>Ga0153948_1000668_pt1 | contig 18636 bp, 20 predicted proteins | sample TSNJ032MetaG_FD_104696 | JGI IMG/M metagenome (GOLD analysis project Ga0153948, IMG submission 104696) | Attine ant fungus gardens microbial communities from New Jersey, USA - TSNJ032 MetaG | ecosystem: Host-associated > Fungi > Mycelium > Unclassified | place: USA: New Jersey, Wharton State...
AGCCGAAGACTGGCGCCTGTGGCAGGCCGGCCAACGCGTGCAAATCATCAAGCGTGATGAAGCCGCTGGCGGCGTGCTGAAACTGGGCACCGAAATCGTTGCTGCACAAGACGGCTCCATCGCCGGCCTGCTGGGCGCATCGCCAGGCGCGTCGACCGCTGCACCGATCATGCTGAGCGTGCTGCAGAAAGTCTTCAAAGACAAAGTCGCCACCCCTGAGTGGCAAGCCAAGCTGCACCAGATCGTGCCAAGCTACGGCACCCAGCTGAACAACGATCCGGCCAAAGTGGCACAAGAGTGGGCGTACACCGCCAAGATCCTCGAACTGCCAACCCCTCCGGTGATTGGTCAGGCTGCTGCTCCGGCCGCACCTGCAGCTGAAAAAGCTGAAGCACCGAAGGAAAATGCTGCACGTGACATGGCGCTGTAACTAGACGCCAGATACGCAAAAGCCCACTGAACCGGTAATGGTCAGTGGGCTTTTTTTGTGGCGCCTGATCCTACTGTGGTTTCGCGCTTGCCAGATACGCACCAAGCCGCCGCCCCATCTCTTCGCCGAGAGCCTGCAACCCGCTCAATGGCCGCACCATCACCTCGAACTCGACAATCTTCCCGCTCTCATCAAAGCGAATCATGTCGATGCCTTTCAACTCTTTCGTCCCTACCCTGGCACTGAACTCCAGCACCACATTCAAGCCATCGGCAGTCACCAGTTCACGGTGGTATCTGAAATCTTCAAATACGTTGAACACGGTGTTGAGGATCATCGTCACCACGGGCGCGCCGGGGTAGGGCGAGTGGGCCATAGGTGAGCGGAACACCGCATTTGGATCAAGCAGTTCAGGCAGAGCCTTGAGATTGCCGGTGCGGATCATCTCGTGCCAGCGCTTCAGGGATTCGGCGGCGTTGGGGTGCAGGTTCAGTTCGGACATTGACCACTCCTGGGATTGTTTTTGTTCTTCACGCGACGGCAATCACTCTAGTTCAAAGCGGCGGATTACGAACCTTCGTGTGCCGATCTGAATGCCGGGCTATGGGCAGAGCGGATCAGATGGGCATCTGATCCGTATTTTTCTGTTGGATCTGCCTCTGTTTCCGGTTCAGTCAGGCGATCAAAATGGCCCTGCAGTCCGGTCACCTGCGGCAGTCCTTCATCCCGAAGCGCCCGGTGCACCGCAAGCTCGGTATTGAGGAGAGCAGCATGAACAAGATGGCGATTTTCCTGGGTGGGTTTCTGACGTTGACCATTCTGATCGGAATGCTCGCGACGATCTCTCCGGTCTGAGGTGACCTGCTGCATTAGGCGTCCACAGATGTGCAGCGCGAATCGTGGTTAAATTCTGCGCCTCACATCTGTAAACGGACCTCATCCCATGGACGAACGACGTATTCGCGCGCTCGCAATCTGTGTTTTTCACCATAACGGCAAAATTCTGGTCAACGAATTTCGTGACCCGGTCAGCCAGCAAATCTGTTTTCGGCCTGTTGGCGGTGGTATCGAATTCGGCGAGACCAGTGCCGAGGCTATTGTGCGTGAAGTCCAGGAGGAGCTGGGCCTGTCCATGTCCGACTTACGACTGCTCGGCACACTTGAAAGTCTGTTCGTCTACAACGGCAAACCGGGGCATGAGATTGTCCAGGTCTACGATGCGACGTTTGCCGATCCTCGCACGTATGAACGTGCGCAAATTCATGGCCATGAAAGCGACGGGGCTCCCTTCATCATCCGTTGGCATGACAGTGCAAGTTTCAGCGAGCACGGGTCATTGGTTCCAAAGGGATTGCATGAGCTGCTGAAGAGCGCCGGATTGCTTGTTTGAGATCCGGCGAAGGTCTCGATTTCATACTTTTCCGATTACAAATAGTGCGGCGGCCCGAGTGATTGATGTTGTCCGTACCGACCCCTTCGCGAGTAGGCTCGCTCCCACATTGGGTCCGGTTTACGCTGAACCAATGTGGGAGCGAGCTTGCTCGCGAAGGGGCCAGCCGCATCAACCCCGAAAATCAAGGCGCACCAAACACCATCGTCCAGTAAACCCCTTCATCACTGCGCGCCTCACTGGCGAATCCGGCACCGACCTGAGTGAACATCGGGTTCATCAGGTTGGCGCAATGCCCGGGGCTGGCCAGCCATCCAGCCATCGCCTTGCCCGGTGAACTCTGGCCGGCGGCGATGTTTTCGCCGATCTGCCGCCCCCGATAACCCGCCGCCCGGGCGCGATCCGCCGGGAGGTCGCCGTCCGGGTCGCGGTGGGCGAAGTAGTTGCCGTAGGCCATGGCCTTGCTGTGTCCTTGCGCGGCGGCGCCCAGCGCGGGGTTCCAGCTCAGCGGACGGGCGGCGGCGAAGCGTTGGCGTCCGCACATCCGTGGGCGTGCACGGGCAGCGTTGACCTCGGCGAGCAGCGCCTTGCCGACGCTGCGGTTGTCGCCGACACGGCTGTCGAGCACCGGTTGCGCCAACACCACTTGCCATTCACCGCGCGAATGGCTGACGCCGATGTCGGCGTACTGGGCGTCGAGCAGCGCGCTGCAGTGGCTGTCTTGCAACTGTTCGAAGGCTTCCTCGGCGTCCCCGGCACCGATAATGCGGATACTGCGCACTGCCACCGCCGAATACCCCGAGGACTTCAAGGTCTCGCGCAAGCCACCGCCGTAGCCATAGCCGATCGGCAGCACCAGATTCGATTTCAGCGCCAGTGGTGCCAGGCGCTGGACCGGGCGGCGTTCGCAGCGTTGCGGGTGGGCGCGGTAGTCGTTGATCGCGGCCACCAATTGTCGTTCTTCGCTGGCGTGGGCGGTCTCGGTGAACAGTGGGGCAAGGATCAGCAGGCACAGCGAAACGAAGCGTGATGAGCGAACGGCATGGCGCATGGGACGGCAGGCTCTGGGAAAAGGACAGTGCTGAAGTGGGCAGTCGCGAATTGCGGCGCCACTAGGACTGGGCTTTTCGGACTTGGTTCATGCTGGCCACCTGGCTTTTTTGCGGGGCTGATGCGGGGCAGGCGAGCCGGATTTTGTGCTGTCTGCACTGACCCCTTCGCGAGCAGGCTCGCTTCCACCTTTGCAATGCGTTCCTCTGTGGGAGCGAGCCTGCTCGCGAAGGGGCCAGTCCAGACAATGCAATAAACAGCCATCAGCGATGAAGCACTTCCTGCATCCACCCCAGATACTGCACCCGCTCGGAAATCGAGTTGTGCCCCGAATCCGGCACCACCCGCAGGGTCGCCACGCCTTTGGGGAAACTCTCCAGCAGCCGCTGTGTGCTGGCCCGTGGAATCACCTCGTCATCGCTGGCCGCCAGCAGCAAGGTCGGTACGCGAACGTGCGCGGCGTAGCGGCCCGATTCGAAACGATCCCGGAGCAGCCACTTCACCGGCACCCACGGGTATTGCCGGACGGCGAGTTCTTCGAGGCTGTTGTACGGCGTTACCAGAATCAGCTGTGTCGCCGGGCGCTGACTGGCCAATCGCACCGCCACCCCCGATCCCAGGCTGCGGCCGATCACGGCGATCTGCGGATGGCTGGCGTACACCTGATCGAACAACGCCAGCGCATCTTCGGCAATCGCTTCTTCGGAGGGTGAACCACCACTGCCGCCGAACCCCCGGTAGTTGAGCAAAAACACCGCGTAATCGGGAAAGGCCTCACTGAACGACGGCAGATTGCGCGACACGTCCTCGGCATTACCGCCGAAGTAGATCAGCGCTTTCGGCCCGGCATGCTCGCGAACGGTCACCCAGACATCTGCATCCGGCATCGCCAGTTTCATCCGGGAATCCGGCGCGGTAACGGCGTTGCCGGATTGGGGAAAGTAGATCAGCGAGCGCTGAAAAATGAACAGCGCTGCGCACAGCAACAGGTAGAGGGCGATGAGCAAGGCGACGAGTGACATCAGCTTTCTGGACATTCGGCTAACTTTAACGGGGCGCGGGTGTTCGCTGTCGCAGTGTAGTCCAGCGCAGCGGACGGGCAGCCGTCGCACACAACGTGCAACAGATTCACGCAGCAGGGGAACCAGCATGAGCCACACTGAGGGTTGCTCCCGTCGCCGATTGCTCACGCTGGCTGCCGGGGTTTCGGCGGTCTTCACCTTCGACCGGGCGCTGGCCACCGCCACGCCGCCGACTGCCATTTCGCCGAGCCAGGCAGGAGACCAGACCATGCAGACCCGCGCCATCCCTTCAAGCTCCGAGCGGCTGCCCATGGTGGGCCTGGGCACGTATCGCGGCTTCGACGTCGCGCCCGGCGACACCGCCTACAAGCAATTGCCGGCAGTGCTCGACGAGCTGTTCAAAAAGGGCGGCACGCTGATCGACAGCTCACCGATGTACGGCCGCGCCGAGCAGACCACTGGCGAGTTGTTGTCGATCCACGAACCACGCTCGCCGGCCTTTCTGGCGACCAAGGTGTGGACACGCGGGCGCCAGGAGGGCATCGCGCAGATGGAGCAATCCTTCAGCCTGCTGCGCACCGAACGCATCGACCTGATGCAGATCCACAACCTGATGGACTGGCAAACCCATCTGCCAACCCTGCGCGAGTGGAAAGCCCAGGGCCGCATCCGCTACATCGGCATCACCCATTACACGCCGTCGGCCTACGATGAAGTCGAAGCTGCACTCAAGGCCGAACAGCTCGACTTTTTGCAGATCAACTACGCCCTCGACGACCGTGGCGTGGAAAAACGCATTCTGCCGCTGTGCCGCGAGCGCGGGGTGGCGGTGATCTGCAATCGGCCGTTTGGTGGAGGCGGGTTGCTCGCGCGGCTCAAGGGCAAGCCGCTGCCGGCGTGGGTCTCGGACGTGCAGGTCAACAGTTGGGCGCAACTGGCGCTGAAGTTTCTACTGTCGCACCCAGCGGTGACCTGCGTGATTCCCGGCACTGGCAATCCGCGCTACATGGCCGACAACGCCGGGGCCGGATTCGGGCCGGTGCTTACCGATGCGCAGCGGCATCAGTTGATTGCGCTGTTGGGCTGATCCATCTGTGACAGATCAAGGCTTTAACGCGCAGCTTTATCGCGAACGCGTCTGAAAGACTGTCAGGTCTGACAGTTGGAAGGGCGACCCCAGCACATGATCATGCAGATTCACTGGCTTGAATAAAGCAGGCAGATCATGAACGCTTCAGCCAACAGGCTCGTCGGTTGCGTTGCGGTATGCTTTCTGTTGATGTCATTGGGCGCTTACGCCGCGAGTGCCGAATACATCTGTCTTGGAATGCAGCGCGGGCAAAATACTACTGTCACCGCCAGCTCTCTGGAGTCTGCGAACAAAAAAGCGAAAGCCCAATGGGGGGCGGCGGGTTGCTATAAAAAATGATAGGTCCCGGCAGGTTTTTCACCCGCGATACCGCAGCGCCTCCACTAACAATGCAAACGCCGGCGCCGCCTGCCGTCGGCTCGGGTAGTACAGGTGATAACCGGCGAAGGTCGGGCACCAGTCTGCCAGCACTTGCACCAGGCTCCCGTCGGCCAGATACGGCGCGACGATGTTTTCCGGAATGTAGCTGAGGCCGAAACCATCCAGTGCGGCGTCGAGCAGCGGGTAGACACCGTTCAGCGTGACTTGCCCGGCCACCCGCACCTTGAGGCTTTCGTCACCCTTCTCGAATTCCCAGGTGTAGAGCCCGCCGTTGGTGGGCAGGCGCAGGTTGTTGCAGGCATGGTCAGTCAAATCTCTTGGTGTTTCCGGGCGAGTGCGGTTGGCGAAGTAGGCCGGGGAGCCGACCACCGCCATGCGCATGTCCGGACCAATGCGCGTGGCGATCATGCCTTGGGCCACGTCTTCGCCCAGGCGTATGCCGGCGTCGAAGCCTTGTCCGGCGATGTCGACGAAACCGTAATCGCAGATCACCTCGACGGCGATGTCCGGGTATTGGGGCAGAAATTCCTTGAGCACCGGGCGCAGCAGCCAGTTCAGCGAATGATCGGTGGCACTGATGCGGATCCGGCCGGCCGGAGTTTCGCGCAGGTTGCTCAGGGCCGCCAGTTCCTGTTCGATCTCTTCGAAGCGCGGGCCGATGGTTTGCAGTAAATGTTCGCCGGCCTCGGTAGGGGAGACGCTGCGGGTGGTGCGGGTCAGCAGGCGCAGGCCCAGACGCGCTTCAAGGGCGCGAATGGTATGGCTGAGCGCCGATTGCGAGACGCCGAGTCTGGCTGCCGCTTTGGTGAAACTGCGCTCGCGGGCCACGGCGAGGAAGGCGAGCAGGTCACTGGCGTTTTCTCGAAGCATTGATGAGTGTCCTGCATAAGTTTTTTTGAATTCTAGTCGATTATCTGAAGAGTTCGGCTCGGTAAAGTGCGGCTATTGATCACCGGAGACCATCGCCATGAATCCGATTGCCGCTTCTGCACTGACCCTGTCCTTACTTGCGGGTGAGGCCCAGGCCAACGAATCCCCGCGCGTCATTGTTACTCCCAACGGCTCGCAACCCTCGGCCCAAGGCCCGGCAGACTGGTTCACTGGCACTGTGCGTGTTGACGCGCCGTTCAAGGGCAGCGATGCCGCGCGTGTCAGCGGCGCAACGGTGACCTTCGAGCCCGGCGCACGTACGGCGTGGCACACCCATCCGTTGGGTCAGACGCTGATCGTCACCGCCGGTTCAGGTTTTGTGCAGGAGTGGGGTCAGCCAGTTCGGCAGATCCGCCCCGGCGATACCGTATGGATCGCGCCGCAGGTGAAGCACTGGCATGGCGCCGCGCCGACCACGGCGATGACGCACATTGCGATTGCCGAAGTGCTGGAGGGTGAAGTGGTGGAGTGGATGGAGCAGGTGAGTGCGGCACAATACCCAAGATCGGAGTAACTTCCGCATCCTCGACACCTAGCACCCCATGCTAGTGCGCTACCGAAGCCCTCACCCCATATCGATTGGGGAGAGGGCTTGAATGTGCAGATGACTAGATCATCGGCGGCAAGGAAGAGAGAATCTTGTCCAGCGTAATCGGATACTCACGCACCCGCGCCCCGGTGGCGTTGTAGATCGCATTCGCCACCGCCGCACTCACGCCGCAAATCCCCAGTTCACCCACACCCTTGGCTTTCATCGGCGATGAAATCGGATCGGTTTCGTCGAGGAAAATCACCTCCTGATGCGGGATGTCGGCATGCACCGGCACCTCGTATCCGGCCAGGTCGTGATTGACGAAGAAGCCCAGGCGCTTGTCCACCGCCAGCTCTTCCATCAATGCGGCGCCGACACCCATGGTCATCGCGCCGATCACCTGGCTGCGCGCGGCTTTCGGGTTGAGAATCCGTCCCGCCGCACACACTGCGAGCATGCGCCGCACGCGGACTTCGCCGGTCGCTGCATCCACCGCAACCTCCACGAAATGCGCGCCGAAAGTCGATTGCTGATACTGCTTGGCGAGGTCGGCGAACTCGATGCTGTCCTCGGCTTCGACCACGCCATCTTTTGCCGCATCACGCAGCGGCAGGGCCTTGCCGCCGGCGCGGACCTGACCGTCGGCGAACTCGACGTCACTACCGCTCATGCCCAGCTTCGTCGCCACCGCTTCACGCAGTTTCATGCACGCGGCATACACCCCCGCAGTCGAACAATTGCCGCCGAACTGGCCGCCGGAGCCGGACGACACCGGGAAGTTCGAATCGCCCAGGTGCACCGTCACATCCGCCAGAGGTACGCCCATCATCTCGGCCGCGGTCTGGGCGATGATGGTGTAGCTGCCGGTGCCGATGTCGGTCATGTCGGTTTCCACCGTGACCTTGCCGTCGCGCTCCAGCCGCACCCGGGCGCCGGACTTCAGCAGCAGGTTGTTGCGAAACGCGGCGGCGACGCCCATGCCGATCAGCCAGCGATCTTCACGACGGCTGCCGGGAGTAGCGTTGCGCTGGTTCCAGCCGAATTTCTCGGCGCCGGTCTGCAGGCATTCGATCAGGCGCCGCTGGGAGAACGGGCGCTCGGTTTTCACCGGATCGACCTGGGTGTCATTGAGGATGCGGAACTGCACCGGATCGAGCTTGAGCTGCTCGGCCATTTCGTCCATGGCGATCTCCAGCGCCATCAGCCCCGGCGCTTCACCCGGCGCGCGCATGGAGTTGCCTTCGGGCAAATCCAGCGGCGCCCGGCGCATGGTCACCCGGCGGTTTTCTCCGGCATAGAGCAACTGACTCGGCTGCGCGGCGACTTCGACCTTGCCGTCCTTGAGGTTGCCCGACCAGCCTTCGTGGGCGATGGCGCTGAGCTTGCCGTCCGCCGTGGCGCCCATCCGAATGCGTTGGATCGTGGCCGGGCGGTGGGTGGTGTTGTTGGCCATTTGCGGGCGGGCGAGGGCGACTTTCACCGGGCGGTTGGCCAGGCGCGCACCGAGGGCGGCGAGGATTGCGTCGGCACGAATGAACAGTTTGCCGCCGAAGCCGCCGCCAATGTACGGCGAGATCAGGCGCACGTTTTCCTTGGGCAGGCCAAGGGTCGTGGCGACGTCGCCGACGCTCCAGGCGATCATCTGGTTGGAGGTCCACAAGGTCAGATGATCACCTTTCCACGCGGCCAGGGTCGCGTGCGGCTCCATCATCGCGTGGGACTGGTCCGGGGTGGTGTAGGTCTGGTCGAACTGCACCGGCGCGGCGGCAAAGGCCTTGTCGAAATCGCCGTGGGTGACGTCGGGCAATTCGTCGTCTTCGACACCCTGGTCGCGCACGTTGGCCAGCTCGAACTCGCCTTTGGCCGCGACGTAATCGACCTTGACCAGTTGCGCCGCGGCGCGGGCCTGTTCGAAGGTTTCGGCGACCACCAGCGCCACGGCCTGGTGATAGTGCTGCACCTCGGGCCCGGCCAGCAGCGGTGCCGAGTTGTATTGGCCCTTGCCGAGTTTGCCGGCATTGGCGGCAGTAACGATCGCCAGCACGCCGGGCGCGGCTTCGGCGGCGTCGAGATCGATGTGGCTGATGCGGCCCTTGGCGATCGCCGAGCCGACCATGAAACCGTAAGCCTGATTCGCCACGGCCTCGTGCTGCTCGTAGGCATATGGCGCCTGACCGCTGGTTTTCAGCGGGCCTTCGATGCGGTCGGTGGGTTTGCCGACGACCTTGAGTTGGTCGATCGGGTTGGTGGTGGCGGGCGTGTCGAACTTCATGCTTCATCCCTCGCTTGCGCCAACACCGAGCCGAGCGTGCGCTCGACCAGGGTCAGTTTGAATTGGTTGTCGTGGGTTGGCGTGGCACCGTCGAGCAAGCGTTCGCTGACGGCTTTTGCGCCTTTGGGCAGCAACGCGTCGGCGTCTTCGACCCGCCACGGTTTCGGCGCAATACCGCCGACCGCCACACGGCCGCTGCCGTCCTTTTGCAGGATCAGACCGACCGAGACCAGGGCAAAGGCGTAAGACGAACGATCGCGCACCTTGTGGTAAATGTGCGTGCCACCGACCGGGGCCGGCAGGGTTACCGAAGTGATGAACTCGCCGGGCGTGAGGCTGGTTTCGATGTTCGGCGTGTTGCCGGGGAGTTGATGGAAATCGGCGATGGCGATGCTGCGTGTGCTGCCGTCCGGCTTCACCGTTTCAACCTGCGCGTCGAGGGCGCGCATGGCAATTGCCATGTCGCTGGGGTGGGTGGCGATGCACGCGTCGCTGACGCCGATCAGTCCCAGTTGCCGGCTGACCCCGCCAATCGCCGCGCAGCCACTGCCGGGCTGGCGTTTGTTGCAGGCCTGATTGACGTCATAGAAGTACGGACAACGAGTGCGTTGCAGCAGGTTGCCGGCGGTGCTCGCCATGTTGCGCAACTGGCCAGAGGCCCCGGCGAGCAGGGCGCGGGAGAGCAGGGCGTAGTCCTTGCGCACGCGGCTGTCGGCGGCCAGATCGGTGTTGCGCACCAGCGCGCCGATGCGCAATCCGCCTTCAGGTGTGGCTTCGATTTGATCGAGGCCCATGTGGTTGACGTCGATCAGGTGCAGCGGGGTTTCGATGTCGAGTTTCATCAGGTCCAGCAGGTTGGTGCCGCCGGCGATGAACTTCGCGCCTTCGACCTGCGCCGCCAGCGTTGCGGCTGCGGCGGGGGAATCGGCGCGGCTGTAATTGAACGCTCTCATGCTGGCACCTGCGCGACTTCAGTGATGGCTTCGATGATGTTCGAGTAAGCGCCGCAGCGGCAGATGTTGCCGCTCATGCGCTCCTGGAATTCGCTGGCGATCAGTTGCGGCGCTTCGGTCAGGCTCGGGCTGGCGTGGCTGGGAATGCCCTCGCGGATTTCCTTGAGTACCGCCACCGCCGAGCAGATCTGCCCCGGCGTGCAATAGCCGCACTGGTAGCCGTCATGCTTGATGAATGCGGCCTGCATCGGGTGCAGCGTGTCGGGCATGCCGAGGCCTTCGATGGTGGTGATCTCGCTGCCCTCGTGCATCACCGCCAGCGTCAGGCAGGCGTTGATTCGGCGGCCGTCGGCGATGACGGTGCAGGCGCCGCACTGGCCGTGGTCGCAGCCTTTTTTGCTGCCGGTCAGGTGCAGGTGTTCGCGCAGGGCATCGAGCAGGGTGGTGCGGTTGTCGACCTCAAGGGCTTGGGGTTTACCGTTGACGTTGATCGTCAGTTTGGCCATGGCGGGCTGCTCCAGACTGGCCGCATAGGCCTTGAGGCTGATAAAGGGGGGCATTGCAAACGCGGCGGCGGTGACCGCGCCGAGGATCAGGAATCTTCGTCGGGAAATCGTCATGCTTCGATTCCTCTCTGGCTTAATCAGGACGGCAGGGATTGAAGGGCCCATAGGGGGCGCGCCGGCATGTTTGCCGGTCTCGTTCTTGGAATGACCTGCGCGGAGGGGAAAAGGTTTTTGCGGATTTGCGCTATAGAGTTATGCGTATGGCTCATCAATTGGGGGCGATGCTTAACCTTGTGGCAGCTGGCTTGCCAGCGATGAGGTCGTGTCAGTCAGCCTTTCGCTTAAATGACACACCGCCATCGCGGGTAAGCCAGCTCCCACAGGGATTGTGCTCAATGCCCGCCAACCACCATGTGCGTGAACGGCGCCACATACGCCTGCAAGGTGACAAGCCCGCCCACCAGCACCGCCAGCACGATCGAGTGAAAGAACACGTAGCGCAGAATCTCGCCCTCGTGCCCATACCAGCGGGTGGCGGTGGAGGCGACCACGATCGATTGCGCATCGACCATCTTGCCCATCACTCCGCCGGAACTGTTGGCTGCCGCCATCAGCACCGGGCTGATGCCCAGCTGTTCCGAGGTCACCCGTTGCAGCCCGCCGAACAGCACGTTCGACGCCGTATCCGAACCGGTCAATGCCACGCCGAGCCAGCCGAGCAGGGTGCCAAACATCGGGTAGAACACCCCCGTCGCGGCAAACGCCAGGCCCATGGTGGCGTCCAGTCCGGAATAACGCGTGAGAAACCCCAGCGCCAGCATCGCCGCAATGGTGATTAGAGAAAACCGCACTACCCACAACGTGCGCAGGTATTGCCTGATCAACTGCGGGATCGAGTAACCCATCAGCAACCCGCCAACGATTGCCGCCAGCAGAATGCCGCTGCCGGTGGCGGTGAACCAGGTGAACTTGTAGATCGCTTCTTCGGCTTTCGGCGCCGGCACCACCGGTGGGACTTTCTGCACTTGCAGGTGCAGGGTGGTGAAGGTCAGCGCCGGCGAGAAAATCGGGTTGGCCTCGCTCAGCGGTTTGCCTTGCGGGTCGAGTTTCACCGAATGCGTCACCGGGTCCAGCGCCGGGCGCACGTCGAAGATGTTCTTGAAGCCCTGGGTGCCCCAGGCAAACACGAACACGGTGAGGATGATCCACGGCATCCACGCGCGCATCACCGCCGGGCGCGCCTGATCGCTGAAGGTGGCGCTGGCGGTGACTTTTTCTTCCTCGACCCGGGAGTTGTCGACGCGCCCCGACAGGGCGGCCGAGGTGTACACCGTCGCCGGTTTCCAGACCCGCAGAAACAGGGTCAGGCAGGCCATGGAAATCAGCGCGGCGATCACGTCCACCAGCATCGGCCCGTGGTAGTTCGATACGAGGAATTGCGGCACCGCGAAGCTGACTCCGGCCACCAGAATCGCCGGCCAGATCTCCAGCATCTTGCGCCACCCGGCAAACGCCCAGATCAGCCAGAACGGCACCAGCACCGAGAAAAACGGCAGTTGTCGACCGACCATCATCGACAGCTCCATCTCATCCAGTCCAGTGACTTTGGCCAGGGTGATGATCGGTGTGCCGAGCGCGCCGAACGCCACCGGGGCAGTGTTGGCAATCAGCGCCAGACCGGAGGCGGCCAACGGCGAAAAACCGAGGCCGATCAGAATCGCCCCGGTCACCGCCACCGGCGTACCGAACCCGGCCGCGCCTTCGAAAAATGCACCGAAGCAGAACGCGATCAGCAGCAACTGCAAACGCCGGTCATCGGTGATCCGCGCGAGGGAATCCTGCAGCACTTTGAACGAGCCGTTCTCGGTGGTCAGGCGGTGCAGAAAGATGATGTTGAGCACGATCCAGCCGATCGGCAGCAAGCCATTGGCCGCACCGAACAGCGCCGCTGAACCGGCCATGCTCGCCGGCATGCCGAAGGCGAAGATCGAGATGAGCAGGGCTGAAGCCAACGCCAACAGAGCGGCCAGATGCGCCTTGACGTGAAAGAACGCCAGCGCCGCGAGCATCACCACCACCGGCACTGCGGCCATGAGCGTGGAGATCAGCGGATTGCCGAACGGGTCGTAGATTTGCTGCCAGACCATGGTTCACCTCTGCTTGTTGTTATCGAGGCGCAGATCCGTTGCGTGGGAGTCGCTAAGCAGCAGTATAGGTGGCATTTCGCCGCTGCCCGGATGCCGGCGGCGGGCCGATCAACGGTCGTGCCCGGGCAGTGAATCAAAGTCCGTTTGTCCGGTCGTATCAGCGGCTGCGCGCACTGCGTCCTGAAGGCGCGGGCAGTGACAGCCGTTCCGTGGTCAAGACCTTGGTGTTAGGGAAGTTTTGAATGAAGCGTGCAACAACCTTGCTGTTGACGATATCCGCCGCTGTTTTGCTGGCTGGCTGTGTGGCGGACTTTGATGATGATCATCGCCACGGACGACATTACGACCGTGATCATGGGCGCTATGACGACCACGACCGACGTTGGGATGACCGCGACGATGGTCGTCGCGACGGGCGTCGTTACTATCGTGATCGCGACGATGACTGAGTAGGAATCAAAAGGGCGTTCCCGCAACGGGAACGCCCTCGGTGATTAAAAATGAGCGCTCGCCCGGACGCTGGTTTGCGCAGGCGCGGTGGCCTCGAGATCCAGCAAATGGGTGGCGAGTATGTCGCTCAGAAAGCGGAACTGATCGTTGATGCCGACCACTTCATTGCTGAAGTGATTGCTTGCGGCGGGCATCAGCACATCGTCGAAATCTTCGTTGAACAGCAGCGCCTGGGACTTGCGCGAGACGACCTGCTGGTCGTAGTAGTTGCTGCCGAACACCGGGAAGCTCACGGAGAGGGTGATGGTGCGAATCATGATGGTTACTCCTCGTTGCGTCTCGGATGGGTCAATCGTGCCTTCGCCGGGCGGCGGGCGGAAGGCAATCGTGGCGATGGTGAATATCGACGGCGTTGATGGTTGAGGTGGGGTGGATTGACTGGCCTCATCGCTGGCAAGCCAGCTCCCACAGGTTTTCGGGTGTTTATTGGATTCATCGCCACTGAAAATCTCCATGGAGCTGCCAAGCCAGCTCCCACAGGTTTTCGGCTGTTCATTGGATTTATGGCCACTGAAGATCACTGTGGGAGCTGGCTTGCCAGCGATGGCGTCGGTACAGCCAACATCCTCGGAAACTGACACACCTATACTCAATGCTGTTTTCCTCCATTCAAGGACCTCACCACCGTGAACCTGCGTGCGCTGGTCGTCGCTGCACTGTGTCTGCTGGCTGGCTGCGCCACCTCGGCCCGGGCCCCGGTGGCGCAGCCGGCCGTGGTGGTGTCACCCGCCACCTGGCAGCAGATCGACCGCGACATCGTCAGCGCCTCGCAGCAATCCACCGAGCAAGTCAAAGTATTTGCCCGGGGTTCGATGGAACATTGGCGCACTCGCGTCTATCAGCAAACTGAAGAAAATTTCATTCCGTGGTTCAGCAGCTACTGGACCCAGGAATGGCTGTCGATGAAAGTCAGCTGGTACACCATCAGTGCCGGCGGCGAACAGGACGCTTCGGCCAAGCGCCTGGCGAGCTATCTGCTTGAGCAATATCAGGAAAGAGTGCTGGCGCCGGTCGCGGTGGAGATCGATCCGGACGCGATCCTCGGGCAGGCCACGGCGTTCTATGCACAACTGATGGCCCAGCAGATGCCGCTCATCGCCCAGCGCTATGGCGTGCCGGTTGCGCAACTCAACGGACGCTTGCAGAAGGTTCCGGCCATCGCCCTCGGGCCGCCGCCGGCGCGTGATGCTTCGCTGTATCAGGTCATCAGCACCGAGCCGCTGAACACCTTGCCGGCGTATGCCGCGCTGATCGACAAGATCCACACCGAGGGCGGCAGCAAGGGCATCGCCTCGACCGACGCCGGCATGGCGCCTGTGGCCAAGCGCGCCAGCCAGCGGATGGAAGCGGAAATGGCCCCGCGCGGTGCCGCCAGTGCTGTGGCAGCTGCGGCGGGCAAGTTGGTCGGCGGGGTGATCTCGATTGGCGTGGCGGGCATCCGCGCGATCATCCAGGCCAACGACCGGCCCGACAGCGAAGCGCTGATTCGCAGCAGCCTGGGCAGCACCTTCGACAAGGCCTGGGCGAAACTGCTGCAGAACCCGACCACCGGGGTCATGGCCGGTACGTTGCATATTGCCGGGCAAGTCGAGGGCAGCCTTGGTGGTACAGAGCAACCGTCGGTCGGGCTGGGTGTGAATCGTGTCGAATGGCAGCCGCCGCAATCGACTACCCGGCAGATCGAACCCAACGTACAAGGAGAATGAACATGTCTTACATCGATATCTTTGTCGCGCCTGTGCCGAATGCCAACCGCGAGCAGTACAAAAAACATTGTGAGATCGCAGAGAAACTGTTCAAGGAATACGGAGCGAAGGAGGTGATTCAGTGCTGGGGCGATGACGTGCCGGAAGGCAAAGTCACGTCATTCCCGATGGCGGTAAAACTCAAGGAAGGCGAGACGGTTTCGGCCGGCTGGTTGATCTGGCCAGACAAAGCCACCCGCGATGCCGGCATGGCGAAAATGATGGAAGACCCGCGCATGCAACCGGACGTCAACCCGATGGGGTTTGATGGTCAGCGCATGATCTTTGGCGGCTTCAAAAACCTTCTTCAATCCTGAAACCCACCCGATTCCGTGTGGGAGTGAGCCTGCTCGCGATGGCGTCAGCACAGCCAATATCTCTTTTGCTGGCCCACCGCTTTCGCGAGCAAGCTCGCTCCCACCCTGGAGCTGTGGTGTGCGCACGATTGTCGTCATCCTGCGAAACCCTGTGGGAGCGGGCTTGCCCGCGAAGAGGCCGGCGCAGCCAATATCTTCATGGCTGACCCACCGCTTTCGCGAGCAAGCCCGCTCCCACAATGGCCTGTGGTCACTCTGGAGAGGGGGTGATCCGGCAGCTTTTGCGGTGGCGGATTTCTTCTTCCGTGGGCCGTTCGCGGACGAATTCGAATCGAGGTTCACCTTCGCTGTAATGCACCAGCCAGCCCCATTCCAGTTCGGTTTCATCCTGCCCGGGGTTGGGTGGTCTGGCCCACCACGGTTCTTTGCTGAGGATCTCGCGCATGGCGACCTCCGGTTCGATGGCAATCCTTGAACTATAGCCGGCTGTCGCCAGTCGTCAGTGGAGGCTGTGTAGAATCGGCTGATCGACGAGCGAAGGAGCAGGGCCATGACCGATGATGCGCGCAGGGATGAACCGTTCAAGCGACTGTTTTTCGCCCTCGACTGTGCGCCACCGCAGCGCAAGGCCATAGCCCAATGGCGCGGCGATCTGGGCCTGCGCACTGGTAAACCGGTGCCGGCGGATAACTTTCATCTGACGCTGTTGTTCCTCGGCACCGTGCCGCTGGCGCGGATCCATGAAGTCTGCGAGGCCGCCGGCAAGGTGCGTACGCCGGGTGAGCCGTTGCGGATTGCGCTGGATCGGCTGCAGGTCTGGCATCGCGCCGGGATTCTGTCTTTGGCGCCGGAGCAGGCCCCGCCGGCCTTGTTGCGTCTGGTGTATGCGCTGGAACAGGCGATGCTGCCGTTCGGTTTCGAAGAATCACCCCGCGAGTTTCGCCCGCACCTGACCCTGGCCCGGGACTACCGCGCAGCGGAACCGGAAGCCGACACGCCGCCAGAATTCTTCCTGCGTGCCGAGCGCTTCGCCCTGTTCGAATCGCACAAGGGTCGCTACCGGATCCTGCAGGATTGGCCACTGAATTGAGCGCAGAAAAAAAGGCGCCCGAGGGCGCCTGAAATTCACCTGAGCCGAGGGAGCCAGGTGAGGCCGTTCATTGCAGGGTGCAGCGGTGGTAAGGCGCTGCGTGAACGGGAAACCGCAAATTCTGCCCTCACGAAAAAAATGGTGTCCGGCACAATTTTCAATGTGAGCGCTCAACCCTGTGGGAGCTGGCTTGCCAGCGATTGGGGCGGCACATCCAACATCGTCGTTGACTGACTCATCGCCTTCGCTGGCAAGCCAGCTCCCACAGGTTTTCCAGTCTTGTCACAATCTTCAATCAGCCGGATTATTTGCCGAGCTTCACCCGGGTCCAGCCGCGGGTCATGATCCGCTGGGTGGCAATCGGTTGATCCGGCACCGCGTACAGCGTCGCCATAACTGCCTGCGACGGATACGAACCCGGGTCGTTGCGGATCGCTTCGTCCACCAGTGGCGTCGCCGCCGAGTTGGCGTTGCTGTAGCCGTTGCTGTTGGTGATCTCGGCGATGATGTCCGGGCGCATCAGGAAGTTCATGAACAGGTAGGCGTTCTCGACGTTGGCGGCATCGCGCGGGATGGCGACCATGTCGTAGAAACTGCCGGCGCCTTCCTTCGGAATGCTGTAGTCGATCTGCACCTTGTTGCCGGCTTCCACCGCGCGGGCCTTGGCCTGCAGCACGTCACCGGAGTAACCGACCGCCACGCAGATGTTGCCGTTGGCCAGGTCCGAGATGTACTTCGAGGAATGGAAGTACGCCACGTACGGGCGGATCTTCATGAACAGCGCTTCGGCTTCGAGAATGTGCGCCTTGTCCTTGTCGTTCACCGGGTAGCCCAGGTAGTGCAGGGCGGCCGGGATCATTTCGGTCGGCGAGTCGAGGAAGCTGATGCCGCAGGCTTTGAGCTTCTCCGCGTTTTCCGGTTTGAACAGCAGGTCCCAGGAGTTGGTCGGGGCGTTGGCGCCGAGCACTTCCTTGACCTTGTCCGGGTTGTAGCCGATGCCGATCGAGCCCCACATGTACGGGAACGCGTGGGCGTTGTCCGGATCGCTGGCGGCGGCGTTTTTCAACAGCACCGGGTTGAGATTCTTCCAGTTCGACAGTTTTGATTTGTCGAGCGGCTGATAGACCCCGGCCTTGATCTGCTTGGCCAGGAAACTGTTGGACGGCACGACGATGTCGTAGCCGGATTTGCCCGCCAGCAAACGCGCCTCGAGGGTCTCGTTGCTGTCGAACACGTCGTAGGTCACGCGGATGCCGGTCTCGTCTTCGAACTTCTTGACGGTGTCCGGCGCGATGTAATCGGACCAGTTGTAAACACGCAGCACCTTGTCGTTGGCCTGGACGCCCGTGGCGATTGCGCCCATTAAGGACAGTGTCAGCAGAGTCCTGCCAAACATTTTCATCGGTGAAACTCCATTCTTTTTATTCAAAAACCCAACATAAAAAATCGGTGCACATACAAACCTGTGGCGAGGGAGCTTGCTCCCGCCGGGCTGCGAAGCAGCCCCAAAAATCTTGTGAGCGCTGCGCACTCAAGCGGGAGCAAGCTCCCTCGCCACAGTTGTTCATCACAGTTGTTCATCGGTGTTGCTTAGGCGGTGGCGGCGCGTTGCGGCTGCTGCCACGCCTCATTCGCCGTCTGATCCATCGCTTCCTGAATCGCTTTCTTGCGGCTGGCCTCTGCCTTGCGGCCGAAGTACCAGACGAGGAAGGTCACCAGCGACACCGCCAGCAGAATCAGGCTGGCCACGGCGTTGATCTCAGGCTTCACGCCCAGACGCACCGCCGAGAACACTTCCATCGGCAGCGTGGTCGAACCCGGGCCGGAAACGAAGCTCGCCAGCACCAGGTCGTCCAGCGACAGGGCGAACGACATCATCCCGCCCGCTGCCAGAGACGGCGCGATCATCGGAATGGTGATCAGGAAAAACACCTTGAACGGCTTGGCCCCCAGATCCATCGCGGCTTCTTCGATCGACAGATCCAGCTCCCGCAGGCGGGCGGAGACTACCACCGCCACATAGGCTGCACAAAACGTGGTGTGGGCGATCCAGATGGTGACGATGCCACGCTCCTGCGGCCAGCCGATCAACTGCGCCATCGCCACGAACAGCAGCAACAGCGACAGACCGGTAATCACCTCAGGCATTACCAGCGGCGCCGTCACCAGACCACCGAACAGCGTACGACCCTTGAAGCGCGTCACGCGGGTCAGCACGAACGCGGCGAGGGTGCCCAACGCCACTGCGGCAATCGCGGTGTAGCAGGCGAT
>Ga0153948_1000671_pt1 | contig 18599 bp, 14 predicted proteins | sample TSNJ032MetaG_FD_104696 | JGI IMG/M metagenome (GOLD analysis project Ga0153948, IMG submission 104696) | Attine ant fungus gardens microbial communities from New Jersey, USA - TSNJ032 MetaG | ecosystem: Host-associated > Fungi > Mycelium > Unclassified | place: USA: New Jersey, Wharton State...
GTCACCTGACCTTGTCACGTGACTTGGCTTACTAAGTCCCTATTCTGCTTCTGTCTTTACTCCATTGTATGCTTGGGGATTTTAGACTGAGTGTTCAGAATGTGTGGGATGTCTTTTCCTACTTGAGGCTCTCATAACAATCCTTAGTAATCACTCTAGGTGGATATTCAAGAAGAACTTGATAGAGTTCTTTATTGGATTGGACTTCTACTTATACTACTTTTTACAGTGGCTGTACTATTAGTCTATGATCACATGTTCTTCTAGAATGTTCTGTGATCACTTGACCTTGTCATGTGACCTTAGTTCCCACACTACTTATATCTTGACCCCATTGTATGTCTTGAGGTTTTGGATCAAGTGTTCAAATACTTGGGAAACTATTCCCCTTTTGGGGCTCTCATAACAATTAGACTTTAAGGTACAGGGCCTATAACCTTCTAGAAGTAATAATGAGTCTCAGTTGTCATCCAATGTGGTAAATGGCTGAGGTACAAAACTATATAAAAGACTATTTATAAGAGGATGGAATTATGATATAGGAAGAAATAGATATGTCATCAACTCGTCAGTTCACTTCAACAATGGAAAAGGCTAGGAATATACTGTGAATTTACTATGAATATACTATAAAAGCACACTCTGAGTTCTGGAAAGTGATGCAATTGACAGAGTCAGAGTGAGGAACACACTACTAAGAGAAATAAGAGATGTTGCTCTCTAGTCCTGAGGTTTTGTAGTAGTCTGGAGGGAACATTGGTAACAATGAAGGAGTGGAACAACCTTGGCCTCAGCTCATGCACTGTGCCTTGATCTCCTGTCACTGTTGTAGTTGTGTATTTTGCAGTAGTGAAACATTGTCCAAGTAAGAGACAAATTCAGGAGTAATGGAGTAAAAAGGTATATAGCAGAGAGGAATGGTGCTACAGGACTTTAGGGTACAAACTAAGGAACTACAATGTACAGCTAGAGTACTTATACAAAGTCCAGAATAGGAGTAGTATAAGTGTTTGGTCTACATTGTGATCCTATAGGAGTAGACAATTTAGGAGTTCAGGAGTGGAAATAATAAAGAAAATGAAAAGAAATATTAAATAATACCAAAAATTTGGTATATGACAATTTGGCATGATGGTCCTAGGGGAGATGGTGGTGATTCAAAGATAAGAGCATGTGTGGATATACCTTAGTTCCTGTAAACTACTTGTACATATCGCTCTGCTCTTTCTACATCATCCTACAATGTGCTACACAAACCACAATATTTGGACCAATTCATTGCTTTCTTCCTGACAGACATATGGCCAAGACATAGCAGAAGGAAAGGGACCAAATCACCACATGAATGGAGAGCAACGTACAAACAATCTAGAGCCAATTCTATTTCGGGTGGACATTCGGTACAAGATGACTTCGTTGATACTGTTCCCATCCGACCATCTCCAATTTTTCCACTCTCTCAAGCACTTCCTTTTCCATATTTTGCATATACTCTACCATTGTTCCGATCAAGGATGGAATCCCTGCCGACAATATCCTGACTGCCAGAAGGCCTGCATTGACACCATTGTTTATAGCCACAGTGGCAACAGGTATTCCTCTCTGAAACAATACAGCACATTGGTCATCAATAATATTCGAGGGACCACATACCGGCATCTGTACAATGCTATGCAATGAATCCACACCACCAAGTGTACTACCCTTTACGGGTACGCCAATTACCGGTAACGGTGTCATCGCTGCAACCATACCGGGCAGATGTGCAGCTCCTCCAGCACCAGCAATGATAGTTTTCATTCCTCTCGTGGCTGCAGACCGCGCGTACTCTATCAGGCGATCAGGTGTCCGGTGCGCAGAAACGATTGTGAGTTCGTATGGGATATCAAATTGGTCAAAAATTCTAGCGGCAGGTAACATGACCGACAAATCCGAATCCGACCCCATGATGATGCCGACAAGAGGATCATGACTTGGGAAACCAGATCCGCGAGCTGGAGGTATAGGAGTATAGATGTCAAGCTCTTCCGGTTTAGTCGATGGTAAGGATTGAAGGAGCGGACGGAGGCGGGCGCGGAGTTCGGTATCAGAACCAGCGACAAGTGTGATATGTCCCATTTTGCGGCCTTTGCGACAATCACTTTTACCATATAGATGAACAGTGGTACCAGGAACTGTTAGAGCTACTTGCACCGTGGCATTGATCTCCTCCATGGATGATGAGTGCCCAATCAGGTTCAGCATGGCGGTCGAGGGAACTTTGAGAGCCGTAGAGCCCAAAGGAAGTGAGAGAATAGCACGTAGATGGTTCTCATACTGAGACGTAAAACAAGCTTCTATAGTGTAGTGACCTGAGTTGTGAGGACGAGGGGCGATCTCATTGATATAGATGCTTCCTGGAAACAAAAAATTCAGCGTGAAGTGGACGAGACATCAAATAGGTACGAACCATCCTTCATAAGAAACATCTCAACACCAAAGACGCCTGCTCCAAACAAAGATCTGACCGCTCTTTCGGCTACTTTTCTCGCCCGGTCTTCTAAGCTCGCATCTCTGCTCCTTAGAGGTGCAAAGACAAGATGACAGATATTATTCTTGTGTACCGTCTCAACAACCGGATACGATACTATTTCTCCACTGACTGTATGCACGACCATGACAGCGATCTCTTTGATAAAAGGCACCCATTTCTCTGCATACAGAGGTCTTCCTTCAAGATCACTGATCGCCACTTCAATTTGTGATTCCTGGCGCACGACCGAGTTCCCCCGTCCATCATAAGCTGATGTCCGGCTCTTAAGCATGAACGGATATCCAAGTTTCTCCCCTGCAGCACGGACAGCTTCCAGGGTACTGCTGACGTTGAGATAGTCAGAGACAGGTAATCCATGAGCGGAAAGATGTTCCTTCTGCTTGAATTTATCCTGGATGATTTTTATCGTGGTTGGGCTGGGGTGTATTTCAACATTAGTGGAATTTTCGATGTCTTGAAGGACTTCCACATCCACGTGTTCGATCTCAACGGTTAAAACGTCGACCTTGGCAGCGAGTTGCTGTATTTTGGAGGGATTGTTGAATGATCCATCAATATGAGAGAGCTGCGGCGTATGAGGTGCCAGAATCTGTTTCGCGGGACCATGTTCCCCAGAATCCAGGATAACTACTTGAATGTTCAGCCGCGAAGCTGATTCGGCGAGCATCCGGCCCAGCTGGCCCCCGCCTGATTAGTATTATTAAAAAAATTCTGGCACAACTGCAAGACATGTCTGTTGCTACCAAAGTTAAAAAGAGACGATCGTGAACTTTTGATGACTTACGCGTACCAAGGATCCCAACTATTCGGCTGGACATAGATAGTACTGGTTAGAGGTTAGGATTTAGATGGACAAAGATCAAAAGATAAACACAAGATGTGTAGTTTCACTGCCCAGGACTCAATATTTGAAATCAATTTGAAATCAGACAGTCAGGTTCATATCTTAGAGGGACAGATTTGTCCACCAAATTGGTGATATATATGTAAATGATATTTCATGTTGTATCTCGATTTGATTCGAGTAGGGGGCAGGGCGTGTTAGTTTCGGTTTACACACAGGGGGGATGTATCTACTGGAAGTTTGATTTTCAAGAGAAAGTGAATGGGTGACAGTAGTACCCAAGGATAATACCGGTTGTAAAGTTCGTACAAAATTACTGATTGGCTCTCCTCCAATGAAGTTTGCACAGCGATGTAAGGAGGCGCTAAATCATGGATAACAAGGTTTGCTCGCTTTCCAGGTGATGGAAGTGTTATCTTCTTCAGCTTCTCCTTGTCTGTCTCCCCCCAATTGTTCCAACAAAACCATTCGATATCTCGTCTCCCATGTGCGAGCTTGATGCATTCGACTGATGATTGCAGAGCTGCTGGCGCTGGACGTCAGGTAAAGTGAAGGATTCACAGCCGTGTTATTATTCCAAAAGTACGTTATGTCTTCTGCACAGTCTCTGCAGTGAGGAAAAGTGTCGTGAAGAATTTCAGAGAATTCACAGGAGTGAATAGGTTGCAGCAACCCGGTGCTGGGAGCTTGTCAACGTAGAAAGTCATGGGCTGAGTTCTACCGGGCACAATTCGAACGCGTCGCGAATATCCTGTAGGCAAATGACCTTCGCTATGTCTCAATGTAGGATTGCAACAGTCAAGGTTCGGTGGAGTCTCCATTTTTATTTGTCCAGACAACAGTAGAACTGCACACTGGGCACTCTGATTTGTTTTTGAAGACATTTTCATTACTGTAAGGATCACTGTTTGTGCGATCGAGTTTCATGTGTCCGGTTACTTCTACTTGGTAGCACAAATAGTGCTGCTATTAATATACGAAAGGTGTGTAGTGCCTGCGATTTGATTTCGGAAAAGCGTAATCAATATGTTTCTCAGTCTGGCTCTTGCCAGATATAGTCCAGAGTTCTGATTGTAGAGTCTATGCCTATCATCCTATCATCTGAATCTGCGCCGTTGATCAAAATAAACTGATTCGAAGAAAGTAAATCTGAAGGTGTGACATACGATTCAATAAATGTTCAACAGAAGATCATGAGGCAGCTTTGTCATATGAATAACACAAGCTAAGCATTGAGGCCTCGGAAGTTTTTGCAATTAGAAAATAGCATCGACAGGTCATGTAGGAGTAAGATCAATGGTAAGCTCTGTATCAAAAGGGCCTCACAAAAGGGGTGGCGTGAAGATAGGTGCAGGAAGACAACGGCTTAAAGAGTTGAAATACACAGATAAATGTGATAGAAGACAATTTATAGGTCCTCATCATCATCGGAAATGTGTATTTCGTCAGCGTTGGTCGACTGGACAGGATCGGTAGCTTTTGGCTCTGATTCATCTCCATCGACTCCCGGTGGTACAGTGGCTTTTGCAGCGACAAATGAAGGTCCTTTCTCAGCTTGCCGTTCTGCAGCAGCCATGGCATCTAGTTGTTCATCTCTATTTTCTTTGGCTACCTGGCCTCCTGATCGGGCCGCTATTGTCTGAGCGGCCAAATAGCTGGCCTCAGTGTTAAATTGGGCTTGTACACTCCGTTTGATCCTGAGCATCTCCCTGAATGTATCCTCAGAGCCAGTCTCAATCTCAAACGAATTCCACTCGCTCCAGAAGCGTGGCTCGGTTCGAGGGTCGCAGAACTGTGAGGCATGAGCATAAATCGCGCGTGCTCTATCAATTTCTCCAAGTTTGCGCTCGAGAGCTGCAAAACGTAAGCACATTTCTGCAGTTTGGCGATCCGGGAGTACTGTGATGATAAATTGAGAAACTTATCCAATTTGTATCTGCGTGACTATACCTTCAATGGCACGTTCATAGATGGGGCGCGTAGCTGGTAGCCCAAAATTCTCAGTAGCCTTTGCAATGTAAATGATGTACATCTAATCGAACTCAAGCTCTAGCATCGCAATTGAAATTGAGAGAGGGCGACTCACATCGAATTTGTCCTCATTGTTGACTACTTGTGTTGCCCGTTCATAAATTGACATTGCCCGCTTAGCAAGGCCATGCTCCTCCTCCAATTTCGCATACATGAGGAAAATGGGTTTACACGACTTGGCTGGGCATCTCTCTAAAGCTTGTTCAAAAAGATCACGTGCTCGTTCCAGTTTTGTGCCACCCTGTGATTATATCAGAGTGCTGGTTTTTATAAGGTAACAATAATGCTGACGTAGCGTCTGATAAACTTGGAGAGGTATATGTTCCAAATCTCAAGAGAGACAGGGAAAGTAAACAGCTCGACGCCCCGTTCATAAACCTAAATAACGATTGTGAATATACATACCTCTGGCTTAAAAAAATCCCACCTTGAAACTCTCCTCGAAGTACTTGTTTTCCTCGAGGAAAGCTGCATAATTGACAATGATCTGTGCGTTGGCTATACGCAACTCGAGAATTTTGTCATACACAGCTTTCGTAGAGTCAACAGTTCCGATAGACTCCTCAAGGTCTACGTAAAAGGACCAGAGCTTCAGCGACTTGAAGAGGCGGGTTTGAGCTGAAAGGGCCTAAATGTCGGGGACATGATTGGAAAGGTATTTATGACACGGAAACCAGGTACGAACATGGTCATGATAGTTGATTTTTGTGTTTTTTGGGACAGCAGCAGCACATTGCATGACGCGAATGGCTTCGTCGTAATTACTTGAGTCAATCATTAGTAGTGGAAATGACAGTGTTTGGAAAGAACTTGCTCATGACGAAGTTCCATTTCTGCCCACTCGCACCATATCTCGGCAAGATCATCCACACTTTTGAAGTTAATCTTTGTTGCTTTCTCCAATATTTTTCGGGTAGAGTTGATATCAGGCTCAGCTTGTCCTGATACACCTCCTTCTTCATAAAACCTAGCGAACGAAATATAAAGCCGATGCAAGTTCGGAGTCGACTTGCGAGGATTGATGGTTTCAAGAGCTCGACTGTACGTTTCAGCGACTTTTTCATCCCCATCTCCCCACAGAGCAATGCGTTTCTCCCACTCTTGCACATCGTTGGGATTCCGCCGTATCATCACGTCGTTCAGAAGAAAAGGGCGTCTATCAGCCAGCTCTTCAAAGTCTTTCATTTGTTGATCCAATTCTTTCTCAGTTTCAGCGATTTCTTCTTCATCCTCTTCATTACGGAGACTTTCCATCAGTGCATCCATGAGAGATTGTCCGAATTCACCATACGAGTCGAAGATCTGGTTGAAATCACGAACAGTAAGGACATTTCTGAGGCCGGCCTCAAACGTATGTTTGGCTCGGTCAAACTCAGCTCGCTTAATCCAGTATGTTGCCATACCTGTCCATAGCCGTCCTGCCTGATCTTTGTAAACATGCAAACCGTCTTTCTTGATGATGTTCTCAATGTTCAATTTCTTAGGATTGACAGGGTCTTCGTCGCAATCATACGGCCTTGCGACGTCGTGGTGAGCCGATGCCGATGAAACAGGATCATCGACTCGAATGAGTTTCCCATCGGCGGATACAGGCTTTGATACCTCATTGGCTACTGTCTCCGCATCTGCAATGTCCTTGTTGGAATCCAGAGTTTCGTCCACGTCAAGCCCAACCTGGTCCGAAAACTTCTCTGCCACATCAATGAACAGTTCCAAGAGCTGATAGGGACTTCTATCCTCCGGGCTGGTATATTCACCTCTCGAAGCTTTTCTTGCCAACGACAGGAAAATTTTGGCTGCTTCCAAAGGACAAGGATCCGAGTTGATAGGATTGAGCAGTAGAGTAGCATATCGCTCCGATAATGAGGGGTCTACATCCAAATAACGCCGGTACACGGCAAAAGTAGTCGAGCCGCCTTTTTGCTCTGCCCACAACAGATATCGCGTCCATATCCTTGCGTGCAGGGAGGGTGGGAGCGTACGCAGCGCGCGATCAAAGGTTCGACGTGCGTGAGTGCGACTCAGGTTGGAAGGACAGGCAGGGTGAAAAAATATCGAGGTATACATTAGCCATAGTCTTGGTAACTAGACTATACATTAAACATATTACTCGTATTTCTCGAGGCACTTGAATAACGCACCTTAGGTAAATACATTAAAGCCCTTTCGAAAGTCGCGATCAAGTATTTCCACTCTTCCCAACCAACAATGGGGCTCAAAGGCCCTTCCCATTCTTCTAGGTCTTCAACTTCATCCTCGAGGGCATCTTTCATTTCAGGCAGCTTTTTTTTCCCACCGGACCTTTTCTTGACGATGGGACGCCCACAGACAAACGACATGCGCATCAACAAGTATGATTTCCACAGCTTGAAAGAACCCGCAAAGTGGACGAGGGCTGATTCATAGAGATATGTTAGTCGTTGCAGGCTCAGGCGGGCAGACGGGGTGGCGAGAGGTCCAAGAAGACTGTGAATCTCGTCCGGAATGTTGACACCACGTTCTGCTTTCTGTTGCGCAACATAGCTTTCTCGGGTGGCCTGAAGAGCGGTCCACCAAGCACGGAAAGAATTGGGGTTTCGTAGAAGATCCTCCTCGCGATGGATATCCTTTGGGCTGAGTAAATCAGGGTGGGTAAGTGGAGAGGGAACAGGATAAGTCAGGGGAAATATGGAAGAAATTTCGGAGTAGGAGATGATTTTTGTAGCAACTGAAGGCATTCTGATACTCGTCTTACCTTGCTAGCGATTTCACAACCAAGGCCAACCTTTCCCACGCTCCATTTTCTTACCGCAGCAATGGTCAGTAGGTTGGCTATCTGTCCCTCTTCCCTATTGATCAATTGTAGCATGGCGTGAAACGAGTCCGCCATGCTCAAGCAGATTATGAGACGCGGAAACAGAAGGAACAAGCAAAAATTGCTGAGTATCTCGCGCTGACTGGCCAAGTTCTATCTCGAGTGAGTTTAAACCAACTATATATGTGGTTTTCTTATCTCATGCAGATCTGAAGTAGAAGAAACAGAGGGATTGGTCTGAAAATGCTCTCCATATGACCAGTAAGCTCCTTCAGGTAAACCCGGAATTCTACACCGTGTGGAATTACAGGCGCAATATCTTCATCAACGGCCTGTTTCCTCAGAGGCGAGTCCCTTGAAGACTATCAGGCATACGGCTTATTGGCTTCTCAGGAGACCGGAGGAGGTCAATCAGCTTCTCTTGAACGACTTAACAATGACAATGGTTGCTCTCAAGACCCATCCAAAGATCTACTGGATATGGAACCATCGTAAGTGGTGCCTCGAGAATATTCCGGCTGGTCCAGGTGCTGTTGGCGAAGAGAACACCAACGAATGGCAAAAGTCTGCTTGGGAGAAAGACCTATCTGTTGTCGAGCAGATGCTTGATGTGGATGCAAGAAATTGTGAGCTTCTGCTCCGACTTCGAGGACTTGTCTCACATTTTCTATAAGTTCACGCTTGGAATTACAGACGATATATTTTGACTAATACACCCAATGCACGAACACCGAAATCCGAGTTGGTATACACTAAACAGAAAATTATCTCCAATTTTTCCAACTTCAGCGCTTGGCACCAGCGATCCAAAGTATTGTCATCTCTGTGGGCAAGTGGAAAGCTCAGTGAATCAAAGTCTAAGCAAAGGGGTAGGTGCACATCTAATAATGGGTTTTTGCCGTCTCCTGTATGACTGAATCAGAATTCGAACTCGTCCGAGATGCAATGTACACCGATCCTCATGATCAGAGTGTCTGGATATATCACCGTTGGCTTATTGGTAACGGTGCGCCGCAATCCCTTTCAGTGTTTGATATTATCTAATTTTAACAGATAGCACACGTGGGATACTAGAACGGGAGATCGAATCAATCCAAGAGCTGTTAGTTGAGCAGCCTGACAGTAAATGTAGGTAGATAGGCGTGAAGACTTGAGCAGTTGCTGACGGACTGTGAATGTAGGGTGCTTAGAGTCATTGGTGTATTATAAGGGTTTAATGCTGCGGAACCATAAAGGGGATGTTGACATTCAGACGCTGATATCAGAATGTCGCATGTTCCTGGATCAGCTGAAGATGCTAGATCCTATGCGATCAAAACGATATGAGCAAATTGGTTGGTATCCACGTTCCTAGCACGGTCCTCCCGTTTGGCTCACAGAAAATCAAGCCAGTGACCTGTCTCGAGAACTCTGAGTCTTTGACTAGTCAAGTTGTGTAACAACAACTCTGTGTAACAACCACTCGAGCAACAATATGGACAAAATACATCGTGATTGATAGTTACAGCTCAACACAGTCCTTAACATTTGCATTCATCGGCTTTGCACTGGCAGCTGTGGAGGCTCAGAGCTGGCATGACATATCTGACGTATGGGCATACCTATCTCCGCAACTGCAACTGCTATTGCCGCAGGCGCCGTGCTGGTCGACGATGGAGGTGACCTGTGAACATAAACCGCGGCAGTTAGACAGAAGGAACTGCGCATAAAGCACGGTGTCAACACACAACGATCATGATAATTGAGGTAAGAAGGGTTGTAGCGATTGTTGGTTCAGTGGTAAAAGTCTTCTGATGCTTGATCAGGAACTGACAGGTTATATAGAAAGTCAAATCTATTTACCGATATTTGTCGAGAAGCTGCATTGAGCTGCATTCTCATTCAAATAACTCTCACCCCACCATCATCAGCGTATCATCATTCAAATCTTTGTTCGTGATGTTATTTAAGACTTTTCCCCATGCTGAAATGGTCGGCCGATTAGATGACACACACCCATATGGTCGATGAGGACAAGACACATTCATGATGCTCCTCCTGATGTTTGAAAACCTCATTGTCAAAATTAGGGATTTGTACATTGTCAATTGGTCGCCTGATCTGTCAACTCGCTGTTCTTTTTGCGTACTCATCTGGAGAACTCAAGTCTGCTGCCTCTCCCCTCCCCTTATGGCCCGCTAATCGATCTGCTTGGCATTCTTTTTGTCATATGGGTAAAGAACTAAGTGCTTTCCAAGATATCATCTTCATGTTACATGCGCGAACGCGATCACTGATGTTTCTCATGTCGTGAATTTAATTGTCCAGGTTACGTCTTACACCGCATCCCCCTAAGACCCCAATATTATCAAGATTCCCGGAGACATGATCTTCTTTGAAATCATTGTTATACCATGATCATGCCTTGTGTATATGCTTTCTCGTGACACAGCGCACAGATAGAATAACATTGGTGATGCTTTCCACGGGAGAATCAGTTTCACTCTGCCTGAACTTGCAGCGCTGGCTGTTCAAGTTTTTGGCAAACTACAGCATAGATTCAAGATCTATCGCATATTTCTGAGCTCCTTTTCAACATTTGTACACAAATCTTTCAGCTAGTTCATCTCAGTTCTCTAGAACTTGTAGTCAGAATGCCAGACTGTATGTGGTGTGCGCAGTGTAGTGCCTGGTAGCCTAAGGGAAAAGGTATGCAATGACTTGGGATAATGAGGGAAAAGATATATGTAACGATCATTAGGACCGAAAATAAGAGTCTGGTCCTAGGAGTAGCTCAGCTACAGCTTAAGTACTGCTAATGTAACCATGCATGTGTAGTAGAGCAGATGTAACTAAAGTAATGGATGAAAATGAAATAGAAATGGTGATACTAAAATGATGGCATAGCTATTGTTTCGAATGCCCGTTCCTTCTTTGAAGCCTCTGTCAAGCCCTAAGTGGATATCGCGCTTCGTGAGTAATGTACCGGAAGCATATGTCAGGATGGCATGGATCGTTTCCATTATGCATTCGTCTGGCACGATCGCGGTAGACTGAATGATATTTGACGCTATTACCGAATTGGGATATCGGCAGTTGCCGAGATACAACAGCCTCGTGGCAAGGGCATGGTATACGTTCAGCCTGGAAGAACTGGATCTCATTCGTTTCTATCGCTCCCCATTCTTCTTAGGCTGCGTCCGTCTACTTCTTGATTTTCTACACTCCTCAATTTTTTTCGCATATGGACGCCAATCGAACAAATGTCCACGAGCTTTTTTCAAGGGATTCTACCCCACCAGGCCAGCAGAATCTGCACCAGCAATTCCAGCCTCCCACGCAACTCGCAAGCGACTCGACCTCTAATCCAATCGATGCTCTTTTTCAAAGTATCGCTGCCCCTATATCACATCAATCTCCACCACAACCTCAGCAGCAGCAGCAGTTGTCTCCACAACACCCGGTCCAGTCCACTGTTCAGAGTACCGATAACACCCACACTGTGACTTCAGCCCCAGCCAGTCCTATTATGGCTATGACAGATGTCTCTCCGGCATCTAGTGCTCCTCCAACCGTGACGACTGCCTCAGACCGTCAAAGTGCGTTGCTATCTCTCCTTGGTGGGCCTACGTCTTCCAGCCGACCCGCCCCGCAGGCAGCCAATGTGCCTCTGCCCACCCAGGTGCCGACGCCACCGGGGTCTTCACAGCGCTCAAACGCGTCGCCCGGACATAACGAAACACAGGGCAAGATTTTGTTGGAACAACTTATGGCAGGGTACGTACCCAACCTTATCTTCCTGTGATTCTACCGGTTGTCGTGTCTCTTCCGTTCTTTTTACCTCTCCCAAATTTTCTCACCGTAATATCTAGAAATCCGCCCCGCAATAATTATACGGAATCAATCAGAGGTGTACCTCAAGCGCCATCTCCTCCTCACGGTCCTTTGATTCGCGAGAGTGAATACCGGATGTACGGACCGGATACATCTGCTCAAGATACTGCTGGTTCTCTGCCTACCCAGCAGCAGCAGCACCAACAACATCCTTCCCTTCCTGTTTCCCAACCTCAACCACAACGAGCGCCCTCTCCTCGTCAATCCATCTTTAATTATATCTCCCCGTTTGACCAACTTTCCAACACGAGCAACTTGGCAAATCAAACAAAGAAGAAACCTCCCCCCCAGCCTTCCGGTGTCAATTCAGGTGGTACCGATGACTCTTCATGGACCACTGTACCTGACCCTAAACGCCAGTCTGTTGAAAATCTTCTTGAGAATATTTCCCGAGGGCAACTCCCTCAACCTCCTGTTCAGTCTACGGGGCCGGCACCCGTCTCTGCTTATGAATCTTATCTTGGTGGAAATGACTACTCTCAGGGAGAGCCAGTCACAAGTCGAGTTTCATTGCCACTCATACCTGCCGGCAATAAACCTACTCCCAATCGTACCTCGTCGCCGAGAGAGTCTCCGCCCAAATCTTCTAGCCAACAACCTCCCCAGCTCCAGGCTCAGGTTCAACCACAACCACAGCCTCAACCTCAGCGACCTCAACCCCGTCAGCCAGATAGCTTCACTACTCAGGGTCCTCCGCCCTCTAATACTGCGCTGGGTGGTATCCGGCGCGAGAAAGAGAGTTCTCCAGGCCCCGGTAGTCGCGGAGGTAATCGCAAAGGCCTTGTTAACCAGGCCAAGGCAGGTAATAAGGTTCATATGAGCCCGAGTCCTCAACCTCAGACCATTGTCATCGACGTGTCCCAGCAACTAGAGGAGGTGCAAGCACCTCAAGATTTTGTCAAGTCAACTGCGATTGCACTTGTTAAACAAGATTCTGTTTTCTTACCTGGTACGACCATTGGAGCGACGCATTGGGTTGCCTATGCCATGACAAGGGGTCGTGTCCGTGTTATCTCAAGGGCCAGCGGAGATCGTACGCTTCTGCAGTTGCCAAACATTTTCCCCGTGAATTCAAGTGTTGCCGACATGGCGGTTTTCGGGAATCGGCTTGCTGGAGTGACGGTAGATGGTGGATTTGTCATTTGGGGGTTGCCAGTCACAATCGAAGACGACGTACCGTATGTTTCATATTGTAATCTTGTGACCTCTGCTCATGAGCTCTTCTTCAGTGGAACATTGATTCTCTGTGTCCCTCCCATCAGTACGCCTGAAGCGCTTCGGTCAGTGAAATGGCACACCAAGGATCCTGATACTTTGGCGGTTGCTTCGGATAACAAAATTTATGTCATCGATCTCGCCAACACTCATGCTCTAAGTAGACTACCTCTGGCTCATGCTGATCTTCATCATCTGGGTCAGGTCTTCACTGTTCCCTCGGTATGTCAAACGCAATTTTACTCTAAACTTCTGCTGACATTAATGTGATAGAGGATCACTGCCTTTGACTTCGATGTCTTGAGAGGTGCTCTTGCTGCGATTTCTGAGGATTCTACTTTGACGATTTGGAACATGCACGATAAGCTGCCTTTCGCAACCCATAAGATTCGAGGAGAGGATGTCCCTTCATCTCTTACCTTTGTGGATGGAGGTCTTGTGGTCGGACGTAAAAACGGTACTATCTTCCAACTACTGTCGATCAATACCAAGGCAGTCCTCTCTACAATCAAATTCGTTAACGGAACAGTCGAAGATCCCGACATGTTTGGTCATATGAACTACGACTCTCGCATACAAACAGTTTGGATTGCTAACAGCCGTCGTGAGAGCATGATCGCTTTCAAATTAGCATTGGAGACACCTTATGGAGGTGAAGAAGGTGTCAGAGGGTACTTTGAGCAGGTTGTCGAGTTCTACGGTCCCAAGCCTACGATTCATTTCGTCATCCTCACTGCAGATTCGGATCCTCATGGTGCTGAGGCCAATGCTGCATGTATTGCTGCAAAGGTACCTTCTGGCGAGTTGGCTCTGGTCGCCTTCTCTGTTCATTCAGGTGGTGTTGACCAGGTCCTAATTCGTCGTGAATGGTTCGATTCTGCTCTTGCCATGGCTCCTGTTCGGTTTCCGTACAATCAGTCGGTACCTTTGCCACAACAATTGCCCCAACCAATTTTACCTGAGAAGATCAGACAGCCTCAGCCTATCCCTTCATCTTCCCAGATACAGTCTCAGATCACCATGGCCACCGCCGTCAATTCTGGGCCACGACCTCGTACCCCGGCTTCCGACAATGAAAATGAATTTAGTCATGACAGTCGCCAGCTTGATGTAAAAGGCAAGAACCTGAAAGGAAAAGGACTTGGCTGGGATAGTGGAAAGGAGAAGGAGAAGGCCAGGACAAATACCGACATCGAATCGTCGATTGCTCAGATGCTAAGTCGAGAAATAAAAAAGACAGAGGACAATTTGCAAAATCGTTTTAGTCGTTTGATCACTAAAGAAATGGATAAACAAAGTAAGAGCATTCCGTCATTACTTCACTTGAATGATGCTAAAAATAATGCTCTAGATCAGCGATTTGAGGAAGCTCGTGCGCACGAACAAGCCGAGGACTTTAGGCGTCAAGAGCAGATTTTAAAGTTGATATCAACCGAACTTACGCGAAACACTACCCGTGTTGTCGAGATGGCGGTCAAAAATGAAGTTCAGAACTCAGTTCTTCCTTCTCTTGAGAGTATCACCAAAAATGAAGTCAAGGCAGCCCTGAACGATCAGATTGGAAGAGGTCTTGTTGACAACATCACTCAGGTATGGATTGTGCCTGATCAATCCTGATCAATGTGCTGTGAACTGACGCCTGATCTAGGCCTTTCCTGTCGAAATGGAGAAGCTTTTTTCCAGGCCTGACATACCCAATCACATTGCCCATGTTCTCGTAACCAATCTCTCCTCACTCATTGAACGACAGGTCAAGGATGCTATTGCTAAGACATTCATTCCTGTGTACTCTCAGCAGGCGTCATCGATGCATCAAGAGTTACTACGTGAATTGCGTGGTGAGATACATGGTGTCAAATCAGAGTTAACGGCTTGGCAAAATGAGGCATTTCGTAGCCACGATGTAAGTCCCAACCATTTCCCTTTTTCGCTCTCTGATCATTCGAAGGCTGCCATTCGTGAGCTTGAGCATTCCGTCAAGACGCTTTCCGATCAAGTCAAGTTTTTAAGCCTGAACACGATGCATCACGTGCATCAATCCTCTCAATCACACAATTCACCAGGTCCCTTGCCGTCCGTTCAAACAACCCATGGCCAACCTCATTTACGCCAGCAACAAAACATCCAACCTGTCGTTAATCCACAACAACAGCAGACTTATGCGTCTCATCTGTCGTATCCTCAACCTGTATCTCAACATCAACCACTACCGCCAACTGTGATTCGTGCTCCATGGCTCCCTCCAACCATAGTTGCGCCCCAAGCATCCCATCCTGCGACTATTCCTCAACCTCCACCTCCTCCACCTTCGCAAGAACAATCGACTCCCAAGACCAAGCCGGATGAATGGGACGAGATCTATCTCGGGGTGCTCCAGACTCAAGACGCTGCCAAACTCCAAGACCTTTTGACACACACCAATCCAGACTTGATCATGCCATTGAATGGACTTTGCCTCGTTTCGCAGGCTGTGATATTGACCCTCGTTCATCGAGTAAGCTGTTCTTCTAAATCATAGATGTCTTCTGACTTTGAACTTAGTTATCTGCCGTTGTCGGTGAAACACAGCCTAGTGATGAGACGTTCAAGAACTCTCTGTGGTGGTTGCAACGTGCCGTAGCTGTTTTGCGCCCAGACGTACGTGCCCCATTGAATAGAAGATCTATAGGAGATTAATCGAGTTTGACAGGATAAACTAATCACTGATTTCATTCCTCGTGTGATCCCGAATGTCCAGCAACTTCTTATTACCACCAAGCAAAGACTTGGTATTATCCCAGGACCTTCCACGATGGACAGTATCAAAATCATATCAGATACTCAGGATGTTTTGAGGCGGAAGGCGTCCGTTCTCTGAACCGTTTAGATATGCCGTTATGATTCATGATTATATCTTCTCTCTTATGTTTCCGCATTAAGTAATTGTCTATGTCTATGCCGCTCGGTTCTTCGCGAGAATACTTCAGTCTTCTTTTTCTAGAAGATAACGTTTATGTCTGATTGCCAAGGCGAATGAATTATGAAGAAGCGGAAATCTGGTAAGATTTTACCCGTGTCTAGAAGGGTATTGCCGTTGAAAGAATGGACAAAGCTATCATTGCTTTGTCAATGCTTTGTTGACAGCCTTCTGATTTTCCACGATAGTCAGATAACGACTTCGTTTACTACTTTACCACGATGTGTACCCTAACTGTTGATTCCTTTGTCCGCCCTGAGATAAGTATAAATACCTGGACATCGTCAGTCAACCAATTCCTCGTTTTATTCCGGGCTTCGCTTTTGGTATTACTTCAAGATGGCATTTATATCGCGTGACCAACGTCTGAATCATCTAATCAAAGGAGGAGTGACAAATGACCTCGATGTCAAGACCAATTTGTTCAATATTAGCTTTCCCAGAGAATCTATTCATCATTATGATGGTACGATCTAGTCTCACAGTTCTGATGATTCATTCCTCAAATACTTTGTAGTCGGTAAGGACGCTGTTTCTTATGATTAAGCCCTTGCTGAGGCTCAAGTTGTTAAAGTTATCACCCCGCTCTATCAAACCTCGAGAGCATTTGGTAGCAAGAAGAAAAATGAACTTGTGCAGAGAACTCAATCTGACAACGGTGACATATTTAGGAGTAGAGCTGGTAAGTAAAAGTAGTTGATTCTGATGAAGAAGACACTCAACGATGAGGACTCAGCTTTCGACGGACAAAAAAATCTCTTTGCTCCTGTGAAGTATTTTTCGAGTCAAAGTGTACGCATACTTTTTCTGGTCCCACAGAATCTGTTCTCAGGTCTTTTCAGTTTGAAGTAGAATTGAATATGGACGAGAAACCGCGTCCGGGTAGAGAACTGAGGAAAGTACGAGTCGACATGAAACACGTCAATAGCATTGATTTTGGGTGAGTTTTCCAGCATTGCGGACATCTGATGAGTGTTGAGAAAATATTCTCAGAGTTGTGCACCAATATCTCCGAACGCAACAAAGTAACAAGCTACAAGACGGTATCAGCCTCATAACAAATATGTTGAACGTCTTCATGAGTGCTGTCCCTAAACAGTGAGTAAACCTGATTACATTCCTTGCCCTGTTCTCAGCTCTGTCTAGGAAAGCAGGTGTACTTGCAACTTCTAAATCTATCTTCATCCAGGAGTCACAGAAGCAGCCAGACCAAGAGATCAGGCCACTCCAGCTGTGGCGGGGTTATTACCAGTTGGTCTAGTAGTTTACTTACCTGATTATACTGACCTCCACATGCAGGTCCGTCAGGCCAGCATTTGACAGAATGGTCGTAAATGTTGATGTGACCATTGGTGTCATGTATGTCCAACACCTTAAACTATAATCCAGACTTTGACTTGTACACAGCCTCCCCGCAGACAAACTGGAGTACATATGTGCCGACTACTTGCGTCTTAAGAATCTTCAAGACCTCAGACATCTGAGGCCTGACATGTTCCAGAAGCTGCGTCACTTCCTGAAATCAGTCAAGGTCACAGTAGAGCTCGAGGCACACAAACGTAAAAGTTCGAGAGCTATTAAAGATTTGATTTTGGATGGAAGTGGATCCACCTTTGAAAAGGATGGGAAAATGATCACTGTAGCTGTAAGTCCTGCCTTCCAACTACTGTTTGGATGCTGATGAAACTTCTAAATCAGAAACACTTTGAGCTGGCCCATAACGTGACGGTTCCGCCCAACACGCTGGGCGTCAAATTCGAGAGATCGAGTAGTGTCTTCCCTATTACAGTATGCAGGACAGTTCAACAATTTTACAAGGTATGTTCGTATCATCATTGTACACAAATGGGAGTATTTATTGATTATGTATAGAACCGCGCAACTCCTGAAGTGGTCCGCGCAGCTTTAAGATTTACTCCAGAAAGCCCAAGTAAAAGGGAAGAGGAGATCCAAAAAGCTTTTGAACACCTGAACTATGGGAACTCTTTCTTCCTTTCGTTCGCTGGAATTAATGTTGATGAACGGCCCCAGACGATCAAAGGGCGACTGCTCCCAAGACCAGATATCGTCTTCAGAAACGATGTCAGAAGAAGTCTTGTATGTTATTTTCTACGGGATGTAGGATCAGAGGCTTACTGAGTTGGCGTAGAACGCTCGGCCAGGAATATGGGATGTGATGTCACAGAGATTGGTTAAACCAGCGACTATCCAAACCTGGGTCTTAATCAACTTTGTCCAGATAGATGATCAATCACTACACTATTTCATTGACGAACTTATCGGGGCAATGAATAACCTAGGTTTGCCTTCCATCGGTCCTCGAAATCTCCTTTTTGACTTATGTTTTTCTCTA
>Ga0153948_1000672_pt1 | contig 18575 bp, 19 predicted proteins | sample TSNJ032MetaG_FD_104696 | JGI IMG/M metagenome (GOLD analysis project Ga0153948, IMG submission 104696) | Attine ant fungus gardens microbial communities from New Jersey, USA - TSNJ032 MetaG | ecosystem: Host-associated > Fungi > Mycelium > Unclassified | place: USA: New Jersey, Wharton State...
CCCAAGGAGCAGCCCGCTCCCCGTCTCAGCGTCATCGGCACCGGCTACCTGGGCGCGACCCACGCGGCGGCGATGGCCGAGCTCGGCTTCGACGTGATCGGCGTCGACACCGACCCGCGCAAGGTCGAGGAGCTGCGGGAGGGGCGCGCGCCCTTCTTCGAGCCCGGCCTGCCCGAGCTGATCCGGTCGAACGTGGCCGCCGGTCGGCTCGCCTTCACGACCGACATCGCCGAGGCGGTCGCGACCGCCGACGTGCACTTCATCTGCGTCGGCACCCCGCAGCAGTCCGGCTCCTTCGCCGCCAACCTGGCGTACGTGGAGGCGGCGGCCCGCGGCATCGCGGAGAACCTCACCCACGACGCCCTGATCGTCGGCAAGTCGACGGTCCCCGTCGGCACCGGCGCCCGGCTCCGTGCGATCGTCGCCGAGGCCGCTCCCGCCGGCGTGAACGTCGAACTCGTCTGGAACCCGGAGTTCCTCCGCGAGGGCAAGGCCGTGGACGACACCCTCCACCCCGACCGCCTGGTCTTCGGCGGAACGACGGCGGCCTCCGAGGCGCTGCTGCGGCGGGTCTACGCCACACCGATCGCCGAGGGGACGCCGGTGCTGGTCGCCGACCTCCCGACCGCCGAGCTGGTGAAGGTGAGCGCCAACGCGTTCCTCGCGACCAAGATCTCGTTCATCAACGCGATCGCCGAGGTGTGCGACGCGGCCGGAGCGGACGTCTCGCTGCTGGCCGACGCGCTCGGGCACGACAAGCGGATCGGGCGGCAGTTCCTCAACGCCGGTCTCGGCTTCGGCGGCGGCTGCCTCCCGAAGGACATCCGGGCGCTCATGCACCGGTCGAACGAGCTGGGCGCGCACGCGGCGGTCGGCCTCCTGCAGCAGGTGGACGAGATCAACATGGGCCGCCGCCAGCGCGTGATCGACCTGGCGCTGAAGTCGCTCGGCGGCTCGGTGCTCAACCGCCGCATCGGCGTGCTCGGTGCGGCGTTCAAGCCCGAGACCGACGACGTCCGCGACTCGCCGGCGCTGAACGTCGCCGCCGCACTGCACCTCCGCGGTGCGCAGGTCGTGGTCTACGACCCGCAGGCGCGCGGCACCGCGCAGCGCCTGTTCCCCACGCTCGGCTACGCGGACTCCATGGACGAGGCCGTGGCCGGGGCCGACCTGCTGGTCGTGCTCACCGAGTGGGACGAGTTCATCGGCGCCGACCCGGCTGCACTCCGCGCGCTGGCCGCCGGCCGCACCGTCATCGACGCCCGCAACTGCCTCGACCCGGCGGCGTGGTCCGCGGCCGGCTGGGACGTGCTCGCGATGGGGACCGTCCCGACGGTCGCCCCGCTCGAGCGCGACCTCGCCGCGCTCGCCGCCGTCCGCTAGCTCACCCCGACCGACTGCTCCGCCTCCCGCTCCTCCCGCTCCTCCGATCGAAGGAACCGACATGACCAGTTACGTGACCAAGGCCGTGATCCCCGCCGCCGGGCTCGGCACCCGCTTCCTGCCCGCCACCAAGGCGATGCCCAAGGAGATGCTCCCGGTCGTCGACAAGCCGGCCATCCAGTACGTCGTGGAGGAGGCCGTCTCCAGCGGCCTCCACGACGTCCTCCTCATCACCGGCCGCAACAAGAACGCGCTCGAGAACCACTTCGACCGCAACACCGAGCTGGAGGACACGCTCGTCCGCAAGGGCGACACCGACAAGCTCCAGAAGGTCAGCCACTCCACCTCCCTGGCCGACATGCACTACGTGCGTCAGGGCGACCCGAAGGGGCTGGGGCACGCCGTGCTGCGCGCCAAGATGCACATCGGGCATGAGCCGTTCGCGGTGCTGCTGGGTGACGACATCATCGACGAGCGCGACCCCCTGCTCGCCCGGATGCTGGAGGTGCAGCACGCCCTCAACACCACCGTCGTGGCGCTGATGGAGGTGCCGCCGGAGTCCATCCACCTGTACGGTGCGGCGGCGGTCGTCGAGACCGACGAGGACGACGTGGTGCGGATCACCGGGCTGGTGGAGAAGCCGAGCCGGGAGAACGCGCCGTCGAACTATGCCGTGATCGGTCGCTACGTGCTGCGCCCGGAGATCTTCGACATCCTCGAGAAGACGGAGCCCGGCAAGGGCGGCGAGATCCAGCTGACCGACGCGCTCGAAGGGCTCGCGACGGCTCCGGCGTGGACGGGCGGGGTGCACGGCGTCATTTTCCGGGGCCGCCGCTACGACACCGGTGACCGCCTCGACTACATCAAGGCCATCGTGCAGCTCGCCTCCGCCCGGGACGACCTCGGCCCCGGCCTCGTGCCCTGGCTGCGCGAGTTCGCGGACTCGATCGCGCCCGCGTCTGTGGCTCCGGTGGAGCCGGCGGCACCGTCCGCCCCGGCGCCCTCGGTGCCGGTGCTGCCCGCCGCCGCCAAGACCGCGAAGCCGGCCGCCGCCAAGCGCGAGCGCGAGCGCGACCGGGAGCTCCTTCCCGTCGCGGGCGCCTAGCCCCGCGCCTCCGCCGCGCCTCTTTCGCGTCCGTCGCGCCGCAGTCCGAGCGACTGCGGCGCGACGGTACGACTGCGACGCGGCGAGGCGACGCGGACGTCCCGCAGCACCGCCGTCGCGCCGGCAGCTACGCCTCGGTCGTGAACCGGATGGCCTTGTGGGTCCCGTCGCAGAACGGCTTGATGGTGGAGACGCCGCACCGGCACAGGGCGACCGTGCGGCGCTTCTGCTCGACCGGCTCGCCGTCCGGCGTCGTGAGGTCGACGTGCCCGCGCACCAGGAGCGGCCCGTTCGGGCACACGACGATCTCCGGCGGCTCCTCGCTCGTCACGCCGTGACCTCCTCGCGCGTCCGCAGCGAGCTGCGGCCGTCCTCCCAGCTGTCGAGGATGTGCTGCCCCGCCAGACCGTCGACATAGAGGCAGGCTGCGGCGCCGAAGAGGATGTCGGGGAGCAGCTCCGGCTCGTCCTCCGCGAGCCCGCCCGCGAGGTCGCGGCCGGCGATCTGCTCGTGCACGGCGTCGGCCTCCACGTGCTCGTCGTAGTACTCGGTGACGTCCTCGTCGTAGCCGAGGCGGCGGAAGCCGTTGCCGTAGAAGCGGTTCGGGATCGACGAGGTCATCTCGAAGGCGGCGAGGTGGCCGGCGATGGCCCCGCGGAGGCGGCGGTTCATCCCGAACATCGACATCATCGTGAACGACGCCAGCGTGATGGCGGGGACGTCGTCGACGTACGCCCCGTACGTGTCGTCGAGCCCGAGGCCGCGCATGGTCCGGGCGAAGATCTCCGCATGGATGCGGTGGGGGCGGCCGCCGCCGTACTCGTCCGACTGCACCTCGACGAGCGCGGCCTTCGCGCGCCCGGTGAGACGCGGGATGGCCCAGGAGTGCGGGTCCGCCTCCTTGCGCGTGTAGATCGAGCGCTGGATGACGAACTCCCGCAGCTGCTCGTCGCCGGCCTTCTTGGCGATGTAGCGGGACAGGCTCGGGCCGCCGTCCTCGGCGGTCAGAGAGAAGAGGTGTGCGGCGACGGCCTCGGCGTCGGCATCCGGCAGGTCGCCGACCGGGACGCGCTCGCGCAGCTGCTCCTCGAACCGGCGCTCGAGAAGGCGCCGGGCGACGACGATGTCCGGGTCCCACTCCCACTCGTCGTCGGCGTCGACGGTGCCGCCGTAGGAGAGGCCGTAGATGAGGTAGAGGCTGAGCTGGAGGTCGTCGTCGGTCAGCAGGTCGGGCCCGGCGGAGAGGGCCGCGCGGACCTCCTCGACGATGCCCTCCGCTGCGGTGCGGGAGTGCTGCGGAGCCTGGGGCAACGCCTGCAGGAGCGCCGCGCTGACCGGGCCGCGGGGCGTGATGCGTGGTGTCATGCCATCGACGGTGCCGTGACGGGAAGGAGCGATCAAGTGCTTGCCACGTCCGCTCTTCCGTGCATGGGAGGCGGTCGTCAGGAGATCAGCGCGGCCAGCCCCGCCGTCCCGCCCCGGGCGAGGGCGCGGCGCTGGCGGGTCGCACCGTTGCCGTCGGTGAGCACGCGGGCGACGGCGTCGCGGACGAGTTCGGTGTCGCCGTGCTCCGCGAGCCCCGGACCGGCCGCGGCCAGCAGCGCCGCGGCGACCTCGGGGGCGGGCCGCAACCCTCCATCGCGCGGGTCGAGGAGGTCGCCGCCGAGGCCGTCGCGGGCGGCGTGCCAGTGGGCGGCGTCCAGCAGCTCGGGCGCGAGCGCGGCCGCCCGGCCGTCGTCGTCGGGCGGCGAGACGACGAGCCCCCGGACCAGGGCCGCGAACGCCGCGCTCGTCGCACCGTCCAGTTGCGCGTCGAAGACCCGCACCTCCACCGTCGGGAACCGCTCCGACGGGCGCACGACCCAGTTGAGGGTCCCGGCGTCGCTGGTGCCGCCGACCCCGCTCAGCGCGGCGGCGCGGCGGTCGTAGTCGGCGGCGTCGGCGAACGCGGGAGGGACGCCGTGCGTGGTCCAGCGCCGGCTATGGATGGCGCGCCAGCTGTCGAAGCCGGTGTCGGCGCCCTTCCAGAACGGCGAGTTCGCCGCGAGGGCCAGCAGTGCGGGCAGCCAGGGCCGGAGCCGGTTGAGGGCGACGACGGCCTGCTCGCGGTCGTCGACCCCGACGTGCACGTGCAGCCCGTTGAGCTGGTGGTCGGGGACGACGAGCCCGAACCGGGAGGCGATGTCGCGGTAGCGATCCTGGTCGGTCACCTGCGCATCCGGTGCCGTGCGGTACGGCAGGCCGACGCCCGCCGCCAGCAGACCGGAGGACGCCGCCCACGTACGCAGTTCGGCACGGAATCCCTCCAGCGCGTCCGACACGTCCGCGGCGGTGCGGCAGACCCGCGTCGCGTACTCGAGCTGGGACGGGAAGAACTCCGGCGTCACCGCTCCGCCGTCCGCGCGCCGACCCCCGAGGGCGGCGATGGCCTCCGCCGCGCGATCGACCGGCGTCAGCGTGAGCGGGTCGAGGAGCACGAACTCCTCCTCCGCACCGATCGTCGTCCGCACCCCGGGCTCCCTCCGTCGTCCCGGCCCAGTAGACAGGGTGCGGCGGCGCGGCACAACGGCTTGACGCGGAGCGGTTGTGCGCCCACCGTGTTCTGCGGAGAGGGGACCGTATGGGGTTCGACGACAGCGGGGGCGGCGCGCCGCGGATGTTCGACGGCTTCGTCGTGGAGGACATCGCCGTCCCGGGAGGGACCGTGCACGTGCGGCACACCGGGTCGGGCCCGGTCGTGCTCCTCCTCCACGGGCACCCGCGGACCGGATCCACCTGGCACCGCGTGGCGCCGCGCCTCGCCGCACTCGGCTTCACGGTCGTCGTGCCCGACCTGCCCGGGTACGGCGCATCCCTCGCGCCGGATCCCACCCCCGACCACGCGCCCCACTCGAAGCGCGCGAGCTCCGAGCGGCTGCTCGCGGCGATGCACGCCCTCGGCCACGAGCGCTTCGCGGTGGTCGGTCACGATCGCGGCAGCTACGTCGCCTACCGGATGGCGATGGACCATCCGGAGGCCGTCTCGCGCGTGGCCCTGCTCGACTGCATCCCGATCGTCGAGCATCTGGAGCGCATCACCCCGGAGTTCGCCACACAGTGGTGGCACTGGTTCTTCTTCCTGCAGCCCGAGACGCCGGAGCGCGTCATCCTCGCCGACCCCGACAGCTGGTACCACGGCGACCCGCAGGTCATGGGCGCCGAGAACCACGCGGAATGGCGGGAGGCGACGCGCTCGCCGCGGGTGGTCCGCGCCATGCTCGAGGACTACCGGGCCGGCCTCACCGTCGACCGTGCGCACGAGGAGGCCGACCGCGCCGCCGGCCGCCGGCTGACCCAGCCCCTCCTCGTCCTGTGGTCGACGCGGGACGACCTCGAGCAGCTGTTCGGCGACCCGCTGGTCATCTGGCGCAACTGGGCGGACGACGTGCGAGGGCACGGCATCGACTCCGACCACCACGTGGCGGAGGAGGCGCCGGGCGAGCTGACCGACGCGCTCGCGGCCTTCCTGGGTGCGGGCACGACCGAGGGCGCGGGGGTCCACCCCGGCGTACACTCCGCGCCATGACCGCCGCGAAGATCCTCCTCATCCGCCACGGCGAGAGCGTCGCCAACGTCGCCGCGACCGCCGCAGAGGCCGCCGGGGCGGAGACGATCGACGTCACGGCGCGCGACGCCGACGTGCCGCTGTCCGCGCTCGGCGAGCGACAGGCCGCTTCCCTGCGACCGCGCCTGCGGGAGGAGCTCGGCGCCGAGTGGGATCGCGCGCTCGTGTGGAGCTCGCCCTACCGGCGCGCGGTGAACACGGCACAGCTGGCGCTGGGAGACCGCGCGTTCGCCGTCGACGAGCGCCTCCGCGATCGCGAGCTCGGCATCCTGGACGCCCTCACCGCCCGCGGGGTGGACGCGCGATTGCCCGACGAGGCCGCCCGTCGCCGCTGGCTCGGCAAGTTCTACTACCGTCCGCCGGGGGGAGAGGCGTGGACCGACGTCGCGTTGCGCCTGCGCTCCTTCGCCGGCGAGCTCGGCCCCGCCGACGGCCGGACGGTGCTCCTGTTCACGCACGACGCCGTGGTGAGCCTGTTCCTCTATGTGCTCCTCGGCTGGACGGAGGAGCAGCTGAACGCCTTCCTCGCCGACCGCGTCGTCGGCAACGCGACCGTGACCACCCTCGTCGCGGACGGCCCGGCCTGGCGGGTGGAGGCGTTCTCCGACGACGCCCACCTCGCCGCCGCCGGCCTCCCGGCGACCGAGCATCCTGGAGCCGCCCGTGTCATCGACTGACCGCGATCCCGTGAAGGTCGACCTCACCATGCTGCGCGCCTGGCCCCTTCCCGAACCGGGAGGGTCGAAGCGGTCGCGCGGGGAGGTGGTCGTGGTCGGCGGGGCCGGGCGCTCGCCGGGTGCCGCCCTGCTTGCCGGGCGCGCGGCCCTGCGCGTCGGAGCCGGGCGCCTCACCCTCGCGGTCGGGGAGTCCACCGTGGCGGAGGTGGCCGTCGTGCTCCCCGAGTGCGGTGTGGTCCCGTTGAGCGAGGGCCGCGGCGGCAGCGTGCGGGGTCGCTCGATCGCGGCGGCGGCGGCGGATCTGCGGTCCGCCGACGCCGTGCTGCTCGGTCCCGGTCTCGACGACATCCGCGAGACCGCGTCCATGCTGCGCCGCCTCCGCGCCGTCGCCGGACGCGATACCACCGTCGTGCTCGACGCCTACGCCCTGGGCGCCCTCGCCGGGAGCCCGAACCGCGGCCGATCACGGCGACGCATCCTCACGCCCAACTCGGAGGAAGCTGCGGTGCTGCTGGGCCGCCGGCTGCGTGACGAGCGGGCCGACCTCCTCGAGATCGCCCGACGCTACCGCGCCGTGGTCTCGTGCCACGGCGTCGTCGCCGACCCCGACGGCCGCCTCTACCTCCTCGACGACGGCGGGCCGGGCCTCGGGACCTCCGGGAGCGGCGACGCGCTCGCCGGCGCGATCGCCGGTCTCGCCGCGCGCGGCTGCACGCCCGCCCAGGCCGCGGTGTGGGGGACGTACCTGCACATGGCGGCGGGAGTCTCGCTCGCCCGCACTATCGCCCCGCTCGGATTCCTCGCCAGCGAGATCGTCGACCGCCTCCCGCGCGAGCTCGACGCGGTCGAGCAGTCCGACGCCGACTGACCGCGCGATCGAGCGCACTCGCGCATGTGCCGCCTCCGGGGACGATCGCGGTGCGTCGCCGCGGCGCGCATGTCCCGCGCCACCGCACTCGCCCCTCGCCGCAGCGCCCGCCCACCCCGCCGCGCACGTCCCCCGCCGCACCCGCCCACCCCGCCGCGCACGACCCCCACCGCACGCGCCCGCCGCGCGAATGCGACCTCCGGATGACGCGAGCGCCGCCTCCCCTCGCCTACCGTCGGATCATGACGATCCACGGGACGGCGTCCACCCCACGTGTCGTGCCCCTCCGCGCGCGCTGGCTGCGGCCGACGGCGTCGTTCCTCTTCGCGGCCCTCGGCGCCGTCGCGGTCGGCGGTCTGACGAGCCTCGGTCAGCAGTATCTCCCGGAGTGGCTCAGCTCCTTCGCGAACTCGGCCGGGGGATGGGCGATGCTCGCGTTCGCACTCGTGTGGCTCAGCCGGGCACGACCGGTGGCCGGCGCCGTCCTCGGAGCGGTCGCCTTCCTCCTGATGGTGGAGGGATACGGAGTGGTGTCGGCCTGGCGGGGCCACTTCTACGCCGACCCCTTCTCCTCGATCTGGACCGGAGTCGCCCTCGTCGCAGGCCCGGTGCTCGGGCTGTCGGCGGCGGTCGCCCGTCACGGCTCGCGCCTCTGGTCCGCGTTCGCGGTCGTGCCGTTGTCCGCCGTGCTCCTCGGCGAAGGGGTCTGGGCGCTCGCCCGCATCTCCGACACCACGAGCCCCGTCTACTGGACCGTGGAGATCGTCCTCTCCGTCCTCTTCGTGGGCGTGGCGATCGGGCGGAGGCACCTCTCGCTCCGCCCGTCGGCGATCGTCGTCGTCGCGTACCTCGCCGGCGCCGCGGTCTACGCCGCACTCTGGATGCTCCTCGACGCGTGGATGTGACAGCAGCGGACCCGTCCGCCGCCGACTGCGGTTCCGCGGGACGTGTGCGGCGCGGCGACGGCGCGCAGACGTCCCGCGACACCGCAGTCGGCGGCGTCGAGGCGCAGACGTCCCGCGACACCGCACTCCGTGCCGTACGGTCGGAGGCATGGCGACGAACGAGACCGTGCTGACGATCGACATCGACGCGAGCCCCGGACGCGTCTTCGCCACCCTCGCCGACCTCGACGCGTACCCGAGTTGGCTGCCGCGCACGCGCACCTCCGCCGGGGGAGCCGCGATCGCGAAGGGGACCGCCTACACGGACGCGAGCCTCATCGGCACGGCGCAGGGAACCGTCCGCGAGTACGAGCCCGACCGGCTCCTCGTCTTCGAGCAGGCCGCTGCTCCCCGGCGCTCCGGCGGCAGCAGGCTGGCCATCGTCATCCGCTACGAGCTGACCCCGATCGACGGCGGGACCCGTGTCGTCCGGACGGGCGCCGTCACCGCACGCGGCCTGATCGCCATCGTCCGGCCCCTCGCCGCTGCTGCGATCGGGTCGGAGAACCGGCGGACGCTCCGCGTGCTCAAGGAGCATCTCGAGCAGCGGTAGCGCCCGCCGCCGGTCAGTCCAGGCCTAGTCGCTTCAGCGTGTGCTTCTCGCTGTGCCCGGCGTCGGTCTCGATCTCGTCGACGGCGATCGGGATGTTCGGGCCGACCGCGAGCCAGACGAAGCCGTCGCGGTGCACCAGCGGCACCAGGTCGGTCGTGCCGTCGCGCAGCAGCGTGCGCACCCGCTTGAGCAGGGCGTAGCCCTCGGAGGGGCGGGTCACGTACGTCTTGCGGCGATAGTGGACCACGTGGGCGACGGTCTTGGCGCCGAGCCCCGCGATCTCGCTGTCGGGGAGGGGGTCGGCGTGCTGGGTGTCGGTCATGAATCGGACGGTACGCCGTCGGGAGGCCGCTGGCGAGCGGTGCCGCCGCTCCCGATAGCGTGGATGGATGGACACCCCTGCCTCCGCCCTGCTCGATCGGCTCGCGGATCGCGCCTGGCCGGCGCTCGAGAGCGAGCCGCTCGGCTCGTGGACTCTGCGAGCCGCGGGCGGCGTCACGAAGAGGGCGAACTCCGTGCTCGCCATCGGCGAGGCGACCGCCATCGGGGACGCGCCCGCCATCGGCGAGGCGGTGGATGCGGCCGAGCGCTGGTACGCGGCGCGCGGGCTGCCCACGGTGTTCCAGGTGAGCCCCTCGGCGTCGGCCGCCCTCGCTCCCGAACTCCGGCGCCGCGGGTATCGCTCCGGTTCGGCCACCCGCATCCTCGTGGCCGAGCGCGCCGCGGTCGCCGCGACCGCTCCGGACGCCGCAGCGGCCATCACCGTCGCGACCGCTCCCTCCTCCGGCTGGCTGGACACCTGGTGGGCGGTGGATGGGCGCGGCGGCGACCCGGAGCGCCGCACCGTCGAGCGCATCCTCGCGGGCGGCCCCGCCCTGTACGCCTGGGCCGGCACGGCCGAGGCGCCGGACGCCGTGGCGCGGCTGGCCCTCGTGGGCGAGTGGGGCGGTCTGTACGCGGTGGCGACCCTCCCCTCGGCGCGGCGGCGCGGGCTCGCGCGAGCGCTCACCGCGGAGCTGGCGCGGGAGGCCGGCGAGCACGGTGTCGGGCGCCTCTGGCTGCAGGTGCTCGCCGACAACTCCGGAGCGATCGCGCTCTACGAGAGCCTCGGCTTCGTGCCCGCCTCGGGCTACACCTACTGGGAGTCGCCGCAGTCGGGCCGTTAACCCACGATGTCGGGCGGTATGGACACTAGGGTTAGTCCACACTGCCCGACATCGTTTCGGGGTTACGGCCGGTGGATATTCGGGTTTCCCCGACCGCTCTTGAAGACTAACCGAAACCCGGTCCTCCGTGTGGGTCAAATGGAGGACAAAACCTGTACCCCACTACCCCAATTCGGGGGAGGGGTTCGGCTGCTACGACACCGTTAACCCACGATGCCGGGCGGTGTGGAGACTAGGGCTCGATCCACACTGCCCGGCGTTCGTTCGGGGTGGCGGCCGGTGGAGATTCGGGTTTCCCCGGCCGCGTATCCAGAATAGCGGACCTGTCGGCCAAATGGAGGACACATTTGTACCCCGATGCGGCCCCAGATCGAGGGGTATCCGGGGGACAGGAGTCCGCTCAGGCCGCGCCGAGCTCCTGCACGAGGGCCGCCACGAAGGCGTCGATGTCCTGCTCGGAGGTGTCGAACGAGCACATCCAGCGCACCTCGTTGCGGGCCGCATCCCAGTCGTAGAACCGGAAGTGCCCGCGCAGGCGGTCGGCGACGCCGGCGGGCAGCGTCGCGAAGACGCCGTTCGCCTGGGTCTCCTGGCTGAACCCGACGCCCTGGATGCTGCCGTCGGCGACGCCGCGCTCCAGCGCGGTCCGCAGGCGGGTGGCCATCGCGTTCGCGTGGCCGGCCGAGCGCAGGTAGAGGTCGTCGGAGAGCAGGGCGATGAGCTGCGCCGAGATGAACCGCATCTTCGAGGCGAGCTGCATGTTCAGCTTGCGCAGGTAGATCAGGCCGTCGGAGGCCTCCGGGTTCAGCACGACCACGGCCTCGCCGTAGAGCATGCCGTTCTTCGTGCCGCCGAAGCTCAGCACGTCGACGCCGGCGTCCGTGGTGAAGGCGCGCAGCGGGACGCCGAGGGTGGCGGCCGCGTTCGAGATGCGGGCGCCGTCCATGTGCAGCTTCATGCCGAGACCGTGGACGTGGTCGGCGATCGCGCGGATCTCCTCGACCGTGTACGCGGTGCCGAGCTCGGTCGTCTGCGTGATCGACACGACCAGCGGCTGCGCACGGTGCTCGTCGCCCCAGCCCCAGGCCTCCTGGTCGATGAGCTCGGGGGTGAGCTTGCCGTCCGGGGTCTCGACCGGGAGCAGCTTGAGGCCGCCGACGCGCTCGGGCGCCCCGGCCTCGTCGGTGTTGATGTGCGCCGTCTTGGCGCACACGACGGCACCCCAGCGCGGCACCATCGACTGCAGGCCGACGACGTTCGCACCCGTGCCGTTGAACACCGGGAACACCTGGACGCCCTCGCCGAAGTGCTCGGCGAAGACCTCGTGGAGGCGCTCGGTGTAGACGTCCTCGCCGTAGGCGATCTGGTGGCCCTGGTTGGCCGCGGCGATCGCGTCGAGGATCTCGGGGTGCACGCCCGCGTAGTTGTCGGAGGCGAAGCCGCGGAGGTTCAGATCGTGGAGTTGTAGCGTCACCCGTCCATCCTCGCAGGATTCGCGACCAGCGGGATGCGCGTGCCGTTCACGTCGGCCGCCGGGCTCTGCCAGAGGCGCACGACCTCCTCGCCGAGCTGCTCCTCCAGGCCCGCGAGGGTCTTCACGACGAACACCACTGCGGCCGCGTCGGGCGCCTCCTTGCGGAAGCCCTGGGCGACGGCGCGGGTCCACGCGTCGGCCGCCGCCTTCGCCGCGGCGTAGTTCGCGCCTCCCGCGTACGGTGCATCGACCGCCGTCGACGAGACGATCGCCAGTCGGCCGGCGGGGGAGGCGACCAGGTCGTCGTAGAACACCCGGGTCGTGTTGCGCAGGGTGCGGAACGCGCGCTCCAAGAAGTCCCAGTCCTCATCCGACTGCCCGGTCAGGCCGCCGCCGCCGCGCCAGCCGCCGACGAGGTGGATCAGGCCGTCGACGGCGCCGAATTTGAGGTGGATGCGCATCGCCAGCTCGGCGACGGCATCCCGGTCGGCGAGGTCGCAGACGCGGGTGTCGACGCCCGGGACCGCGGCGGCGAGCGCGTCGAGCGCCTCCTCCCTGGTGCCGACGGCGAGGACCGTCGCGCCCGCTGTCGCCAGCGCACGCGCGACGGCCTCGCCGCTGGTGCTGGTCGCTCCCGCGATCAGCACCAGCCGGCCGTGCAGAGGCAGGGCGTCCGTCACGCGGCGTCCGTCGTGCCGGTGATCCCGGCCGTGGACTCGATGACCGCCGCCATCTTCTTGTTCAGCGCCTCGTAGAACATCGAGAGCGGGAACTCGTCGTCCAGCACCGCGTCGGTGTAGCCCTTCGGCGCACCGGCGAGGATCTCGTCGGAGAGTCCGCGCGCCCAGTTGGAGGCGGGGTGCGGGGTGAGCGTCTGCGTCAGCATCTCGTACGCGGCCAGCCAGTGGGAGACCTTCGGTCGGTCGATCGACCGCCAGTAGAGGTCGTTGATCTGGTCGCTGAGGGCGACGACCACGTCCGGCACGGACTCCCAGTCGATGGTGAGCTGGGTGTCGGTCCAGTGCAGCACGTCGTGCTGGTGCATCCACGCGAACAGCAGCTGGCCGCCGAGCCCGTCGTAGTTGCGCACGCGGCTGCCGGTGATCGCGAAGCGGAAGATGCGGTCGAAGATCACCGCGTACTGCACCAGGTGGGCGTGGTCGCGGATGGCGCGCTGCGCCTCCGACAGCTCCGCGTCCGGGAGGGCCGACAGCGTCCGCTCGAGGCGCACCGACTCGCGGAACGCCGTCAGGTCGCAGCGCAGCTCCTCCAGGGAGTAGAGGAAGAACGGCATCCGCTGCTTGATCATGAACGGGTCGAACGGCAGGTCGCCGCGCATGTGGCTGCGATCGTGGATGATGTCCCACATCACGAAGGTCTCCTCCGTGAGGTGCTGGTCGTCCAGCATCGCGGCCGCGTCGGCCGGCAGCTCCAGCTTGGTGATCTCCGCGGCGGCGCGCACCACCCGGCGGTACCGGGCGGCCTCGCGGTCCTGGAAGATCGCGCCCCAGGTGAACTGCGGAATCTCGCGCATCGCGACCGTCTCGGGGAAGAGGACGGCCGAGTTGGTGTCGTAACCGGGGGTGAAGTCCACGAAGCGCAGCGCGACGAAGAGCTTGTTGCCGTACTCGCCGGCCTCCAGCTCCGCCACGAACTCCGGCCAGATCACCTCGACGAGCACGGCCTCCACGAGGCGGTTCGCGCTGCCGTTCTGCGTGTACATCGGGAAGACGACCAGGTGGCCGAGTCCGTCGACGCGGTGCTGCTGCGGCTGGAACTCGTTGAGCGCGTCCAGGAAGTCGGGGACGCCGAAGCCCTCGTCGGCCCAGCGGGTGAAGTCCCGCTGCAGCGCCGTGAGGTACGACGCGTCGTGCGGGAAGAACGGAGCCAGCTCGTCGATCGACTCGATGATCGCGGTGACGTGGCTTGCGGCGGCCGGGCGGTCGGACTCCTGCTCGACCGAGCCGTCCTTGACCTGCAGCGCCTGCAGGGCGACCGCGGCCTCCTTGAGCCGGAGCCACGCGGGATGCGTCGCGACCTCGCGCACCGGACGGGCGTCCTCGACGACCTCGGGTTCTCCGACAATCGCGTTCTGCGTGAACTGGGAAACGGACTGAGACATTGACGAACCTCCCGTCATCGGTCGGCCGCAGGCTCGCGGCAGTGCGGACGCGCGAAATCGCGCCCTCGCTCGAGCCTATCCGGGGATCGCGGACGTTTCTTTGCCCGGTTCGGCGGAATCGTGCGCGAAATCAACGAACCGCGCAGGATTCGTCAACGCGACGGCGCCTCCCGTGCGGTTCGGTAATCTCGGCAGCGTGACGAACGACGCGGCGGAGGTGCAGGAGGCGCTCGCGGCGGTCGCCGATCCCGCCGACGCCGGCTTCCTGCAGCGCTTCTTCAAGACCGGACCCGGTGAGTACGGCGAGGGCGACGTCTTCATCGGTGTGCGCGTGCCGCAGACGCGCGCCGTCGCGAAGCGGTTCGAGGGGATGCCGCTGGAGCAGCTCGACGTGCTCCTCGACAGCCCCGTGCATGAGCACCGCCTCGCCGGGCTGATCATCCTGAACCGGGCGTTCGAACGCGCGAGCCGGCCGCGCGACCGGGACGACGCGGCGCGCGAGCGCCTGGCCGCGTTCTACCTCGCGGCCGTACGCCGCGGGCGGGTGAACAACTGGGACCTCGTCGACTCGTCCGCCGAGTTCGTGCTCGGCGCGTGGCTGTGGGACCGGCCGCGCGACCTGCTCGACGAGCTCGCCGCGAGCGACGTGCTGTGGGAGCGGCGGGTCGCGGTGCTCGCCACCTTCGCCTTCATCCGCCGCGGCGACGCCTCCACGACCCTCGCGCTGGCCGAGCGTCTGCTCACCGATCGCGAAGACCTCATGCACAAGGCCGTCGGGTGGATGCTGCGGGAGGTCGGCAAGCGCGTCGACCGCGCACTCCTCCTCGCCTTCCTCGACGAGCACGCCGCCCGCATGCCGCGCACCATGCTCTCCTACGCCAGCGAACACCTCGACCCGCACGTCAGGGCCGAGTACCGCGCGGCACGCTGACCGCCCCCGCTCCCTCCTGCCCCACGCAACTCCGGAGATCCGGCCCGACTTGCCCCGATCCTCCGGCCGAACGGCGTCGTGAGCGGCGCGTCGCTCCTACTCTCCGGAGTTGACCGGAGCCGGAGCCGCCGATCCCCGCGCGACCCGCGGCCGCAGCGCCGGCGCACTGATGAACGCGGCCGCCATCAGCGCGACGACCAGCCACAGCGCTCCGAGCAGTCCGGTCGAGTGGGCGACGAGGCCGAGCACCGGAGGCCCGGCCAGGTTCGCGATGTAGCCGATGGAGGCGACGACGCTCACCCGGGCCGCCGCGTTGCCGCCGCCTTCCGCCGCGGCCGACATCCCGAGCGGGAAGCCCATCGAGACGCCGACAGCCCACAGCACGACGCCGACGAGCACCATCCACAGCTCGCCGCCGAGGATGAAGAGGAGCAGGCCGGCGATGCCGAGCGCCGTCGTCCAGCGGATGGTCGCCACCCGGCCGAGCCGGTCGACCACCGGGCCGCCGAAGATGCGGGTCGCCGCCTCGCTGGCCGCGAAGATCGTGAAGAACAGGGCGGCGATCGCGGCGGTCTGGCCGTGGTCGTCCTTCACCGAGAGCGTCAGCCAGGTGTTGGCGGACCCCTCGCCCAGCTCCACGCCCAGCATCACGACGCCGATCACGAGCAGGCGCACGTCCATCCAGCCGCGCAGCCACTGCCGAACGCGCACGCCGACGGGAGGTCGTGGTGCGTCGTCGGCGACGGTCTCGGGCGCGGCCGCGGGGATGGCGCGGGCCATCGCCAGCGTCACCACCACGACGACGACGCCCAGCGCCATGAACTGCGCGGAGGGCGCGATGCCCAGTGCGGCGCAGGCCGCCCCGATCCCCGAGCCGACCGCCGCGCCGACCGACCAGGCCGCGTGCATCAGCGGCATGAGCGTCTTGGCCGCCGCCTGCTCGATCGCGGCGCCCTCCACGTTGATGAGCACATCCAGCGTCCCGATGCCGAGGCCGACGGTGACGAAGCCGAGCGCCACGAGCGGGACCGACTGGGCCAGCAGGGCGCCGCCCATCAGCACGAGCGACCCCGCGATCGTGAGCAGCGCCGTCGACACCGCCCACCGTCCGCCGAGGCGACCGAGCAGCGGCGTCGAGATCCCCAGGCCCGCGATCGAGCCCACCGTGGAGCAGGCGATCAGGATCCCGACCGTCGGGGTGTCGATGTTGAGTTCGCGCATCAGCTCTGGCAGGCGTGGCCCCCAGGTCGCGATGGTCACCCCGCCGAGGCCGAACGCGGCGATGATCGCGTTGCGCCAGCGGACGAGGGTGCGGCGGTCGAGAGTGGTCTGCGTCATCACAGTGACCTCGGATCGGAGGGGACGGGCACGGGAGCAAAACCGACCAGTGATCGGTGTTCCCGTCGATCGTACACGCCGCACGCGACGCGCTCGCCTGCGATGATGGACGGATGGCGAGAACGGTTCGGGGTGCACGTGTGCTCATCACCGGGGCCGCGTCCGGGATGGGGCGGCTCTACGCGGAGCGCGCGGTGCGCGAGGGCGCCCGCGCGGTGGTCCTCTGGGACCGGGACGCGGCGGCGCTCACCGCCCTGACCGACGCCTTGCGGGCCGAGATCCTCGCCGGCCGCACGGCCGCCGCCTGGGGTGCGCCCCCGCGCTCGCCGTCCTCCGCCGCCGGCGCCCCCGTCACGAGCGTCCACCCGTACTTCCTCGACCTCGGCGAGCTCGGCGCCATCGCGCAGAGCGCCCAGGCCGTCCGCCGCGAGCTCGGCGGCATCGACGTGCTCATCAACAACGCGGGCATCGTGCGCGGCAAATACTTCTGGGAGCACGACAACGGCGACGACACCCGCCCCACCATGCAGGTGAACGCGCTCGCCCCCATGTACGTGACCCGCGAGTTCCTGCCCGGGATGATCGAGAGCCCCCGCGAAGCCCGCATCGTCAACATCGCCTCCGCCGCCGGCACCCTCTCCAACCCCCGCATGAGCGTCTACGCCGCGAGCAAATGGGCCGTCATCGGCTGGAGCGACAGCGTGCGCCTCGAGCTGGAGCAGCAGGGCTTCGGTCACGTCAAGGTGACCACCGTCGCCCCCAGCTACATCGACACCGGCATGTTCGAGGGCGCCCGCGGGCCGCTCCTCACCCCGGTGCTGACCCCCGAGTACGTCGTCGACAAGGTCTGGAAGGCCATGCTCTCCGGCCGCCCCCTGCTCATGCTCCCCTGGTCGGTCGGCTTCGCCCGCCTGCTCAAGGGCGTCCTCCCGACGCGGGCGTGGGATGCGGTCGCCGACAAGCTCGGCGTGTACCACTCGATGGACCTGTTCACGGGGCGGCGGCCGTAGGGCGGGACGTCGGTCTCTTCGATCACGGGAGCGGAGGATGTCGTCACGTCTAGGCAGCAGCAACACCCTGCCGTGGAACATCGCAGACGTTCGTGCGGCCTACCTCCAGTCACGACTCGGTCTCCATGACCGACCGGAAACCTATCCCGACCTCGCCGCCCGCGTTCTCGCCGGTGGGGCGGAGGACCCCGGGCTTGCGTTCCTGGCAGGCCTGAGTGCGCATGACGAGCATTGGCGCATCGTCGACGCGCTCACCGAAATCGCTGAACGGCACGACTGGGTGAGGGAGAACGTCGAGGCGGACCTGTTGTCACTGGCAGATCTCTGGATCAGACAGGCGGATTCAGGCAAGCTCGACGTGCTGGACATGGCGAAGTGGATCGCCGATGACCTCTCCCGACGGATCGATATCTCCGACTTCCCCCGATTCCTTCCGCTCATCGGGGCATATTGGAGCTGGGAAGAGGGCTGGAAATCGGAGCCGATCGTTCGGGAGGAACTCGCGGACATCGCCCGGGATCTTGGCCGCCGTTCTGAGCCGGCCTTCGAAGTCGGAGAAGGTTAGTCTCGCGCGCTTCCCGGTCGACGGGCCTCGGAGCAGCCGGAAAGGCAGGGGTGACGCTTCAGGACCGGACAAGAACTCCTCCTCGGCATCGGTTTCTGCCCACCGCTATCCTGGGGCCCGTGCGGTGCATATGAACACGAGCGAACGGTCGATCGACGACCTACCGTGGGGTGACAGCCAATGACCTCGGCGGACGATGAGGACGAATGGTCTCTTCTCGAGATGCGACAGATCTCGTATCGCTCGCGAGTGGGGCTGCTTCTCTCCGGATGGGGGGAGCCGGGCGGGTACAACGCGGGGCTCATCGTGTTCGACGGGGTCAGGGCGATCCGCGCTACGGGGCTCAGTCGACCGCGCGAGCTCACGGCGTGGATCGTGGGCGGCACCACGACCGTCCTGACTGACGAAACGATCGAGTTCTCGATCGGAGACATGACCCAACTGGAGAACGAAGTGGCCATCTCCTGCGCACGAGTCGAGGTTCGGCTGGGCTACTCTCGTGAGTTCGCGACGGCACCGCCCGACTTCGTCGAGGAGACGCCGGAAGGCGCGATGAGGGCGACTCCGAACTGGGGTGCGCCCTTCGAAGCTCTGTACGCAGCTGCGCTTACGATGTCCCAAGTCCGGGAGAACACGAATTGAGCGCTCAGGGCAGCGCGCGTGAGCGACGACGCGTCGTGCCGGCGCCGCCGCGACGCGGACTCACCCTCGCGGTGATGATCGTGGCGCTGGCCACCTTCGTCTGCCTGGCATACGGGTGCGTCGGCTGGGGGCCATACGCTGCGAGCGACTACGTCGGAACGTGGACGTTGTCGGGCGCCGAAGGCGAAGCCGC
>Ga0153948_1000673_pt1 | contig 18571 bp, 20 predicted proteins | sample TSNJ032MetaG_FD_104696 | JGI IMG/M metagenome (GOLD analysis project Ga0153948, IMG submission 104696) | Attine ant fungus gardens microbial communities from New Jersey, USA - TSNJ032 MetaG | ecosystem: Host-associated > Fungi > Mycelium > Unclassified | place: USA: New Jersey, Wharton State...
CCTCAAAGACTTAGCTGCTGAGTTAACTCAACTTGAGTCACACAATAGAAGAACTTGATACCACTTCTTAGACACTGTTCATCTTGAGCCTTGTTTATTCTCTTACTCTCATATTATTTCAACCCTCAACCAGTGATCATTGTGATCACTAGTCACTTCTATATATAACCAGGCTCTTGGCTTAAGAGAACTTGGTAGTTAGTTAGGAACTGCCAGTGGCAGTGTAGTACCAAACCTAGATATCATATCCAAGACCTGACCTTGCAATTGGGTGGTGTTTAGTAGACTACTTGTACTCTTTCACTTTATCAACCTTGTGCTAGGGGTCTATTGTGATCTATACATGCAGAGGAATAGCAGTGCATCCTTAAAAAGCTACTTAGAGTAGAGATCCTCTTCTCAGAGGTAATAGTATAACCCTAGTACTAGGACAGTAGTCAGTAAGGCAGTAGGTGTCTAGCTGGGTAAAGATCTTGCACTCTAGCAGATGTAACTTAACTAAGATCAAAAACCTTTCACTTCAACCTTGAGGCATTAACACTATATCTCAACAACAATATAACAACCTCCTGAGCAACATACTCAAAGAAAAGTGAGCTCTCACTTCACTAAGGACACAGTTAGAGGGAAGGAGAAAAAGAGAATATTGGAGTTGTAGGAAGTTTGGGCATCTGGCCTGTAACTGCAGGACAAAGAAAGAAGAGGATAAGAAGAAAAGAGAAAAACCCCAAAATAGATATGAGATATTGGCAACTGGGGTGATGCAGTGTGGAGTGAAAGATGAAGTAGAGGTAAGGTAGCAGAAAAGAGTAGAGAAAGTAAAGTGTTTTAGATGTTGGGGAGTTAAGCACTGAAAATAGGAATGCTCAAACATAGGGGTAAAAAGACAGAAGGGGAGAAGTGAGCAGGCAGCACATGTGGTTGGTCCACAAAAGGCATAGCAAAAGAGGAGGCCAGTACATCCCACATAGAAAAAGACACAGGAATATTGTGACAAGGGGAGTATGCCCCTAGAAGAGGTGCTTCTACTTGAGAGAGGGTGGATCACAGAGGAGACAGTAGTGATCTATATAGAGTATAAGGGATGTAAAGGCAAGGGGGTTCAAACCCATGAAAATTGGGGACAAGGGTTTCTCCTCAAAAGACAAGTAAAAAATATATAGTGCAACCTTTGCCAGAAAGCATGGAACTGGAAAGAGGAAGAAACAAGGAGTGGAGAGAGAAAGAAGCAAAGAGGGGAGAAATGACAAGGGTATAGTATATAAAGTGTGGAAGAAAGGATGCAATAGGAGGAAGAGTGCTGGAATGAGAAAGGAATAAGATCCTATACCTAGAATGTAGAACAGGAAAGAAAAAACCATGGTGGAATTGGGGAGTGGTAGCACATGAACAGAAGTTTCAAAAAGCATAATACAAGAGGAGGACAAGCAAAGAGACATCAGAAGAATGTTCAAAATGTTAAGAGAAGTGTGGCTAAACATTGGGGTAGAGAAAGTAGATATGCATAAAGGCATAACAGTAAAAGCACTCTTGGATAGTGGCACAACAGGAATATTTATAGACAGAAAGATGGTAGTAAGGAATGGATTTAAGCTGCAGAAGTTCAAAAGACCAGTAGTAGTAAGAAATGTAAATAGTACAAATAATAGCAGAGAAGCAATTACATACTAGATGAAGGTAAATGTATACTACAAAAGTCATGTGGAAAGAATGAGAATGAATATATATGATCTGGAGAGAATAGACATTATACTGGATATGCCATGGTTACAAGCATACAACCCTGAGATAAATTGGGAGACAGAGGAAGTCAAAATGACAAGATGTCCACCAATCTGTGAGAGGAGTATAGTAGCAAAAAAGGAAATAGAAAAAAGAAGGAAAGTAGAGAGGAGAATTAGAACAATAGAAAAATTAGAGAGAGGTAAATAGAAGATGTTGATAGAGAAGAAATTTAATGATGAAGTTAAATTAGATAGAAAAAAAGTGAGGAAGATAGTACTATAGAAATTTCACAAGTGGCTTAAGGTATTTGAGAAAGCAGAGTTGAAAAGAATACCAGTAAGAAAATCTTGGGACCATGTAATAAATCTAAGAGAAAATTTTGTGCCAAGGAAAGAAAGGACATATTTAATGTCAAGAGAAGAGAAAGAGGAGATGAGGGAATTTGTGGAGGAACAGTTGAGGAAAGGGTACATTAGACCCTCAAAGTTGCCCCAAACTTCACTAGTATTCTTTGTGGGGAAAAAGAACAGAAAGAAAAAAATAGTATAGAACTATCAATATCTGAATAAAGGAACAGTCAAGGATAACTATCCATTGCTATTAATTTTGGACTTGATCAACACTATGGGTACAAAGAAAGTGTTTACAAAGATAGATCTGAGATGAAGGTACAACAATATATGAATAAAGGAAGGGGATGAATGGAAGGCTGTGTTCACTACATATCTAGAGGTGTATGAATCTACAGTTATGTTTTTTGGTCTCACAAACTTAACTTACCAGTGACCTTCTAGGCAATAATAAATGACATTCTTAAAGACTTAATTGACACTGGAGATGTAGCAGCATTTATAGATAATGTATTGGTAGGAACAGATGATAAGAAGAAGCATGATAAGATAGTAAAAGAAGTATTGAGGAGGATGGAGGTAAACAACCTCCATATAAAACCAGAAAAATGTGTTTGGAAAGTCAAAGAGATTGACTTTCTTGGACTGGTAATAGAGACAGAAGAAATCAAAATGCAGGAGGAAAAAGTGGCAGGAGTTCTTGAATGGCCTAGACCTAAAATAGTCAAAAAAGTACAGAAGTTCCTAGGATTGGCAAATTACTATAGGAGATTTGTAAAAGATTTTGCTAAGTTAGCCAAACTGTTGCATAAATTGGTCAGAAAAGATGAAAAGTAGAATTGGGGAGAGGAACAGAAAGTGGCATTCAAGGGGTTAAAAAGGGTGTTTATAACAAGACTAGTACTAGTAGCATCTGACCTAGATAAGGAGATAAAAGTAGAAGTAGATGTATCAGAGTATACAACAGGAGAAGTGTTGTTAATGAAATGTGAGGATGAAAAGTAGAGGCCAGTAGCCTTTATCTCAAAATCATTGAACAAAGCAGAAAGGAATTATGAGATTTATGATAAAAAGATGTTGGTGTTTAGAAGAGTAGAGGCATTTACTAGAAGGTACACGAGGCAGATTTGAGATCTAGAGTAATCATAAAAACCTTGAATACTTCATAAGCAGCCAAAAGTTAAATAGGAGACAAGTATGATAGGCTTTGTATTTATCAAGATTTGATTTCCACCTGAAACATGTACCAGGAAGCAGTATGGGACAACCCAATAGCCTAAGTAGATGACCAGACAGGCAGATTGGCATAGAGAAAGATAATGAGGATAGAGTATTAGTAAAAAAGGAGTGGTTAGAAGTGAGAGCAACACAGGTAACAGAGGTAGTAATTGAAGGAGTAGACCTGCTAGAAGAAATCAGAAAGTTGGATGCAAAAGATGATAAATTAATAAAAGCAATAGAAAAGATAAAGCAAGCAGGGGTGAAGATGTTAAGAGATAAAGAGTGGAGAGAAGAGAATAGCCTAATGCTAAGAGATAGGAAAGTATATGTACCATGAGATAAGAAGCTAAGGGCAGAAGTAATCCAGCTATACCATGATATGCCAGTAGAAGGACATGGAGGACAGTAGAAGACAATAGAATTGGTTACTAGAAACTTTTGGTGGCCAGGAATAACAAAGAAAGTCAAGAAGTATATAGAATCTTGTGATGTATACCAAAGGAACAAGAATTGCATAGAGGCACCAGCAGGAAAATTAATGCCTAATGCAGTACCAGAAAAACCCTGGAGTCATATAACAACAGACTTTATTACAAAGTTACCACTAGCACAAGGATATAATGCAATCCTGGTAGTATATGATAGGATGACAAAAATGGCACACTTTGTACCTACTACAGAAAAGACTTTGGCCAAGAGAGTGGCAAGACTATTCCAAGATAATGTCTGGAAATTACATGGATTACCAGAAAGTATTATAATAGATAGAGGAGCACAGTTTACAGCAGGAATGATGAGAGAGTTAAATCAAATGTTGGGGATTGACATCAAATTGTTAACAGCTTACTACCCACAAACAGATGGTTAGACAGAAAGAATGAATCAAGAACTAGAACAATACTTGAGAATGTTTATTGATCACTGTCAGGAGCAGTGGCCAGATTGGTTAGCAACAGTAGAGTTTGCATACAACAATAAGGTACAAATAAGTACAAAAGTGTTACTATTTAAGGCAAATAATAGATGGGATCTATGTATGGGATTTGAGATGAAAAAGAAGAGAAAGTTCAAGAGAGCAGAAGAGTTTGCAAAGAAGATAAAAGAAGTATATGAGGAAACAGAGGTAGTACTGAGGAAGAGTCAAGAAGCAATGAGGAAATATGCAAATAGGAAAAGAAGCAAGACAGAGGAGTACAGAGTGGGTGACTGGGTACTCTTGAGCACAAAAGATCTTAAGTTCCAAATGAAGGAAAAATGTTCAGAAAAATTGATGGAGTGATTTGTGGGACCTTATAAGGTGAAAAGGATTATATCAACAAATGCAATTGAACTAGAGTTACCAAGTACAATAAAAATACATCCAGTAGTAAATGTTAGTAGAGTATATATGTATAAAGATCAAGTAGAGGGTCAGAAAAAGGAATAGCCTCTCCCAGTAATAATTAAAGGAGAAGAAGAATATGAGATAGAAAAATATTAAATAAAAAGAAGTTTAGAGAGAAGAATAGGTACCTAGTACAATAGAAGGGATATATAGCAGAAGAAGACACTTGGGAACCAAGGAAGAACTTAGAGAATGCAAGAGACCTGGTAGAAAGGTTTGAAGAAGAGTATAGAAAGGAGTCAAGATGGGCAAGAAAAGAAGATCATAGAGAGTTTCATAGAGAATTACCAGAGAGGTATATGGCAAAGATATTATATGGATGGAATGATAGGAGATTTGATCAGGAATATTGGGGACAATTGGAAAGAAATTAGAAACACTGGAAAGGAATACAGAGGAGAAGAACATTAGAAACAATTCAGAAAGAAGAAAACAAACAAGAAATAGAGGGACCAAGGATAGAAGAGTGGGATGAAGAAGATAAAATAGGCAACCTACAAGACCTATACAATGAATTGTAAAGTTCTCAGGATAAGGACCTTTAAGAGGGGGGTACTGTTATGAGTTGCCTTGACCATGACCAAAGATATGTATTTATAGAATGACAGACAAAGGAATTGAACTGGTAGCCTCTTGGTTGGTTGTAGAATACCATCAATGTAAATAAGGGCAAATAGCATACTTGTATAAGTAGCTGGCACAATTAAGTGAGAACTCCATCAAGTTCTCTTTGTAACCCTTAAAGACTTAGCTACTGAGTCAACTTGACTTGAGTCACACAATATGGAATGCTACCACATCCAAAGCCATGAGAAGAGTTAAACAATGTTTTACATTTGAACCACTCCTCTATCAATTTGACCCCACCAAAGTCATCCATATCTTTATAGATGCCTCTGGATATGCTGCTGCTACCATCTTGATATAATGACATAATAAACACCTATATCCTGTGGCATTCTGGTTAAGGAAGTTTACTACACCAAAGCATAACTATATCATCATGGAGCAAGAACTACTCCCTATAGTCAACATAATGAGTTGTTGGAGACATTACTACAAAGATACCCAGTATCCCATTCAAGTTTATACAGATCACCACAACCTCCAGTACTTCAACTCCCTAGAATGCATAAATGACTGCCTGGTATGTTGGTCATTACAGCTCTAATGTTTTGAGTATGAGATCCACTATAGGCCAGGTTGAAAGAATCCTGCAGACATTCTCTCTTGCTATCTAGACTATCATGTCAATGCCAATGACCCTAACCAACCTGCCAAACTCCACCTAAAGTTCCACATCATGTATCCAAAGCATTGTGACCTAGTACTAGAGCTAAGTTTAGATATAATGCTATAGCCTAATAAATTACATGAAAAGATATCAAGTACTTACCAAATTGATAAATACCTCACAAACAAAGGACCAAAATCAAACCCTATAAATTAGAAATTTGAAAATGGACTTTGGACTTATAGAAACAAAATCTACATACCAGAGAAGCTATGCCTAGAAGTAATCAACCAATACTATAATAAACCACTGACAGGGCACTTTGGAAGAGACCACACCCTCAAACTATTATGCCATGAGTACTAGTGGAGCAACATGACAGGTACTGTTGCCATGTACACCAAGAGCTGTCAACTCTGTGGCCAAAACAAACCCATTATACACACTCTATACAGTAACCTAATACCACTTCCCTCCCAAGCAGTCCTTGGCAGAGAATTGGAATGGACATGATCACCAACCTACCAATGACCAAGAAAACCCACTTAGACTATATCCTAGTCATAATCAACCACTTCACCAAAATGGGGCATTTTGTACCCTGCAAGCCACCTACACCATGCATGAGAGACCATCTACAAATTTCATCAAACATACCCTAAAGCACAGAGACCTACTACTAGTGATCTATGGAAAGCCTAAACATTACAACCATGAAAACACAGTAATTGAGAGAGGAGAATGATGTTAGAATAAAACCCATATGAACATTATATATTTAATTATTACACTATTACATAATACAGTAGATTTTCATACTCAATAGTGTATACTAACCTCAGCCTCAACTATTCAAACATTTAAAACAACTATACTTGAATTTCCTAGCAGCCCCTAATACCAGGGAGTCTGGAAACCAAAAATCTAGTAGAGTAATCCAGTGGAAGTCAAGAAACCAGAAAGTGTGTTAAAGTTGCTGGTATAATAGTAATATATCTCTGGTGAGATGGTCAACTCACTTGTGAAAAAAAAAATTATTTAAATAGGTTCTAAGGTTATCCAAGACTACCAGAGAGCCTAGGAACAATCACAAATAATCACTTACTGATTTGTGAGTTGATGATTTAATAATCAAAAGACTCAAAAAAGCAAAGTTTAGACAGTAGCAAAAGATGTTGTTAAGTTTGAGGTTTATTCTCAGACATAGAGTTCTTAAATACATAATTGTGGTGGTCTGTGCACCAGGACAGCCTACCACATGATCACTACCTATTGTTCTATATATAGAAGTGATATTGTTCTTGAAATAGAGATAACCTAACCATCTTAGGGCAGTCCTTTGTTCTATTCAAGGACAAATGATAATCTATGGATAAAGATCAGTGTTATGTACAAACATTGAGGACCTTGTATCTCCATGGGATCTTATTGCCTGGGGGTCTATTTATGGCAGAAAGAAGCATATTGAATAGAGCTTCATGATGGTTGTTGAAGCAAATGATTTTGTCAAGTGGTTTCTGAGATATCAGCAATTTAGTGTCTAGTAACTTAGTGATTGCAGACTGATCTGCTGATAACTTGGTGAATACTGATTGCCTTGAGATGTTTTTGGTACCATTTGAAAGGTCTTCTTAAGGGCTTTTGGTGGCCATTTAGATTGTCAAAATTGGTTGAGTATTCCCAGAGTTATGGTCTGAATGAAGTTTGTGACAGGAACCAAAAATCTAGTAAAGTAGCCCAGTGGAAGTCAAGAAACCAGAAAGCATGGTAAAGTTGCTGCAGTAGCTGTAATAAGTCTCTACTCAAATTATTAACTGTATTATAGAACTAAGTTATATAATTTATTTTTCACTAGCTTTTTGATACTGTTATCAGGCAAAGACTGGGAAGACTGTCTGGGTATGACTACAACACTGGTTAAGCCAACCCCTATACTATTTCCCTTAAAGAGAAGGAGGTTTGTGGATGGATAACTAAGATTGGCAGGACTGGGATGCACAGAGTAGTCTACCTAGTGGAAAACAAAGCTAAGAGTAGTAATTACTAACTGGCTATTTAAATAATACAGAGAATTTCAGGAAGCAGAGTGAGTCAGGATGACTACTACATCTGACAACTGGTAAGGTGTGTGTGACTGGGTGATGGTGTCACAGGTTATAACAACTGTAGTATAGTTGAATAATTACTAAGCTAGTGATTACAGCTTGTCAGCCAATAAACTTAGCCATTTTATGAGTTTAATTGACTAGTCAACCTGTTGGTTACTCAGGATTATCACTAATTACTATCACTAATCACTATTACTGAGTTAGTATAGCAAGGTAACAGATAGTAGCCAAGTAGCAGCAATATATAGTCAAGTTGCAGTAATGTACAGCAAAGTTATTATAAATATTGCCAAATAGTATGGTAAATTTGCAATCAAGTGTGGTAAATTTGTGATCAAGTGCAGTAACAAAAGTGGTAATGTACAGTAGGGGGTACTGTAAATTCTTCAGGCCCATAGTGTTATGATATAGCCAAAATAACTAAGTCATTATTTATATTTCTTTTCTTTTCTTTTCTTTTTGTATTTAGACTTACTATACAAAGGAAGAAGTGTGGGAAAGTATTACATGACATGTCACATAACATGTGTCACAGATCAGAGTGACATCACATGATGATATTACATGATAAATGTGGGAAAGTAGTGCACAGACTATATAGTAGATGTATAAGTAGTGTACAGAAATTGAATGAAAACTCCATTGAGTTCTCCTTGTCAACTCAAACTAGAAGTGGTTCTAAGGCATCTCAGTCTAAGTTCTTATAGTTACCAGTTCAATTCCCTTGTCCATCATTCTATAAATACATGTTCTTGGTCATAGTCAAGGTAACTCATAACAAGTTAGGTAGTCATCTGACATCCTTACACCAGCTATTTATATAATTCATTGAACAGATATTTGTTATACCTCTATGATACTATTTAGTAGTCACTTTTTTGTGACAGATATATTGTACTGATCTAGCTAGACTAAATATCTTAATAGGTACATTAATAGAATAGTTCTGTATACATCAGACTAAGACTGAGTGTCTTGACAGGTCTATCAAAGAAGTTGCTGCTACTTGGGCTATTCTCTTGTTTCAATTTTATTGGATACTAAAGAGCAGTTTACCTCTGAGTAGCTCCTGACTGTTGCAAGGTATCTCTCTATCCTTAAATACTTGATGCTGCAATAGACTCATTTCCTTTAGTTTGACAAATCTGAAAAGGCAAGCCTTGGGAAGATTGAAAAAAGTAACAAAAAACAGATGACAATGACACATACTTTTCTGTCTTGGTATGTCATCATTAACAGTGTTGATCTAGGATTTGAGCCATCCATCAAGCTTGAGGATACTGAGGCAAAGTGGGATGACTGGGAATATAAAAAATGACAGGTGACATTTAAGAAAGTTGTAGATCATGGTGTTCGTTAAGGATCATGAAAACTATAATATCCCTTTTCCCCTCATCTAACTTATCCTGTCATGTTCATTGACACCTCTGTTATTCAGCTTCTAGTGTCTAGATTTTCCCCATTCCAGCAAATGGGTCTTTTGGTTGTGAAATCTATATCTGTTGCATGTTTTCTGAGTCAGGTCCTTCCCTCAGGCTCTACCTATGAATAGATAGATAGATAGATGATTGATGATGATGATGATGATGATATCAATTCCATGTTCTGTTTGAACACCAAGCTTGAGGGAGACAATAATACATGCCGTGATTTAATAACCAACACGAGCTAATGAAGGCTGGCTCCGGAGTGGCCATTCAGTACGACTCAGTTATGTGGGCAGAGCCAATCACTACACACCTTCAAGTGATGAAGATAGTCTTGATAGTTCTTTTCTGCGGCATCATATACCATTGTCCAATCCAGACAAGTATCAGTCACATCCCATGCCGTTACATGGTTACCTCTCGATGCTCTAACAGATTGCAACCGTAGGCTTCTACGGCAAAGCACCATCTGGCGTAAGTAATTCATGCAGTGATGGGCTAACTGTGGGTTTTGTATGTGAGAGTCTTCAGACTCATCAGCATAATAAGCTGCGAGGGTTTTGCGGATAATGTTGAGGCATCGAATTTCGTGAAACATTCCCAATGTGAAGGGCTTCAAATCGGGTCCTAAGTGGAGAAGAGTGCCTCCCGAGGGCAATGTAGTATTCCATTCCTCATCTGCATATCGAGTATTGAAGGTGTAGTGGACTGTATTCTCACGGGAAATCCATGCTGGTTCGAGCGATAACTCCCAATGCGTTGGGTAGTCACCGAAGTCGCTTACTTTCCCAATACGCTTAGTGTTTGTATATCTCTCAGAGAGGGTCTCACCATGATATTTCTCTCCGAAATGTAGACCATATCTTGCGTAAAGTTGGTACACCAGAAGCAATACTCCAAGCATGGATCCAATGCAAATCACAAGGAACTTGGTAAATTCTTCGATAGAGCAAGGCCGAATGTTAGTTTTTATTTTTTTCTCCAGAGCTTTCAGAGAGATTGACATACTTGCCATGCAAAGTTGGATCACTGTGAGGCTTGTGTTCAAGAAATGGGGGAATTATATATACGCTCATCATCAATGTTTTACATATATACAAAGAGACCAGATCCGGAAATAAAAAAGATACAACATAGAAGATGCCTACAGCTACGGCGGCCTTGTGAGTTTTGATTCAAGACTCAGGTAAGTGGTGGTTTACCAAGGCTCATCAAACACAAAGGGCCAAGTGGGCTCCATCCCTTCGTTCCATGTCCTCTGCATCGCATTCTACATTTTCAACTGAAGCGCTCAATGTAAATACCATGTAAATGTTCAATCAATGGTAAGAAAGTCACCTGGAAGAGGTTTGACAACAGCGAATGCGGCGAGGATGCAAATGATCAAGGTGAGCTTGAACTGCATTGTTGTGGCTGAACAAAAGCTAACTGATTGGACCCGTCTGGCTCATATCTCCCAAAACAGCCAGCTTTATGGGTTCAATAGTAGCCAAAATGTTCTTCAGAGATATGGGTTCCTTGATCTCACGTTTCTGAGACAGCACTTGGAGATGCCAGCCAAGTTCCCAGCGAAACGAAGTAATATCACCGATATTACTGGTGGTAAATGTAGATATAGAAATATCGCTACGCGTGTGCAGCAAGTGATACATCTAACTTTAGGATTGCCTGAGATGTACCGTTCCCTCGGTGTGCGACACAAAGGAAACTCCCTTTGTAGCGGGAAAAAGCCATAATGGTATCAGGCACAGGGATCGCGAGGTCCATCAGATTCTCCCAACAGCGGAACCCGAGTTGGAGTACGTGACTCCTTGATTTTCCATGACGAGACAGTTTATTATCGTTGTATCAATAATTACATTGCACCCACTAATCATGAGGCCCGTCTATTCACTCCTGCCGGAAGATGAAGGCATGGTACCTGAGGAAAAAAGCCTCCTCGAACAAGACTCTAGTACAATGACCGTCTACCAGCCCGCCACGATACCAAGAAAGATGATTGTTACTACCTACATCTTCCTTGCCTTTTCTGTGGTTCTCGCTGTGACCAATGCATCACTGTCTGTGTGTCAAATGCGCACGGGAAAGCACCAAGAAACCAGCTTGTCTGACCTTCCCCATCCAGATATATTTGCTGGTCTTCCCAAACTGCAAGGTCACTCAGGACATGGGGTGTTGTCGCACAACCACTCGCACTCACATATTCATAAAGAATGTAAGCAAAATATTGATATTGCGACTCTAGTTTTAACGCAAGTTGTTGAACCAGCCGAGTAGGACATCTCAGTTGTTAGATTCCAGAGATTAGGCCTCGTGGCTATGTTCAAACAGGATGTACTGATTCTGAGGGGTTGGGAACAAAATTTTATGACATAGATCGAGGGTCCTAAGGAATATTAGTTTGTACTATCCATGACCAGAACTATCTCGACTGTTATAAAATTCATCCACCTTCCTTTTGTACGACTCCTTGTACATTCCGTAGTTTGACACCATGTAATCTCGAACCTGCGACCAGTCTTTACAACGGTGTGTCACCCCGACACCTGTCACCGCAAGTTTGATCTCTCCGTGTGTGTCGAGCTGTTTATGACTCGGGGGCTCGAGAGTTAGGTCGATATTACATAAGGCTAGCTCTCGAAGGTAGATGAGACAGTGGTCGACATGGCCAAAGTCTGCCTTGGTCATATCATGGACATTGAGGAAATAATTTCTCAGCGACCGAATGCAGTGTAATTGATGATAATGTGCCGGGAGATAATGTTGGTCGCGATCAGGGAGGTATAGAAAGCCGTCTCCAACTGGTAGAATGGAGTCCCAATCGGAATCGTTGGAATAAAGGCCAAAGCGATGAGTCATCACAAGTGTAAGCGCCGCATCGTTGACCTGAATCGGGAAGTTTGGGTTGTCGTCGATGCCTATTGGTGTCCATTCAGTATGTGCCCATACATGAATGGAAGTTCCAGCCTACTGTGAAACGATGAAAATTTGAGGTGTACAACGAGGACAAAAATATGTGCCAGAAAGGACAGGACGAGGGCCATGAAGACCATCGTTACGGTCTTCGTAGATAGTGAAATGTGTCGTTGCATCTTGAGTTTGATGGTCAAAGAAGATGAGAGCCAGGGTTCGCTTGAACCGATGATAAATGTCGGAATCGTCCCAGGATCTAGAATTTAAGTATGGCACGATGTCACAAAAACTTCCATCATGATTCGTGGCGTAACGTGTGATTCCACATCACAGAGAGCTGCAATGAAACAGTAGACTAATCAAAAATCAGAGAAGAGCTTTCGGACTACTTGTTCTGTCAGAAGGAAACTGTTTACAAGTCGAGGCAAATGCATAGAATACGTCTGATACCGTCCAATAACTATGTCCTCGTAGTGAAATAGGGCTCTTGGATAATGTAAAATCCTATTTCTGGGTGTGAAGAATGATTAGCCATCAATGGTCTTTAGACACGTACCCTCGATAGGATGCCACCGCTTGTCCTGCCAAAAGTCTACGTCACATTGCTTGGTTGACTGGCAAGAAAATTCAAGAGTAGTGAACTCGTTCGAGCGACAATCAAATTGGATCGCCAAGTTTACGCTATAGGAAACAGTCAGGGAATCCAGAAGTCTGTGTCGTTTGGGAGCGCTGATCCGGGAGCGGGTTATTTCCCTCGACATCTCTGTTGATGTGTCGAGAAGCCATACGTCGATCACGCCACTAGTGGTTTTGTTTTCTGGATGGTAATGAGGAAAAGCAAAGATCATCTTGCAGCGTTCCATGCCGAAATCCAAATGGCGAAATTGGACAATTGTCGATATCTAGTTAACGACGATGAGCAAGGGGAAGAAAAGGGGGAGAAACTCTAGTGAACCTCTCTGGTGATAAGAACATGTCTATTGTCGGTGTAGATAGTTCCAGTGTTAGTGTGCAACATCCGATGATCTTCCCTCATGACGCGTTTGGCATCAGTCTGGTTGATTTGAAGAACGACATCAGGAAAGTTGATGATAGGAGGAAAGCTGCGGTTATGGTTGATCTTGTCCAGGTTGATATATTGACTGGGACGGCGGAAGCTGCTTAATATGTTCCCGTGGTCTACTCTGGGTGAAGAAAATGATGCACTCCTTATGAAGAGAAAAATTGAAAGTGTAGCAGAACAGAAAGTTGCTGTAGCACACAAGAGTACGAGGAAGAATGTGAAGGACGCTTAAAAGCGAGTGAGTGCCGGAGGTTTTCTGAACTAATATGACACCACATACAGTGATTCAACGAGCCACCCCTCAGCTGTTTCCGCTGCTTTCCACTGGGGACTTCAAGTGGCAGCTCCATGAAGCTGGCTGGGTTTCGCATATCTGTTGCAGAATCAAGGAAGGTCTGGCTTTCCGGTGGTCTTGCTAATCAACATCAACATCAATCAACAGGGAATGAATGGATCACCTAACCCTGTTCATCACATGTCCTGATGGAATATAAGTGTCGTTGATGGTCACAAACTATGGAGAGCCGATTGGCTCATCAAAAGATGCTGTTATCTTGCCCCACGGGATGTAAATAGTATTGCTGCTCGGCTTATTCAAGAAACCTTTCCTGTTCAATTGTCCAAGTAGGTCTTCTGGAAAATGTCTAACACGATCATTCATTCACTGTGTATTTTTCATTGTCTAGAATGTCCACCGAAACCACCTGTATGGATGGCACAATCGATTTCTCCTATCATGGCGAAACATTTCAAACTTATTATAAGCTCTACGGGAGCGTAGTCGAGAACAAAAAAGACCCCCTGATTGTTCTGCACGGAGGACCAGGTCTCGTCCATGACTATCTTGATGTTCACTCAGAATTAACTGCCAAGTACGACATACCTGTCATACTTTATGATCAGCTTGGTAACGGCAAGTCTACGCACCTGAAGGAGAAAGAAGCAGAGTTTTGGACAGTGGATCTGTTCATCGAGGAACTCGAGAACCTTGTCGCACATTTCGGTATCCAGGACAGATATAGTATCCTTGGTCATTCTTGGGGAGGCATTTTAGCCAGTGAGTTTGAGGTTCGCAAGCGGCCATCTGGCCTGAGGCGTCTCATTATCGCCAACTCGCTTGCTGCATCTAGCCTCTGGAACAAGTCCAACTTGCAACTACTTCAAGCCCTCCCGGAGGACGTACAGCAAGGCGTCGCGGGAGGGATGAAAGACCCGGAGAAGTTCGGGCCTGCACTGCAAAAATTCCATGCAAGGCATGGATGCATCATTAAGCCAGTCCCTGAGAAACTTACATATACTATGGCACAGGTCTTTGGTCCTGATGGTAATCCCACAGTGGCAGCTGCTCCGCAAGTCGTTTTACTCAATGTATTGGATGGCTAGACAGTAGCCAATGTCCGCATAGCATCTTGAAAGATTGGACGATCATCGATCGTCTTCATCTTGTCCGTCGACCAACTCTCATTATCAACGGGCGCATGGACATCGCTCAAGATTTCGTCGTAAAGCCTTTTTTCGACGAAATCCCGAAGGTGAAATGGGTCACTCTCGAAGCTTCGAGCCACACCCCATTTCTCGAAGAGCCTGTTAGATACATGCAGGTTGTTGGAGAATTCCTTATCTATGAGTAAATATGTATCAAGAAATTGCTATCTCAACAAAGTTCTAAATTGGAATAATTGAGGAGATCCGCATCGATCCAACAGCGGATAACTTTATATGGAGCACGGTCTGGCACATTTTAGATTGACTCTTAGATCTCTCCAGGTCGAGTCCAGTTCTTTTCCCCAAAATGTAAACTGTTAGTGAGATCAGTCGCTGTATGATGCCTCTGATCACAAATCGCCATCGTCTGGGTCTCCATTAAATCAGAAACTTCAATTGCTGCATACTTTGTGTCCCTTGCCTACTCACTCACTAGTGATCACTGTGGATGTATTGTCTTAGTATCGTTGGTTTTCGGAGGAATTAGCTTGATCATTCTGTTGTTGCCCTTGAACACGTACCAATCCAATTTCTAATAACCATAAATTGACAGTCTCCAACATTAAGCTCGCAATGGAACGTAGGAAACAAGATACACTCATGAAAAGCACCACTGGTGATTTGTTTAGTTTCTGGAAGGAACACTGTGTTCGCAGAATTATCCCATTCACTGGTGAAGACGACCCGTGGAGCGGCTTTCTCACTTGATCTTCGTCATGAGAATATTAGACTGCGCTCATCAAAAGAGGTCATCATCTATGCCATCTTCATCGTGGAGCATGAGAATGGCATGATAAATGAATAAAGAAGCGTACAAGGTATATTCTGTTTCTGATGAGAGCAATGCAAGTGGTTCGTCTATCAATATAATGTGACCAATCCTTGGAGGCATCTTTGTTAGTTGATTGCAAATGCAACAGACTCTCTCTACATCAGAAAGCGCCATTTACAAGTAATGATTCTCAGTGATGGCATCTCGTCGAGGAATAGCGTCTGTCACCATGTGCATGTCATAAGAATCCTGATCGAATTTTCTCCCGACTGTTTCGTGTTATAACATCAGCAGCTGAGTTGATGGCTCGAGTGTGTTTCTCCGTTTCGTTCGGCCACCAATAATGTAACTGCTTTCTTTGATTCCATTGCTGTGGTATCATGGTTTCATTGTGCCCAACAGGCGGTGGGCGCTCGGCATTGGAATCGCCATAAAACCTCTGCAAAGCATCGAACCCTCAATAGTGTCTTCCCATCATTTGACAGAGCACTCGAGATCCTGGGATCGTCATGATCAATCCTTTCGCTCCAGACGAGCCCCCAGCAGCGTTATGGTACGAGCAAACAGACCTTGCTGCTATCTTCGTTGGAGGGATCGCATACGGTTCGTACGCTCAGTACCCATTAACCGCTCAGATCTTCATTCACCGTTAGGCGTACATATATCCGTGTATCTGACGTGCTCATATTACCTCTTGAAATCAAGGACTAGGCGTTCTCAAACGTGGTTGATCTTTGTTTTCTTACTTTTTGCCCTCGGGACTGTCAACATCTGTTTCAATATGCGATTTGGTCAAATGGTCTGGATAGACAATCGCAACTATCCGGGCGGTCCTTATAGATATCTTATGGAGCAGGAAGGAAATACACTGCTTACAGCTGGTGATGCCGAATCTATCCTGGTCTCATTCTTCACGGATGGGTTGTTGGTAGGTGGTAACCAATATTGTCCCTGAAAATGAGAAGCGATCCTCGCCCTGACAGATTTGGCGCTGCTATGTTCTATATCGTTTGTGGTGGTTGCTTATAATCCCAATTTTAGCATGGCTTGCATCCTTTGGTAAGTATTCACCCTAGAATGTCCACTGGAAGCTCATGTGGTCCCTGCAGCGTGTGGAATCCTACTCACTTTACAAGCGTCTCATCCAAAGTCAAGCTTATTCACAAAGAATACCCTCGTTTTCTCTTTACCTTATTTTGCCTTGTCGATGAGCCTCAACGTCCTCCTTACAGTGCTTCTAATATGGAGATTGATATATATGAGACACCAGTTGAAAAAGTCCCTTGGCAGCGATCACACCCGTCTCTACACAACTCTGGCTACAATGATATTAGAGTCAGCTTTGCCATATGGCTTGATCTCTTTCATCTTCATTGTGCTTTATGGAACCAAGAATACGGCTGCAGATCTGTTTATTCCTCTGTTGGTACAAGTCGAAGTGAGTCATTGTCCTCGTTCCAAAAGGCTGCTCACATCAATAACAAATCTAAAGTGTATTTCTCCTATGATCATTATACTACGTGTTGCAAGAGGACAAGCCTGGGATAACAAGACAGTTTCCGCGGATCATTTATCGAGCAGAGAAGTTGTGGGTGGCAGAAAGCCATCGGGCTTGGGCCGTAGACACAAAACTCAGGAGATTTCGACCATGCAGTTCTCATCTGGAGAGACAGAATTGTCATCTGAGCAGATAACAGCTCAAAAGAGAACTATAGGCAACTTGGAACATGTTTAAATGCATACCTTCTTTGGCATCTGTTCATACCTGTGATATTAGATTTGTTGAAATATCGAACAATACACTAAAATTAGTTTGTTGTTTTTTGGTTGTCATGTTTTTATCATATTAAAACAATGGATGACATACACGGCGCACATTTTGATGTCAAGTCGCCCCATCAATTGGGATGTCAAGTGACCTGTCACTATCGTGTCAGTATCATGTCACCTCACCTGTCAAGTTGTCTGGGTTTGTCACACAGTCACACCCTTCCAGCTACACCATCGAAAAGGACCTATCTCACCACTGCACTGTGTTAGACTTAGCTATGATTGTATCCCATGTTAAATATATATATATATATATATATATATTGTAAACATGGCTGAATGGTTAAGACCAGGTTTCTGTACTATATTTCATGTCACAGCATTTATAACATCAGATAAATGATTTGAAGCTTCCTTATTGCTACAAACACTTGAGCCTTGACTATATTATGGATGACAACAATGCACATATATATTGATCTGGTCATACATCTATTGATCCAAACCAACCAGCAATACTGGAGAATTTGCTTCAAGTCTGGATGTCAGAGATAGAGAAAGCTGTTCAACAACAGTTAGCTGTTAGAAGGCAAGCTGGGCTCAAGAACCAGGTTGAGGAGTTACAACAACAGTTGACAAATGCATGGATGCACTCAGGTCCCTAGCAAAGGTACACATATGTATTGAGTCTACTAATAATAATGTCTGAAGCATCTCTAAGAAGAGAATCCCTACTCTAAGCAGCTTTTTAAGAATGCACTGCTATTCCTCTGCATGTATAGATCACAATAGACCCCCAGCACAAGGTTGATAAAGTGAAAGAGTACAAGTAGTCTACTGAACACTACCCAATTGCAAGGTCAGGTCTTGGATATGATACCTGGGTTTGGTACTACACTGCCACTGGCAGTTCCTAACTAACTACCAAGTCCTCTTAAGCCAAGGGCCTGGCTATGTATGGAGATGACTAGTGATCATGATGATCACTGGTCGAGAGTTGAAATAATATGAGAGTAAGAGAATAAACAAGGCTCAAGATGAACAGTGTCTAAGAAGTGGTATCAAGTTCTTCTATTGTGTGACTCAAGTTGAGTTAACTCAGCAGCTAAGTCTTTGAGG
>Ga0153948_1000675_pt1 | contig 18561 bp, 21 predicted proteins | sample TSNJ032MetaG_FD_104696 | JGI IMG/M metagenome (GOLD analysis project Ga0153948, IMG submission 104696) | Attine ant fungus gardens microbial communities from New Jersey, USA - TSNJ032 MetaG | ecosystem: Host-associated > Fungi > Mycelium > Unclassified | place: USA: New Jersey, Wharton State...
TCCAGTTTTGACCTCCGGACAAGTCTCGATAAGTGAATCGATGTCCGGAGATGCGACAGAGCGGAAGCTCTTGTCAGGTGCACAGACAGGCTCTCTTGTCGGAACATCTGGTCGTAATGGTTCCCAAGTGTCCATCTCGAACCCTGATCCTAATCCCAGTGGGAAGAAATTCACATTCCGTGGAGTGGCTCGAGCATTATACTTTATGGGGTCTGCGGTCTCAGCAAATGCTCCCTCTCCACTGGCACACCATGAGACAGCTGTACATTCGTCACCTCATGCTGCAGGGACATTGTCCCCTCCAATGAAACGCTCAACTCTCTCTCAGGAGGTGCCTCCGCCGGCCGATGACACATCTGATCATCTCAGAAGTCCTATTTCTGATGGAAGTAAGGAGAGTATTGAGGATGCCGATGGGCGCCCAGCTGCTGGCAGGTAAGTATCTTGTGTCCTCTGATACCACATATTGATTGTCATTAACAGACAATCAGCGTCATCTTCGGCCGGATCGACAGTTGTAGCTGAAGAACCAGAGGCCATTTTGCAGGGCCTTGAAGATGTGATAACTGATGTAAAATCGAGCGGTTCTTTGCTAGATTATTCGAGCTTGCAGGGTCAGATCCAGGAGCTGAAACAAGAGAACGAGGAGAAATTACACTCTGTGGCGGAGTCTGTAGAGAGGGAGAAGGCCAAACTGAGACCTGTGCATGCAGACAAGATAGAATCTCAACGCCGCAAGCATCAGGAAGCCCTCGAGAAGCTTCAGTGCGAGAAGAGGCAAGCTGAAGAAAGGACGAATGGCCTAACACGTGAAGTGGACATGTTGCGCGGGGAATTGGCCGCTCGCAACGAAACTGTAGGAGAGATGCGAGTTCAAGTCCGTGACCTCTCCTCGGCGAACGAGGAGTTGCAGGATGCTCTACAAAATCTGAAGATGAACCTTGGTGAGGTGGAAACTATGGTAGAGGAACTCCGACTACAAAACACCGACCTTGAACGCGAACAACAGGAACTAGAGAAACAAAGGGACGAGATGCAAATTGAGTTTTCACGAGAAAAAGAGATGTCAAACTCGGCACTGGAAAAGTTAGCATCGGATCACGCAGACAATATGTTAAATGCATCAAACACTATCTCACATCTTGAGAAAGAATTATCCTCCTCGTCGACCACAATTAATCAACTCCATGAATCACTCTACACAGTGACATGTACATCAGAAACTCTTTCCAAGGAAGTGGATGGACGGACGGCAGATGTCCAATGGCTTGAGAGAACTGTGTCCGAACTCCAAAGCTCTAATCAGACATTGGAGAAGACGGTCGATGATATGATGATACAAATGAAGTCGATGGAAGACAATGCGACCAGGGAGCATGCAGAGCTTTGCGAAAAGCATAGCAATGAGATCAACGGTGAACGTCGGATTGTACAAAACCTTCAATCATCTTTGGAGTCTTCGCGACTGGAGATGGGTGTCATGGGGAGTGAAATGGCGGCCCTCAATGAGGAGAAGAATGGTTTACTGGACAGGATAGGTTTATTAGAGGAACGGTGCAAATGTGGAGAGCAGCAGGTTGAAAGGTTGAATGCCGAATTGACGAGAGCAAATGACTTGGCACATGAGCTGGAGGAAAAAGGCAGGGTCTCTCAGGAAGAGTCTAGGAAAGAAATATCGGAGCTCATGAATAGTCTGAATCTTCTCCACAGACAGTCTGATGATGCCTCAAAGCAGTTGGCAGAACGCAACAGCCAGGTTCAGATTCTCCAGGTCACAAACGACAAACTAGTTACAACACTCCATCATGCGCAGACTTCCGTCAATGAGAAGACTGGTGCTATCTCAGAGCTTCAGCAGAGGAATGCGATGCTTGAGAAGACGAGGCATGATCTTGAGGGACAACTATTCAATTTGGAGGAGACCGTGGTAGAAACGAGGGAGACTTCTCAGAATATCCTCGTCAGGACTAATGAGAAACACAATTACGAGATTGCGGAAAGCAGAGCCAGGATTCAGGAACTTCAAGATGAATTGTCGTCGGTCACTAACACCGCTCAGCAACTCCACGCATCCTTAGAGACCTCGCACGCCGAAAACGCCAAATCTCAACATATAATCGAGAAATGTAGTCAGGAAATAAGTCAGTTGTCACAACGTCTTACTGCATCACAGGATTACAGTCGTTCATTGGAGGCTAAGAACGAGGAATCCTTCTCCCAGATGAGGTTGAGAGAACAAACAGTACATGAAGAAAACGCTCTTCTCTTACATAACCACACTACAGAGATTCAGACGATGCAAAGTCTGAAGGAGTCCCTTGAGCGGGACTTGAGGGAAAAGGAAGAGAGATTGGCTAAGTCGATCGGCGAGAACAATATTCTTCGGGACCAAGTATCATTCATTGAGGAACGAAGTCAGAATCAAGAAGCTGAAATCACTGCCGCGTATGTTACACTCCATGAAGTAACGGAGCGCAGCAAGGCGTCGATCGAGAAGATGGAAGAGGAAAGGGCAAGGATTGAAGATGAAACTGTCAGATCACGGCACCAAGTAGAAGAATTGCAGAAGGAACTCAAGGAACGGGAGGACGAACTCAATCAACTTAAGGCTGCACCATTTCTCAAACTGGGTGTTGCGTTATCAAATGCCCTCGGAGGGTCTTGGTTTTTTCTTGGAGCATCGAACTCGGCTTCGCAAAGGTCAGAACCGAATGTCTGACAGACTCAACGGGCTTGGCGGTGCCGAGAGAGCTCGCTAAGAATACCCGTTTTGTAATGATGCGCTGCTGGCAGTTCTGTATGATATATGACATCATATCTCCGTTGGACATTGTACTTCTCAGTTCCGAGTTGTTTTTTCCGAAATCAATTCTACGTTTTGGATTGTGAATTGACTCGGGTCCAAATCTGTATTGAGTCCTAATTTGATAAAGATTATTATCACCCCGATATCAAGGTTTCAACCATGGGCGAGGGGTGATGGAACCTCTCAATATGCAAAACAATGATCCTTTAGGCTTCATGGACCATCTTATTCCTCAGCTTTTCATAGGGAAGCTCAGTCTTAGGCGCAAGTAATTGAGTTCCCGAATAATATGGTAGGCGTATCATTGATAAACATCTTGAAACCTGTAGATGGCTGGAGCCTGATCGACAATTGATGAGAACAGGCAGTACGTTGCTACTGTCAAATAGTCGAGACTTCTTTGGAACAGTTCGGCGTAGATTTATCAATTGAGATGCTGTCTTACATGTTTTTAACCCAATCCTTGTTAGGCGCTTTAAGTGTTGATGGCGGGTAGTATACAAGCATGAAACTTACCCTATTTTCTATATTAGTAAGCCAAGACGTACTCAGGTTGATATTCCAACACTAGGTACTTCTTTCAAGTGATGTTGCCTACCGACAGAACGTCTTGCTTCTGATATCAGGTCCATCTACTGAATTATGGCGAAGAGAATGAATGGCCGTTCTATTTAGGGATGACATCGGCTGCTATCCAAGGAAATCTCTGTTATCACCATAGCTATCCCGACCATCCCGAAACAGGTTGCCCGAAGGACCTTTATACAACCTCAGGTAAAACCAAGCGAGTGAGAAACTTCAGGCCATGCCGACTCTGCATCGCAAGAAATTCAGTTTTATTGCGTAGTGATACAAATTCGAATCAAGCTAAGGTCAGAAATAGAGCGATGGTCTGCGAACAGAGGTGAATGAGCTTCTCAGAACTTTTTTGAACACGTGGACAGATCAGAAAGCCCTCCCATGTCCAAGGTTATAACTCGTTGACGTAGTCGCTATGAATTGCTGCTTTGAGTCCATTTGTGATTGGAACACTTATTTCCCCATATGTCCCAAACCCAGGGGTTTGTTTGGTCTACTATGTGCATTTCGACTATAAAACCACTTACAGGATGTCTATGCTCATACACTCCCCTTCCCATTACTGTACTTCTACCGTCTTCGTTTCTCTTTGAGTTCGAAGATGCCACTCATCTTTTCGCGATTCGCATTTCTGTTCACAACGACTGCCATTGCCGTTGCAGTAACACTCGGTCCAACGACCACACTCACAATAGCCAACAAGGACATATCCCCTGACGGATTTTCTCGATCGTGCGTTGCTTCTTATTCCTGGGCGTCACAATAACATACGTCAAATAGTGCGACTGTGGTCAATGGAATTCATCCAGGACCAGTAATAGCCGTCAATAAGGTTTGGCTAACCACTTTTCCTCCGTTTAAACTGTAACATAATTGACAAATCGTGTAGGGAGACCGGCTCAAGGTCAATGTTGTCAACCAATTAACGGATCCTGTACAAGAACGCGGAACGAGTGTGGTGTGTCGGTCTCTGCTGAAGGTCGCTGTCAGTTATCGTTAACCGTTATATTCAAATCAGCACTGGCATGGCTTCTTTCAGAAAGGGACCAACCCAATGGACGGTGTCAGTGGTGTTACACAATGCCCGATCACTCCCAACAGCTCTTTCCAATACGTCTTTAATGCTGACATTGCTGGAACTTACTGGTATCACTCGCATCTTGGTAAGTGCATCGATTTTGAAATTTTTAAAAAATAATTTGAATCCCAAGGCAACCAATATTGCGACGGACTTCGAGGAGCTTTGATCGTTTATGATAAGCATGACCCTCATAAGAACCTTTATGACGGTAAGGATTGTCCATGACTCAATGACCTTGGCTGATACTAGAATTATATCTAGTTGACGATGGTAAGCTAACCTAAAATCTCTCTTAAGCTCATCTGAAACGAGAGATATGGCAGAAACCACCATCATCACTTTGACAGAATGGTAAAGTATCATAAATGTTCTCTAGAAATGTAGGTGCTTACAGTCGTGATCAGGTACCATATTCCGGCCCCAACAATCCAAGGCATTGCTATGGCAGACAGCACTTTAATTAACGGCCTTGGGCGTTATCCTGGAGGCCCGAAGACCGATTTAGCAGTTGTCAATGTTCAGAAGGGGAAACGATATAGATTCCGAATTTTTGCGATGTCCTGCGAGCCCAACTTCATATTCTCTGTCGATGGACACAATCTTACCATCATCGAAGCGGATAGTAAAGAGACAGAATGCAAGACTGTGAACAGCGTACAGCTTCTCGCTGGTAGGCATTTTGCATGAAAGGAATGAGTTGGTTTTGATCTTTTTTATCGGGACAACAGGACAACGTTACTCCGCGGTCTTGAATGCCAATCAACCCGTCGGCAACTATTGGATCCGCGCACTGCCAAATACTGGTGGAAATGGCCTGAACACAACATTCGCCAATGGGCTCAACTCAGCCATCCTCAGGTATAAAGGATCATCAGCCGCAGACCCGACAACTTGCAAGCAGACGCAGGAGAATAAGCTTCTAGAAACAGACTTGCATCCTTTGAGTCACCCCGCTGCTCCTGGCAGGAGCACCGCTGACGGTGCTGATTATGTCTTCAATGTTACCATGGGTTTTGATGAAGAGACCTTTACCTGGACTATGAATGGAGCGCAGTTCGTTGCGCCTGATGTCCCTGTCCTACTCCAGATACTGAGTGGCGCACGCACTGCACAGGAGCTTCTTCCGAAGGGCAGCTTCTTGGTTGTTGAGAGAAATAAGACTGTTCAAATTAACTTCCCCAGCGGCCTCATAGGCGGTCCCCATCCTTTCCATCTGCATGGGGTATGTTGGACTCTGACTCGACTTTGAACGATTTGCTCACTGTATATCCCTCCAATTAGCACTCATTTAGTGTTATCAGAAGCGCAGACAGCGGTAAATATAATTTTAAGAATCCCGTTCAGCGCGACACGGTCAATGTCGGCAATACCGAGGGAGATTTTGTTTCTATCCGTTTCCGGACGGAGAACCCAGGTCCATGGATTTTACACTGGTGAGTCATTTGTAAGTTGTGTTATACTGCTGATCCGCTCATTCTACTTCCTTTTAGTCATATCGACTTCCATCTCGTTGGGTAAGCTGCATCTCCTATGTTGATTACTGAGGTCCAACTGACTGGTGATAAAGCGGTTTATCCCTTGTCGTTGCAGAAGCTGTAGAAGATGTATCCCCATTGAATCCTCCTCTCTCAGGTGATTATCTCCGACCTAAGCTTACATACTAATCTTTTGACGCATTTTTGTGCGGCCTTGCAGATAATTTCAAGCAACTGTGCCCTACCTGGAATGCATTCTCCGCCGGACAGAAGAATATCAGCAATTAAACTTGTCATTGTTTATAATTATTTCATTGCATCTAGAGAATGGGGTCTTTCGGTTTTTGGATTTTTTCATTTTGAATACTCCTTTGCCTACGTTTTCTTTTGAATGAAGGTGTACTCCTATACCCCTATAATACTTATTTAATTCATATCGAGCTCAAACGAACTATTGGCGTTCGTCACAAATACATCTCTGCCCTCCCAGAAAGCGTCGGGTGAGATATATCCAGAGTGTCACTTCAGACCAGATCTCCGCCAGTGTTATCTACTGAGAATTCGAGGATTAAAAATTTAATTGTTTCTGTTTATACTGTGGGACTGTAATAGTCAGCCATGGACTTGAAGCAAGATTAAATTCTGACTCGGAGGACGATTGCCGTCGGGCGACTTGGCAACGCTTGAGCTAAATTCCGAATTTTAAAATGAGGCTAGAAGCCTCGGTGTTAAGAAAGGCATCAAAAGTATATGTCGCATTGCCAACAATGATCAAAAAAAGGATGGAGCAATTACGGCTTGAGATTCATAAGTTGCTTCCTAAGTATAAACAAAAAAAAGTCCGCAAGCGCAAAAAAAACATCGTACGGTTCGAAAAAAAACAATTATGATGTAAAGGGGTAGTTTTTAATTTTGTCCTGCATGCGTAACGTTGTTTGGAAGATCATTCCACGTCTTGCAGAGTTGATCCCACTCGGCTTCAATAACACTCGTTTAGCTTGACTGAGATACAACTTTTTTTTTGCTGACAACGTACCGGGTGGGGTCTTGAGATATGCCTTTGTATCTTCTGGGGCCTCAGCAAAGACGATCGCAAGTCCCCTGTAGTTAATGCATAGAATCAATCCAGCAGCTCCATGATCGGAAGGATCAACTTACGTCACGAGATGGAAATCAATATGGCTGAAAGCCGATGATGATGATGGTGGTAAGTTGGAGCTAGATCAGGATGTTTGGAAGGGGATAGACGTACCAGTGAAGAATCCACGGGCCAGGATTGTCAGTCCGGAAACGGATAGAGACAAAATCGCCAGCAGTATCTCCGACATTGACCGTGTCCCTGATCACAGGATCTTGGTAGTTGTAGGCGTTAGTGTCAGCACTCCTGACTACCCAGAACTCGTGCTAGACAGAACGTATTGAGCTATGATGACACCGGCTCCTGAGATGCGTACCCCATGCAAGTGGAAAGGGTGAGGACCTCCTATCAGACCAGAAGGGAGGTTGAGTTGGACAGTCTTGTTTCTCTCGACAGTGTAGACGGATCCTTCTGGTAAGAGGTTTTGTGGTGGCTGTGTACCACTCAAGATCTGTAACAAAACAGGGACACTGGGAGGCTGGAAACTAGTCCCGTTGATATTGAACAAAAACGAATCAACGTCAAAGCCAAAATTGAAAACAAAGTCCACGTCTCCACCATCGGGAGTAGGTCTTCCTGGGGCAGGAGAAGAGATTAATGGATGAAGACGAGACTCAACGAGAGGGACGACATGAGTTTGCTGTGTTGACGTCGGCTCTTGGATCGGTGCACCGGAATACCTCAGAATTGCAGAATTGACACCGCCTTCGAAGGTGGAGCTAAGGTTACGGTTGCCAGAGTTAGGAAGTGCACGAATCCAGTAGTTGTCGATCGTCTGATTGGCATTCAATACGACAGAGTACCGCTGGCCTGTCGGTGATAGTCATCATGTCAGTTTTTCATGTGGATCGCTATCAATACATTAATTCTGCTCACCTGCCAAGATTTGGATGGAATTAACCGTGTACGGCTTAGTGGACGTCCCCTCAGTTTCAATCACGGTAAGGTCATGGTTATCGATGGAGAAAACAAAGTTTGGATCACAAGACATAGAGATGATACGGAATCGATACCGTTTGCCTTTCATGACATCGATGATCGAGAGGTCGACTTGTGGGCCACCCGGGTATCGGCCTTTACCATTGATCAAGGTTGAGTCTGCTTCAGCAATGCCGGTGATATCGACCGCAAGAGTGTGGTACCTGAAAGAAATTAGTAGGCATCTCCACGGAGCAACCATTAGGAATAGTCAAAATACCATTCACTCAATGCTATAACAGTAGATGCTGAGGAACGCGTGAGCGAGGCCAAGCTGAGTAGCGCAAAAGATCCGCCTACCGTCATCAACTTATATGAAACTAAATCAGTTATATTGTAGGAGAAGGTCAATTCTGTCGCTCACCATCATACATGGACCGGTGAGGGTCTTCGTCGTCATAGATAACAAAGCCTCCACGAATACCATCGCAATATTGAATGCCTAAATAAATGATTAGCATGAAACTCGAGTAAGCTGGTAACACAAAGGCTCAGACTTGCCGAAATGAGAATGGTACCAGTATGTACCAGACTGTCTGTCAGTTTTGAAGGTATATCTGAATGAGTCTCCGGGAGCGATGGGACATTGAGTAACCCCATCTGTGCCGTCCATGAAATTAGTTCGAGCTTGGAACATGCCGTGCCAGTGCTATATAAATATCAGCAACTGAACATAATAAAGTGTTCATACACACAATTGTCGTTCCCAGTATCATGTCCGAGTCCGAAAGGTCGTTGACGACATTCAGCGAGACAGAGTCACCCTAAAACGAGAACCCTCAGCTTTCCTTTCGAAAAATAGTTGTTGAGGTCCTACCTTATTGATAGCGATCAATGGGCCAGGATGGACACCGTTGATCACAGAAGCCCTTTTTTCAGACGACACGTAAATAGACTCTCCCAAGCTGAAAAGACGCAAGGAGAGGACGCACGAGCGATTGAAACCGTCTGGACCAATGACCTGGCTTGTGAGGGTAAGAGTGCCAGTCTTACCAACGGTATCAGGGGCGTAAGCAAAAGCGTTGGCAGCATAGTAAAGGACAGTAGCAAACTGAAGACGAGGTAGCATCTCTAGTGTAGAGAATACCTAACGAGAAGGAGAAGAGAGGAAATGGTTCTGACAGGGAGGTCGAAGTACGAATTTATAGAGTTCTGGTAACGGCGTCAGCCAACCTCGATCATCGTAGGCTGACTTACGTTGGAGAATGATTGAAAGCCGCGCATTGGGTTACTGTAGTCGCCAATCTCAATAAGTCGCGTTTCCGCTTGGAGAAACCGTTTCATATAGAGAGATAGCCTGTCAACCAGGCGAAATTTTTCTTACTAGCATGATTTCCGAGTGGAAGAGCGGCGCGCCCAATGCAGAAGTGTTGTGGAGAGTGTAATATAATAATGATTTCATTGACAGAAGCGCTGTGATTTCTTGATGACGGTTGTGAATAAAGTATGAGCACCCACAGCACGGTAAGTTCGGAGGCTATACCTCGAAGAAGCAAGAAAGAGTATATCAAGTCGATTCCAGACCAAAAGCCATGAGTTACAGCCAAGGGCAGTCTTATTGAAATTCAAAGAAGAGCCGTATTCTACGGGGCAATCGATTTGAGGTGCTTCTAGCTTCTAGCCCGTACAGTTGGGAAATGCTTGCGAAATAGACGGACCACCGCGTCCTTATTGTCAGGTGATCTGTGACAGATCGTGCCTGTGCCATTTAGAGTAGCATTTCCAAACGTAAGCAGGGCACTAGAAAATGTCTGATCGAACGGAATTCCTAAAATGAAATCAGACAGGCCTCGCAAGATTGGAAGTCGACCTGCCAGTATAATCTATCCAGGCAACCCGACTATGTATGTTTCAGAGACCATGCCGGGGATTACAACGTGCCTTCTTGCTATGCATGCCTCGTCTTCGCATAGTCAATGCTGCACGACGGCATGCGGCCACAACGTTCCCTGGAAACACCTTGTCCATACATAAGCTTTCCTCCGCTTCTTCCTCTCTCTCCAACTCAACATGCCATTTAACATTACTCGAAAAACTCCTAGAAAATCGACTTTATCCGCTGCGCCATCTGTTCAAGACAGCAACGCCCAGGCAAAGTCGGCAAGCGCTACACCCCACATTCCGCAACCTCTCCAACAAACTGTTACGGAAACCATCATTGTTTCTCGTAAACCATCAGACGGTTCCGTCTATTCTACTGCCTCCAAAGCGGACAAGAAACGCTCATTATGGCGTGGGGTGCCCAAAATACTCTCGTCTATGCCGAAATCATCTCGTGAAGTTTCAATATCCACCGTGCCTCAGGATCATGAGCCTGCCGAATCAATCAAACATACTCCAGGTCTTGGCTCCAAAATTCCTGTCAGACGCATGACAGCATCTCCGAAGGCGTCGTTGTTGCCAGAATCACGACACACGCCACCTCTAAAAGGTCGAGACAGTGATGAGAGGTGATCAAGATGACCTACTCTATCTAGATCCTCTGCTGATGATGCAGAACTAGCACCGAATTTTCTGATGGCTCGGCAACGAGAAATAATAACGCTGAGCCAAATGTGCTATCCCCTTCCCGGAAGCCCGCTATCGTTACGCAGAAGCTCACTGAAGTAACCAACGAGTGCTCTACTCTCAATGAGCACATTCGTACACTCGAGAGCGCGAACAATGACAAACTTTGCCAGAGCGCAGAAGACACAGCTAGTTGCACTAAAGCTGAACTCTTTTGCTTGCACGCATCCGAGCTTGACCAGCATAAGGAAACCAATCACCACCTGCAAGAGAGAAATGAAGAACTAGCGTCACGGATCATGGCCGTCGAAGACGACAAGGCTGAATTGATACGCATTCATGATGAAGAAATGCGATCGTTCCAGCTCAAGGTGAAGGACTTGCAACACTGGATTGAGTCCCTACAGCAGGAGCTGAAGGTGAAGGATGAACACATGTCGAAAATAGGTGTGGAGAATAATGGGCTGCGAGGAAGAGTCATGCATTTAGAGGAGGGCGGTCGTGTCCTGGCCGAGGGGGGTGTCGAGTTGCAGGGGAGACTCTGGAATGAAGTGAACCACTGCCAAACCAAACTCGAAAACATATCCAAGATTTTGGTTGAACGTAATGCTCAGTTCACTCAGCTGCAATCGTCCAAGGTTGAGACAGAGAACATGCTTGTTTGTGCTCAAGCCTCTGTTAATGAGAAGGATATGGTGATAAAGGACCTTGAGCATCGTCTTTCTAGTTTTGAGGAAAGCAATTCGTCGCTCAAGATACAGATCCAAGATTACGAGTCCCGACTGACTGATGCCGATCGTGTGGTTCAAGCCCTCCAGGTTGACCTGTCCACTTCATCTTGCACCATTAAACAACTCCGCGCAGCTCTCGACGCTGTTCGTGCAGAGGCTCAGGAGTCGGCCAAGGTTATGGAGGAGCAGGCTACCCAACTTATTCGGGCCGAAAAACAACAAATTATGCTTCAAGAAAGCGCTCGTGTGCTTGAGGATGAGAAACAGGCGCTTGAAGTGGAGAAGGCTGAGCTTGTCCGCAATCATAATGCTCAACTTGAGGCTAAGCGGCGTGCCGTGCATAACCTTCGTCGATCCATAGAGTCTTCTCAGCGTGAATCAACTGCCAAGCAAGAGCAGTCCTTGCTTCTCGAATCAGCAAACGAGGAGTTACGTCAGGAGGTTGTTGGTCTTAAGGAACGATTAAAGCGAGATGGAGAGGAGGCACAGAACGTCAAGAAGGAGTTAGAAATCATAAAGACCACATTACCTTCTTTAGAGGAAAAAAATAATGCCGCGACCCAAATTGTGAAGGAGAAGGAGAAGCTTATGGGTGAAGTCATTCAGCTACAGCGTCGATTGGAAGACGCGCGAAATCAGCTTGGCCAATACAATGCTCAAGCGGGAGGGGAGGAAAAACTCAAGAAGGAGATGCAGAAAGCGCTTGAGACTATTGAAGAACAAAAGGACGTCATTGGACGTCTCCAGGATTCAGTCAGTGAGCGGTCGCGAGAGAAAGAGGATCCCAAACCCATTTTATTGCCCAGTCTCTCAAGGGTCACTCCTGCTCGTCAGCCCGCCCAACGTTCTCGCTCCTCGACTGTGTCATCAAAGTTGGGTTCATCTTCTCCGAAACCTCCTGCACGCACGCCGCCCACTAGAAGCCGAGCGCCCTCGTCTTCACCAGGCACGACTAATAGTACGCCCCTCTTGAAAGTGTCAGCGTCTCCTCCCCAGGCACCTCATTTCCGAGAGCGGGTATCGCCAGCTGGCTCCACAGATTCCGAGTCAGACGTGGATGGTGGTATCACACAACACCCATCCTCGACAGATGTCAAGCGTTCAAAGCCACAAATGGAGTCGAGTCTAGTTTATAAAATAGGTCATACCATGTTTGGGAGTTTATGGCGGAGGATTTGGGGCTAACACTGTTTGGATCATACGGTCCTCTTTTTTTTCGAAATAAGTTATAAATTATTTTCTTTATTCTTTATATTGACGCCAGACGTCGCATCTAACTCGGAATCTGTTGTTTTTTTTCTAACATGAATAGTAAATGGACTCTGTTGATATGTGACTTTGTTGTAATATTGATCTATATTTTCTGCCTTCATGAAAATAAAGACTAATTAACGATTAAATTGGCTATGCGTAAGTATAGGTTTATACAAAAGTCTAGTGTACTAGCTGTGGCCAGTGAGTCAATCGCCCCCAAGTCTGATGACACAAAGAGCTGATTGCCCAAAGATGACCATCAGACGTATGTAACAGCTATAGAGCCAAGATATAGCGATGACATATCGTCCTAGAAGCCTGGATGGGCCACAAGGTCTTTGATCAGCCCATCTTCCTCCATTGGTGCGTATGCTGTGAAATGCTTGAGAACCTTCGGTCAAATGAGAGCACATGCTCAGATACTGGAGGATCTGTTCCAGCTGTGTCATCACAGTGCTTTCCGGAGCAAAAGGGTCCGAATCCCGAGCCACTGATTCACGGGCGAGTGTAAGCGATGTTGATGTTATTTCCACTTCCAGAAATCCTGAACGAATCGTCTCTGCTGCTATTTATTACGTTCCCGTTCACATAGTGGTGCGTAAAGTTACCGCCCGGCGACAGATGATTTTGTACGTGAGTGAAAGTGTTGTAAGGAATTGGAAAATCAGGAGAACTAGTGATCCCGGTGCCGATAGCTGCACGTTGGGCCTGTTGAGATGCTCGTGCTTCTCTTCTTGCGTGACGCACAGCCCTCCTTTCTTCTTTTGAAGGCATGTGGGCAGTTTCATGGTTAAGAAACGAGGGCGAGGACGCTAACACTGACTGTGAAAACGGTGGCTTGAAGCCATATGAAGTAATTGATGGTTGAGGCCAAACGGAGACCGGGGAGACAGGTGAATATGGTTGTGGCACTGGTTCTGGCAGGGGCACATGCGTATGTACAGGTTCGGGCGAGTATGGCGCTGGTAATGGCATCTGCACTTGATTCTGTTTGTCCAGTACTGCTTGTAAGCTGTTATCCAAACGCGTCACTTGCTGCCGAAGATCTATGTTGGATTGCAGCTGCAGAGATGGTGAAGTATGCCTCTGAGAATGAAGAGAATGAAGAGGGAAAAGAATTTACCTGAAATAGCTGAAGGGCCCTGTTCAGACGAGTTCGACATATCTCGACGACTTTAGCATCCGCAGCTCGAAAGAAGCTAAATATTTTGAATCCCCCCGAGCTTCTGCGGGATGCAACATCACTGGCTATTGCTTCCATTTCTCTGAGTAATCAAAACTAATGAAAATCGATTCTAAAACAATGGACTCACCTTACGAGGGCTGCTGAATCCTGGTCTAAACTGGAGGTATACTGAGAGTGCACCGTGTAGCCACTTCCATCAAGATTAACTCTTTGAACGACATTCACCATAATGACGCAAGCTTCCCTACCGATAGCGATGAGATTTGCTCTATGACGCCCCGAAATTGCCTGAAGCAATCAGATGCGCTTCTTGAACGATGATAATGTGTAACCCTACCATTGCAAGGTCGAGAGTCGTAAGAGCAGCACTTGCTGCTTTCCTAATCCCAGAGATTGGAAACGATGGACTTGCGACCTGTTCAAGTACCTGTAAACGATGAGGCCCGATGACTGACGCTGTTCAAGCCATTGTGAGTGTTAATTCAAAGACACTGAGCATGCTTCAAGAACCTAGATCATGATGACTAGAAGACGTCATCTTTTACAAGGACGCAGAGGATGTCGACGTGGAGTGAAAAACCTTAACCGTGCGAACTTCCCACAGCTTCAATTACTGATGGTATATTTATGTGCTGTGAGCACGCTGTGTCCCAGTTACTAGGACTTTGAGTTTATTTAAAGAGTAAATTTCACGTTGTCATCGCTATAATCGACTGTAGTGGTATTAAGACAGGGCCAACACGTTTACCCATATACTGAACGTCTTGCCATCAATTCCCACCAATCACAAAGGAGCTATCAGCAGGCACAAGTAACATTGTAAGACCGACCCACAGATGTGAATCACTCGTGGTCTTATACATCATGTATGATAGGAAATATAAATTCCTCGGAACATTATGCGTGTCATCTGAGGACAGATTGGCTGTGAAGGTAATAGGAAAGGCATTGAACAGTGCAGCATAATTTTATTACAGATAAGAGATTGTGCTGTCTGTCAAGTAGCTTGATTCAGTCTGATGAGCACAGAGAACTAGCGAAAAGTAAGTATCTAAGTGATGGGAAAAATGATAAAAGATCATCAGTGATGAGAAGAAACAGCATAAAGAATGTGACTTCGAGTGTTTACAACAGCATATCCTACCTGTACCGATCATAGCATAATGACACCGATCTGATCTTTCCCTTACAATGCCACACTCTCTTCCTCAATACTTGATTTACAAGACCTTATTTTTGTGTGAATCAGTGAGTTACTGTATTAGTGAACCAAGGCTCTCAGGTACCTTATTTCTGGAATTAAAATTACCATCTAATGCTTCGCCAATGTGACAAGAATTCACATATGGCGGTAGAGTAGATGGTGATTGGAGATCCTGTGGCTGGTTCTATTTTAATTACATATGTCGGTAGTATAAAAAGGGAGTTCGGTATTTAAAATCCATTGAAAAAATCTACTATTTCACATATGAAAGAATATAAACTCTGTCAACAGAAGGTCTGGATCTACATAGACGCATAGAATGCTAGATGAGATAACTAACATCAAGAGTAGCAGATGTCAGCCAGTAAATGGCAGACTGAGGGAGATTACTGTCTGGCTAAACTCATTGGTAGGTATAACAACGTACAACGTGGTATAAATCCTAATGATGATGAAGAGGTGAGCTAGCGGCCAACTCAGCCACTCGCAATACAGACGAGAACGTCCATATATGAGAGTAGCAATACGTGGAATAAAGATAGAAAGGGACTTTCTAATGATGGCAAAAGCTACGGGTGGTCTAGGCACGTCAGTGCCTTAAGTGTTCTCAATGGGGTTGGACTCCAACATCATTGATCTGTCAACAGACCAGGTAAAATCACTCACTAATCACTCACTGTCATATACTCTCCACTTTTGGGCGGCACCATAGCCAACTATACTTTTCCAAGCTATTCTGAAGCATAGTGGATGCACTGATGAATAATAAACATTATAAACTTGGTAGTAGACTTAACTGCTGGAGAGTAAGAGATAAAAAAAACTGTAAAAATGAAGACCACAAAACGAAGGGAAAGGCAAGAGAGTGAGGCACAGGAAGAACGGAATACTAGAAAATAATTAAAAGACAATCACTCCAAGAATCACACTCAACATGACAACTACACCACCAACCAACCCCTCAGCTCCGAGCCCATACCCACCTAAACCCATTTTGCTGGCAGCAGCATTCGTCCCTGTCGCACTAGAAGGGGCCGAGGAAGTAACTATACTAGTCATTGAACTACCATTACTGGTAGTACTGCTTGTCTGTTGAGGAACAGGGGGGAATGAAAGCGACGTGGCAGTTGTTGAGTTGGCCAAGTGACAAAACTGATTTGCGAGTGATTCGGCAGAGGAGAGGGAGTCGGAGGGGCAAGACCCAATTAAGCAGTTCATGTAGGTCAATGGAAATCGATCACTATTGTTGGAATGATGAAAGTTTGTTAGCGGTAGAGTGGATGACATACATACATTGGACAAAAACAATTCACATCGACCACGCTTGAACATCCAACCGTTGAAATCGCCGTCGCCAAGCAATTTGACACTATAAAGAAGTCACGTCGCCGGCAGTATCAATGAATCTTATTCAAAATGACAATTTCATGGAGGAGACACACCACACGGAGAAACAGTATTCAAAGGCGGAAACGGCACCGTACTTGTTGAATTCACACTCATACTCCCACTCACGCTTCTACTTGAGCTCGAGTTCGGACTTGCACTCCCACTGATCACTAGCGAAGTGCTTGTCAGACCAGTACTGCTCGGAGTAGAGGCATCCGGAAATGTTGACGGTGGTATTGCCGACTGTCCGAGCACACCAAACAAGAAAGACAACAAAACGAGTACTGCTCTAGTCGTGACAAACATTAGAAAGGCGGACCAGAGCGGTCAGTAAATGATGACAAATGCCACATGTTAGAGTGGAGATTGCCGTGACATCTCCATTGCATTTACCTACTATGGGCAAATCGAAGGCGAAGAAAGCTCAGGTATGTAGACCTTCCAGCCATCTGATCTTACTACTGATTGTTCATGAAAGAGGTATTCAACCCCATCAGATACATATCTCATTGTCTCAGATCCATGGGGTGGTGTACCCCTTCATAACCCCGATTTCTTCAACAACGTTACTGCGTGGTTTGAGATCATGTTGAAACCAGATTATCCTGGAATTCGACCTAGCGCAATCTTTTATCAATGGACTGTACGTCTTCCTGACGGGGCGAAGTACCAGTTCAGCTAAATTTACTGCATTTGAAAGAATAAGAATATTGTAATCGAACTCCCGGACAACATTGACGCCACCCCATTTTTAGGTGCACATTACTGGATAGACTTTCTCGATCTTCCATATGACTCTAAATTAGCTGAAAAAGTGAGCTATGTGTATGAATTCGATTACAAGAATCATCATATCCCTCCTGCAGCAGGTGCGATCTCTTCTCACTTTCTCCCCTTCTCTTCTAGCTGCGATCAGTCATTTCATAGGAGGTTGGACACCAGGTTATGCTCGTTATACAAACATATGTTCCGATTTTGTTGTTCGAGATCCATACCCTCCATCCCGTCCCGCGAAGAATTCCCCCTTGGCATTCGCCAAGAAGTTACCTCCCGAAAAATTACTTCTACTGGGACAAGAGGATCCACTGCCTTTACCTCCTTTTCCACCAAGAATATCCGAGCTTCACAGACCAGAGGACAATGGAGAGGGTGGTTCTAATCTGGGAGGTCCTTCAAACGGACCCAGTCAAAGACATGGTAGTAGGAGTTTGATTATGAATAATGAGAGGGAGATAATTGATTCTGTTGAGAGTTGTGAGGCACTTTATCATAACCGATGCTTGCAAACCTCATTACCGTATACCTTAGCCACTCGTGATCTACAGCGAAGCGGAGCAATGGAAGAGTGCAGCTCCACTGCAGAATCAAAACCGGGCAATTTTGTACGTGTCCTTTCTATATTGAACTATGTATTTACATCTAGTATCAATGGTAGTCGTCTCACCACTCGGGAGATTTTCTCGGGGAAGCAGAAGATTTGTTAAATGATATTATTTCGAACTCAGATCCCAGATCTTTTGCAAGTACGAGAGACATTTCCGAAGGTGTGCAACTGTTGCTTGTTAATATAACATTCATCTCAGCCTCACTTCTTAAATTATATGAACTACTATTATAGAAGACCGTACATATCATCGTCATTCATCATCTAAAACAACTATATCCACAATGACACGAGACAGATCTTCACCGTCAACGACATCGGCTGATAGTGAGATTGAACGAGAATCATCCAGCTGCGATTACTCAGCCAACGACCCGGACGCTGGGCATGTGCCATTGGTGGACTTCCGAGCTGCTTTCGTGAGTTTAGGAGAATTACCTCATGAGGAAGAAGATATAAAACCCCAAATCAAGAAACAGCCTGAAGAAGAATATGAATACATTCCTGAAGATGGTTTGTTAGACGCTTTTGCATTACTTCCGAGAAGTATGATAGACTTATCCTCCACGACTTCGAATGCGAAGAAAGATGAAACAAGGGTGAAGATCGAACCAAGGAATGACGACGATGATGCTAGTAATTGTAAGTCTTCCATGACTGGTGGGGCATTGATACATGCTTGACGACGTATACTTAGTAGCATCGATTGGGTACATTCGAATCAAACGTGAACCTGAAAGTCCTGACCATGGGTTGTTGGCGAAGAAAGTTAAATTGGAGCAGTGATCAAGTAATCGCATACTGGTGCGATATCCTGTACGAGTTTTCTTGGGATATAGATCAAGGCA
>Ga0153948_1000676_pt1 | contig 18556 bp, 20 predicted proteins | sample TSNJ032MetaG_FD_104696 | JGI IMG/M metagenome (GOLD analysis project Ga0153948, IMG submission 104696) | Attine ant fungus gardens microbial communities from New Jersey, USA - TSNJ032 MetaG | ecosystem: Host-associated > Fungi > Mycelium > Unclassified | place: USA: New Jersey, Wharton State...
AAGAAAGGCAAATACGGCCTGAAAGCGATGGTTCATCTGGCCGGAATAGCCGATGGACAACTGGCCTCAGCCAGTGAAATCGCCGAAAAGCATCATATTCCGCGAAAGTTCCTCGACAATATTTTCACCGAGCTACGCAATGCCGGTTTCGTCCTCAGCCGCAAAGGCAAGGGCGGCGGATTTTGTATGGCGCGTCCGGCCAATGAAATTGCCATCGGCAATATCATCCGTGCGCTGGATGGCGCGCTGGCTCCCATCGCCTGTGCAAGCAAGACCGACTATCACCCTTGCGACGACTGCGATGAAGAAGAATGCGAAGTGCGCCTGATGATGCTGGATGTGCGTGAAGCCATTGCCAATGTGCTGGACCACCGCACGCTTGCCGACAGCAAAGCGCTCGCCTCGCTGTCGGAATAGCATTTTAGTTCAGGCCGCAACCGACCAGTTCGGGAACGGATCGGTCAGGTCCGACCAGCGTTCTGGCGCAAAGGTCTCATCTTCCACCAGACATGTATCCAGCTCAGCTGTCAGCGCTTCCTCGCGCATCGGATCGACGCCGATGAAGACGATCTCCTGACGACGATCGCCCCAGACCTTGTGGAAATACGGCTCCATCGCGCTCGTCCAGCCCGGCTCGGTCGGCCAATAGTTTTTCGGCACCGCCGACCACCAGCGCCCGCGCTTGTTTGTACGTACCAATGCGCCAGCCTGACTGATCTCGCCGACATAATCCGGCTGGGTCGCCAGCCAGAAGAACCCCTTGGCCCGCACCACGCCCGGCCAGCTCTTATCGAGAAACGACTGGAACTTTGCGGGGTCGAAAGGCCGACGCGCGCGATAGACAAAGGAGCGAACACCATATTCCTCGCTTTCCGGCACATGATCGTTGAAGCCGTAAAGCTCCTTGTACCAAAGCGGATGTTCGTGTGCCTTGTTGAAGTCGAACAGGCGCGTATCCAATATGGCATCCAGCGGAACCTGCCCGAAATCAACCTCTTCGATACGCGCATCGGGGTTCAGCGAATGAATGACCTTGCGGGCCAGATCGCGTTCTTCGGGCGACGCGGTGGAAACCTTGTTCAGCACCACCACATCGGCAAACTCGATCTGCTCGACCAGAAGATCGACGAGGGTCCGCTCATCTTCATCGCCCAGCGACTCACCCCGGTCGCGCAGAAAATCGTTCGACGCATAGTCCTTGAGCAGATTGGCCGCATCCACGACCGTCACCATCGTGTCGAGCCGCGCCACATCGGCCAGGCTCTTGTCCTGCTCGTCGCGAAACTCGAAGGTCGCCGCCACAGGCAGCGGCTCAGAAATGCCGGTCGATTCGATCAGGAGATAATCGAAGCGCCCCTGCTCAGCCAGTTGCGAGACTTCCTTCAGAAGATCGTCGCGCAGCGTGCAGCAGATGCAGCCATTGGTCATTTCGACCAGCTGCTCTTCGGTGCGTGAGAGATTGGCACCCCCTTCGCGCACCAACGAGGCATCGATATTGATCTCGCTCATATCGTTGACGATAACCGCAACGCGGCGATTCTCACGATTGTTGAGCACGTGATTGAGAAGCGTCGTCTTGCCAGCGCCGAGGAAGCCGGAGAGGACTGTGACCGGGAGCCGTTTTCTCATAACATCGTCCTTTTAATGTTATATCATTACATTTGAAGTGTAAAAAATTGGCGGCAGCGCCGCCATTGACGGATTGTCTTGCGCCGGGCCACCCGAGGGATGGCCCGGCGCCGTTGCGGTTGCAAAGGCTTTAGGAAGGGACAGCAACCGCAGCTATTACGAGGACAGGCAAGTTTTCAGCGAATCCGCCAGATTGCGGATCAGCTGCGGATAAAGATCGGGGCCGTCCTTCAATTCTGCACCGAGCGGATCCAGAACGCCGGTCTTGGCATCCGTTCCGTCGATAACTGTGTTGACGAGCTTCGGTTCAAACTGCGGTTCGGAGAACACGCAGGCAACCTTCAGCGATTTGATCTTGTCGTGGATCTGCTGAATGCGGGCGGCACCTGGAGCCTTTTCCGGGCTGACCGTGATGGAACCGGCAGCGTTCACACCGAAACGATTTTCAAAATACTGATAGGCATCGTGGAACACGACAAATGGTTTGTCCTTCACTGGCTGCAATTCCGTCACGATGTCCTTGGTCAGCGCGTCCAGCTTTTCGGCATAGGTCTTCGCGTTCTGCTCATATTGTGCGGCATGGGCCGGATCACTCTCGCTCAGCACCTTGGCAATGTTGGTGACCAGCACCTTGCCGTTTTCCGGATCGAGCCAGAAATGCAGATCATATTCGCCGTGGTGATGGTGGTGTTCGTGCGCGCCTTCGCCCGCTTCGGCAGCGTGATCGTGACCAGCTTCCGCCTCCTTCTTGTCGCCGTCATCATGTCCATGGGCATGGTCGTGGCCTTCATGGGAGTGGCCTTCGCCCGCTTCCGAATGACCTTCTCCCTCATGGCCATGATCATGCGCCTCGAACGGACCCCCTTCGCGGAATTTCAGCCGGGTCAGCCCTTCCGATTCACCGAGCGCGACAACCTTGGCGCCCTCGCCCAATGTATCGATTGGTTTGTCGAGGAAGGTTTCCATCGAGGGGCCGGCCCAGAAGATGATCTTTGCATGCTCGATAGCCGCAGCATCGGAAGGCTTGAGGCTATAGACATGCTCGGAACCCGCGCCCTGCACGATCAGTTTTGGCTCGCCAACGCCCTGCATGACAGCAGAAACAAGCGAATGGAGCGGCTTGATCGAAACGACGACGCCGTCTCGTTCTGCGGCAAAGGCGCTGCCGCCAAGACCGGTGAGAAATGCGGAGGCGAGCAGCAGGGAACGCAAATGTTTCATGTTATCTCTCTTGAATGAGCGGGGATGTGCATCATATTCTGATGATATGTTATTTTATTACGTCAGTTGCGTTATGCTATAACGTCTGCCATAAGGTCAAGCAACCCTTTTTTGGAGAAATTCACCCCGGCTTTTTTCGGCGATATCGCATTCATCCTGAAATTGCTGTCCTGTGTGACAGCATGGGCGGGTGGATTTCATAATCGGGATATGGCGTGTCGCGCCGCCCGAAAAAGACGCTGGGAAAACGTCCGAATCGGCGGATGATCCTTTGGAAGACGCTCTAAGCGAAATGACGATGCAGGCAGCGAAAGCCCCGATTGCAATGGCCAGAAAGAATACAATCCCCGCCAGTCAGGCCTCCGGTCAGGCGCGGGAAACGCTGATTGAACTGAAAAACGCCGGTGTTTATCGCGACGGGCGCTGGCTTGTGCGCAATGTCGATCTAAAGGTTGAGCGCGGCGAGATCGTCACGCTCATCGGGCCGAATGGCGCGGGCAAAAGCACTGCCGCCAAGATGGCGCTGCGCATTCTCAAGCCCGATGAAGGCGAAATCATCCACAAGTCCGGCCTGCGCATCGGCTATGTCCCGCAGAAGATCAACATCGACCGCACCCTGCCGCTTTCCGTGGAACGTTTGCTGACGCTGACCGGCCCTTTGAGCAAGCAGGAGATCGCTGCGGCGCTTGAGGTGGTCGGCATCCCGCATCTTCTGAAAGCGGAGACAGCTCACCTTTCCGGCGGCGAATTCCAGCGCGCCTTGATGGCGCGGGCACTGGCGCGAAAGCCGGATATCATGGTGCTGGACGAACCTGTGCAGGGCGTGGATTTTTCCGGCGAGGCCGCGCTTTATGAACTGATTGCGCGGCTCCGCGACGAGACCGGCTGCGGAGTATTGCTGATCTCGCACGATCTGCATCTCGTCATGGCGGCGACCGACCGGGTCATCTGCCTCAACGGTCATGTCTGTTGCAGCGGAACCCCGCGCGACGTGACCGCAAGCCCGGAATATGTGCGCCTGTTCGGCAGTCGCGCCGTTGGACCGCTCGCCGTTTATGAGCATCATCACGATCACACGCATTTGCCAGACGGGCGCGTGCTGCACAGCGATGGTTCGGTGACGGATCATTGCCATGCCGATGACGGTCATCATCACGAGCACGAGCACAAGCACGAGCACGAGCACGAGCACGAGCACGAGCACGAGCACGAGCACGAGCACGAGCATCACCAACATCATCATGGGGAAGGTGTACACCGTGCTTGACGACTTTTTCACCCGCGCTTTGATTGCCGGTATCGGTCTGGCGCTGACCACCGGGCCGCTCGGCTGTTTCATCGTCTGGCGGCGCATGGCCTATTTCGGCGACACCATGGCCCATTCCGCGTTGCTTGGCGTGGCGCTGGCTCTGATCTTCGACATCAATCTGATGATCGGCGTTTTCGCTGTGTCGGTCGCGATCTCCGCGATCCTGCTGCTCTTGCAGCGCCGCCACACATTGTCGGCAGATTCGCTGCTCGGCATTCTGTCCCATGCCACCCTGTCGCTTGGTCTGGTGATCGTCGCTTTCATGACATGGGTTCGCGTCGATCTTCTTTCTTTCCTGTTCGGCGATCTTCTGGCCGTTTCGCGCATGGATATCGTCTATATCTATGCTGGCGGCGCATTCGTGCTCGCTGTGCTGGCCTGGTTATGGCGGCCCATGCTGGCAGCGACAGTCAGTGAGGATATCGCCCGGGCCGAAGGCATGAACCCCGCCGTCTCGCGCGTCATTTTCATGCTGCTTCTGGCAATCGTCATTGCCATTGCGATGAAGATCGTCGGCATTCTGCTGATCACATCGCTGCTGATCATACCGGCTGCAACCTCCCGCCGTTTCGCGTCCACGCCTGAGCAAATGGCGGTGCTTTCATCGCTGATCGGCGCGGCAGGCGTTGTCGGCGGGCTTTATGGCTCCATCCATTTCGACACGCCGTCGGGCCCTTCGATCGTGGTCGCGGCGCTTGCCATTTTCATTTTCAGCCTTCTGCCCTTACATAAGAGAGCTGAGGCCACACCGGAACGGACTGCTGAACAATGAGCACGCATCACCATCATCATCACACGCAACAGGATCTGACCCGCAACCAGACCCTCGTTTTCGATGTTCTGTCCAAAGCGGAAGGGCCGCTCAGCGCCTATACGATACTCGACCAGCTGCGGGATGACGGCTTTCGCGCGCCGCTTCAGGTCTATCGTGCGCTGGAAAAGCTGCTCGATTACGGGCTCATTCATCGCCTCGAAAGCCTCAACGCCTTCGTTGCGTGCGCGCATCCGCAATGCCATCAGCAGGGTCTCGTCGCCTTTGCGATCTGCGAGAAGTGCGGTCAGGTGACTGAATTTTCCGATGCGGCGATTGAAAATCTCGTCAGCGCCTGGAGCCTGCAAAACGGTTTCAAGTCACGCAAGACGACGCTCGAACTGCGCGGTTTGTGCCAGGCCTGCGGCGATCATTAGGCCCGCCAGCCTAACAAGAGCCTAAATTGAGCCTAACCCTTTGGAAGTACCTAATTTTGGAAGTGAAACTTTAAAAGTAACGCTTCGGAAATCGAAATCTGCTAAAAATACCTAGTTCAGGGGATTAGTGGGTAAGATTTTCATATGGCGCGCATGAAGTCGCCGCAAGAGCGGCGCAGGGAAGAAAGACAGAGGACAAGGTTACGTTCGGGGAAACTGATAGACCTGGACGGACAGTTTATCGTTGAGTGCCAGTTCAGCGACTTGTCCCCCCATGGCGCCAAGCTGAGAACCATGGAAACCCCGACCTTGCCCGACAGGTTCTGGCTGTTCGACGACTATTACAAGCGCGCCCTTCTGGCCCGCATCGCCTGGCGCAACGGCCGGGAAATTGGCGTCGAACTGATCACCGATCCGACAGTCACGCCGCTGGACAGCGAACGCCTGGCCCAGCTTGGCGGAAAATACTATTCGCTGTGAGCCGCCTGCCCATCATTGGTATTGGCATTAGCCTGCTTTCCGGGCGTCTGATTGGCCGGGGCGGTCGATGTCGGCTCGCCGCGCATGTTCATGGCGCGGATTTCTTCAGCAGAAATATAGTTGAACTGCTCGACCAGCAGGTCCTTGATCACCGGTTCCGGGAAACGCGCATTCAGGTCTGAGATGATCGAGGCGCGAACATCCTCGAACTGCACTTTCTCGACCTCTTTCGTATCCGAATAGCTGCCGTAGAACTTGCGGAAAATCTCGTCGCTGATGAACAGCTCCAGCGGCACGCTCAGCTTCTTGCGGATATTCGAATCGACCGTATAGACGAGCTGCGCCACGACATAGCCCGCAACACCGCCATTGGAGATGATCGGCACGCTCATCACGTCCGTCTTGACGTAATCCACGCCGCCGAAGCCGCCAACAGCGGCCTGCGCCTCACCGGACGATGCCGCGTTCTGACGGGTCGCCATGAACAGCGACCCGAAGGCGACAGCGCAAATCCACAGGCCAATGACGAAAATGCGGATCATCGCGCGTGACCGAGCCTCGCGCTCTGCATGGAATAGGTGCCGTCGGCTTCCTGCGTCTCCAATGCGCCGCGGATCACGTCGGCAAGCTCGCCGACCGCGCGCAGATGCAGCTGCAGCGCTTCACAATTCTTCTCAAGCTTCTGCTTCAGGCTGTCGAGCAGCGGCTGCAAGCCTTTCAGCGATGCAGGCTCGGCCAGACCGGCAGCCTTCTTGATAGCCTTGTTGAAATCATAGAGACCACGGCTTTTGCGCGAATTGATTTCAGCGAGATCGGGATTGCCGCCTTCCATGAGAAGACGCGTTTCGGTCTCGATGACGTCCTCAAGACGCTGGATGGCGCGAACAACCGGCTTCAAAGTCGGGTTTTGCACAGGTTCCATCGCCAGTTCCTGGTGGGCCAGATCATGCACCTGTTCGCTCGCCTGGGCGAGAACCAGCGATTCTTCCGGCGGCAGGCTGGTTTCAGAGCTTGTCTCGGTCATTTCAAGGTTCCTCAATTTCGGGGGACGTCGCGTTGCGCTCTGCGGCATTTATCGTTCAGCCGCGCGCACTATCCGCGTCGTCGTTTTTCTCAAGCTGCTTTTGGATGAGCGTGCGTTCGAACCCGTGTATCAGATCGTTCGAAACCGCATTGTTGCTCATAGTCTCTCCCAGATTGTTGATCACATCTCCTAATGCTGCAGTGGTCGGCGCATCTGCCCGCCCTTTGCGCGCCGCCTGCTCCTCAAGCAGTCTGGCAATGCCGACACCGCCGACATCCGCCATCTTGTTCGCCATGGCTTCCGCCATCATCGACTTCCAGTAATCGCCCGCTATGCCCTTGCCGAAGGTCGCTGTCGTGTCACTGGTGAACATCGACTGCACAAAGGATTGCAGCATGAAGGCCTCGAATTTCCGATAGGCCGGATTGATCGTATTCTGTGCGTCGGGCCGCATGGTCACGCCCGCCGAAAGACTGTCGGAAAAGCTCGCGAAATTGTCCCGTGTCAGTCCTGTCACGGAAGACGCCGTCGCCTGCATGGTGCCGGAGACCGACTTCAACCGTTCCGCCGCCATACGATAGGCCTGCGGATCGGCTGCACGGGCTACATCCATCACCAGATCTGACGGCGGGTTGATCGCCATGCAAAGTTTCCTTTTTCATCCTATGAGTGCACCATAATGGGTCAAACTTGACTGAAACTTGTGGGTGAGTTCAGCGTGGCCCAGACGGCGTTTTCGAGGTTTTCCGGCTAACGAATTCTTCGATCAGACTGGCCAATTCATGCCGATCCAGCTCGTTTTTGGCCTCTACCAGCCGGTCTTCCAGCAATTCAACCCGCCGTTGTTCCTTCAAAAGTGCGCTGCGCTCCGATTCGAGCTGTGATTCGAGCGCCAGCGATTCGACTGCGTTTGCGCCGAGACGCTTGATGAGAAGCGACGGATCGATATCGAAGACCGCGCCGTCATAGCGCCGGTCCTGCATGGCGATGAGCGCCAGACGCTCTTCTTCCAGCGCGAGCTTGCGAGCATTGGAAACGGCAAGCGCCGATTCGAGCCGGGCGCTGCCCAGCTTCTGCAAATCGATCAGCTTTTTCAGATTGCGTGTGTTGGTCTGGGCCATGACCACCTCAAAACAAAGCGCGCATTTGCGTGGCGGTTTCGTTCGTGAAGAAGCGCAGGAGTTCCGGCAGGATGAAATAGATCACCAACAACCCACCCCCCAGCACGAAAGGCATCGACACGAAGTAGATCGGGATCGACGGCGTCAGCTTGTTGACCAAACCGACTGCGAAATTGACCAGAATCGCAAAGACGATGAATGGCGCTGCGATTCGTAATGTCGCCATGAAGGCCGACGACAGCGCATCGGTAAAATCGATCATCGCCGCATCGGGCCGGAATCGTCCGTCCACCGGAATGGCCGTATAGGAATTCAGCAGCGCGCGCAGAATTTCCAGATGCATGTCGGTGACGAAGAACAGCAGCAGCGCGCTGAACGTCACGATGGTCGCCAGCGTTGCCTGCGGTTCCGATTCGGTAATCGCATCGGCGGGTGAGCCGCTAAAGCCAATGGCCATCGCCATGGTGTTGGCCATGAATTGCAGCGCCCAGAAATAGATATGCGCCAGAATGCCAATTACCGCGCCGACAAACATCTCGCTCGCCATCAGGCGAAACAGCGTCCACGGCGCACCGCCATCAACGGCAGTGACAATGCGCGACAAAACCAGCGGCAGCACCGCGAAAGAGCACGCCAGCGCGATGAAGAGCCGGACCTGCAACGGAATGCGCGCGCTCGAAATCCCCGGCATCAGCATCAGGCATGCGCCGACCCGGCAGAACGCCAGAACGGCTGCCAGAATGATATCGTTGAGCGGCAGTTGCGCGATCGGCACTCAGGCCCCTTTCCGCGTATCAATCAATAACAAGAGCGGCTCCGGTTAAACGGAATTGTGGAACCGCTCTATCTATTTGGCTTTACGCATTATCCTACGCAAAACCGCTTCGCACTTTTACTGGAAATGCTCTATCCTCTCGTCCTTCGAGACGGTTCCCTTCGCTGCGCTCAGGGCACCTCCTCAGGATGAGGGGAAGTCTGGCGTCCCATATGCGTCCCCCCCTCATCCTGAGGAGACCCTCCGAGCGTAGCGAAGGAGGGGCGTCTCGAAGGATCGAGGGGTCGAGCGAACAGAAGAACCTAACCTATGAAATCGCGCCGAGCGATTTCACTTCCACACCACGCGCGATTTCGACATGCGATAACACCGGCAAGGTTGCGAACAGGCGCTCGATGATCATCCGGATATAGGGCCGCGCTTCCGGCGACGATACGAGGACGAATCGCTCGCCATTGTCGAAATGCTTGCGGATAACCGTCGATGCTTCCGTGCCGAACTGTTCCAGCAGGCGCGGGTCGATATCGAACTCGACGATTTCACCCTTGGCGTCACGCTTGAGGCTCTGGTGGAACACCAGATCCCAGCGATTGCCGAGACGCAGCACGTTGAGCACACCATTATCGGAAAGATCGCCGCAGATTTGCTGTGCCATGCGCATGCGCACATGTTCGACAATCATTTCCGGACGGCGCACCAGCGGTGCGATTTCCGCAATGGCTTCGAGAATGAGATGCAGGTTGCGGATCGACACGCGCTCGGCCAGCAGAAGCTTCAGCACAGCCTGCAAACCGGAATAGGAAATATGCGCCGGGCTGATATCCTCAACCAGCTTTCGATATTCCGGCCCCAGACGATCCAGCAGAATGCGCATATCCTTGTAGGACAGGAGCTGAGCCAGATTGTTGCGCACGATTTCGCTGAGATGGGTGAGCAGGACAGACAGATTATCGACCGTCATATAGCCGTCGCGGCGCAAATCCGAAGCGAAGGTTTCCGGCACCGAATAGGCGCGCATACCGAAGGCCGGCTCGCGCGTTTCCTCGCCGGGGATCGACGGAATCGGGCGCTCGCCCAGCACCACCAGAATTTCACCGACGCGCAGTTCATGGCTTGCCACCGACGTGCCGTGAATCTTGATGCGGTAGCTTTTCGGCTGCAGGGCGAGATCGTCCGTCACCTTGATCTCGGGAATGACGAAGCCATATTCCTGCGCGAATTTGCGACGCATCTTGTTGACGCGATGCGCCAGCTCCTGCTGCGACGCCATCAGGCGTGCGGAAAGCTGCTTGCCGAGGCACAGTTCAATCTGGCTGGTTTCCAGCGATGCCTTGACGGAATTGCGCTCCTGATCCTCGGCCTCGCGCTGCTTCTTGCCTGCTTCGGCGGCTTCGGCCTCGCGCTGGCGCGCCTGACGGCGGGGCACGGCGATACCGACAAACGCCATTGCGCCGCCCAACATGAAGAACGGAAATGCCGGAAGGCCCGGCATGATGCCGAGAACGAACAGCAGCATGGACGCAACCAGAAGCGCCTTTGGATAAGCGCCAAGCTGGCCGAAAATCGCCTGATCGGCAGAGCCGCGCGTTCCACCCTTCGACACCAGAAGACCGGCGGCGAGCGAAACAATCAAGGCAGGAATCTGCGTGACGAGACCATCACCGACCGACAGCTTCGTAAAGACGTCAGCCGCGTGGGAAATGTTCATGTCATGGCGGGTAACGCCGATGATGATACCACCGAAGATGTTGACGGCGGTGATGATCAGACCGGCAATGGCGTCGCCACGTACGAATTTCGAGGCACCGTCCATCGAACCGAAGAAGGAGCTTTCTTCTTCCAGTTCGCGGCGGCGGCGCTGCGCTTCCTTTTCATCGATCAGCCCCGACGAAAGATCGGCATCGATGGCCATCTGCTTGCCTGGAATGGCGTCGAGGGTAAAGCGTGCGCCCACTTCTGCGATACGCGTCGCACCCTTGGTGATAACGAGGAAGTTGACGATGATCAGGATACAGAAAACGACGAGACCGATGACAAAATCGCCGCCCATCACGAATTGCGAGAAGCCGTGAATCACGTGGCCCGCAGCGAGATAGCCTTCATTGCCGTGGGTGAGAATCACACGCGTCGTCGCAATATTGAGCGAGAGGCGCATCATGGTTGCGATCAGCAGGACGGTCGGAAAGGCCGAGAAATCAAGCGGCCGCTGAATCCACAGCGCCACCATCAGGATAAGCACCGAGAAAGCGATGGAAAAAGCCAGACCGATATCCAGCACCATGGCCGGAACGGGCAGGAAAAGCACCGTCAGGATGATGATGATGCCTGCCGCCAGGCCCATATCGCTGCCGGTCAGAAATCCGCTTTTTATGAAGGGTTTAGCCGCTGCCTGCTGCACGTCCGTCTCCTGTTACGAAGCGGACCTTAGCTTGCGAAGCTTGCGCGAGGACTTCGCACAAATGCAATCGCGGTGCAACTTATTGGTATTGACGACGCTGTCCTCAACAACGGAAGCTGTTCTTTTTCAAGAGAACAACATGATTTCAAGTGGTAAAGGCAGCCCTTCCCAAGCGGAGAACGTCATTTTCGGTTGGTATGACGGTCAGACTGATGCGAAAGATGTCGCTGATTTCTTCTCTGCCAATGTCAACCCTTCATATATTTCCCACACGGATATTCAGTGGGGACGTGCATTGGGCGTCGGGCAATGGAGCCCTGATCTGCGCGAGAACATTATGGAACTGATCGGCCAGATCAGCACAGGTAAAAGCGCTCGACCGACATCATCAGGTATAAGGCTGGTGATCGCCATGAAGAATGCAACTTTGGTGGGCATCGCCTTTGTTAGCGTCAGGTGCGATGCCGCGTGCCCCTATGCGATACTGGAAGATCTATTGATCAGCCATAACATGCGCGATCGGGGGATCGGCTCGTCAATGCTGAATTGGGTTCGCGATCAATGCCGCGCCGGTGGTATTCGCAGAATGTTTCTCGAAAGCAATCTGGACAACACGAGGGCCCATACGCTGTTTCATCGTCTGGGCTTCCAATCGCTTTCTGTCGTCATGTCTTGTGACTTATGAAGATGACTCAAAAGCCCTTTTCGATGCGCGAATAGACGAGCAGCGTAAAGGAATTGATCTGCGCGCCAACAAAAGGCGCGGTAACAGCCAGCACGACGAAGATAACGACGATCTTCGGAACGAAGGTCAGGGTCATTTCCTGCACCTGCGTCAGTGCCTGAAAAAGCGCGATGCTGATGCCGACGAGCATGGCGGCAAGAACTGCCGGGCCGCTGGCCATCAGCACGGTCCACACCGCCGAGTTGACGATATCCAGCGCATCAGCTTCGTTCACCGGGATCGTCCTTAGCTAACTTTGACGCCCTGGCCGATGGTGACGGTCTGCCCGTCTTCCAGCTCGGCGAGCATGCCCGACTGCTGGATCGTGACCGATTTCACCACGCCCGAGATTTTGCCATCGGCACTGGTCACCGTGCGACCGATCCAGCCTTCGGCCTGTGTCAGCGACGAGTTGGCGATCAGCGTTTCCAGCTTGGAATTCATCTGCACGGACTGCTCGACGCCGGAAAAGGTCGCGAGCTGCGAGACATATTGCGTCGCGTCCATCGGCTGGGTCGGGTCCTGATTCTTCATCTGGGCCACGAGCAGCTTCAGAAACGAGTTGTAATCGACGTCCGCCTTCGCAGCCGAGCTGGCGCTCGACGAATTATTGGTGTTGTTCGTCGTATTGGTGACCGGCGTTGTCGTGGTCATAGGCTTGTCTCCCTAGCCTGTGCTGCATTCCCAACTGGCGGCATGACGCTCTGTTCCGGCATCAGCTCCGCCTCGCGCGGATATTGCGCGCGGATCGTTTTCAATGCTTCGAAAACGCGCCCGTTATGCACCAGCTCATCAACGATCTTCAGCGCATTCAAGATTTCCGGATCGGAGAACGCCTTGAACATGCCTTTCAGCATTTGCGCAAAAGTCTGGCGCGCCTGATCGCGCAGGGATGGCTCAATGAGCATCATCTGCGCGGCGAAATAAAGCTGGCGCAGCGGTGTCGTCGTCTGGTCCGGCTGGAGCACATGGTTTTCCAGAAGGAACGTCGCATCGTTGAGCAGTTCCAGCGATACCTTGCGGTCGGCTTTCAGCACAGCGCCGTTGATATAGATTTTCTCACCCGCCCGAAGCGACAGGCGGATTGCCGATTTGCCGTTGACTGCCATCTTAGAGACCGTCCCGGATTGACCGCGTGATCTCGATCAGCGTATCGAAATCATTGCTTTCACCCTGGCGGATGCGCTCGATTTCCTTGAGCACGAAAATGCCGACGGAGATGATTGCGGCCTTCAGCTCTTTCGGCAGCGCGTTTTCTTCCGATCCCAGATCATCGATGATCGTGGTCCAGAGACGCATTGTGAAATAACCGGCGTCGATGGCTTCGCGCGAACCGGCGCCATTGGCCTTGGCTGCTGCGAGCATGTCGATCGAACGGTCGAAAAGCATCCGTTCGCGTTCCTTGGCGCTCGCCATATCGTCATTCATGACATCTTCGTAGCGCAACTGATACATGTCGTCTCCGCTTTTGAGCATCATCTGCGCGGGTCGCCTCATGCTACCGCCGTTATGATGTTGCCCGCTTTATTTCAGATAGTTGAGCAGGCTCATGTTCTGGAGCTGAACCGTCAGCTGATACGAGGTTTCAATCTGCGTCTTCAGATTGTTGACGCGGGTTGCCGCCTCATAAGGGTCGACTTCCTCAAGATTGAGAACAGACTGGTTCAGGATCTTCTGCTGCGCTGTGATGCGCGTTACCGCCTGCGAGGTGCGCGACTGCGCAAGGCCAAGCGACGTCTGCTCCGACGTAGTCTCGGCAATGGCCTGCGTCGTCGTCTGCATGGCGTGGCCGGTCAGCGCCTGAAAGGCCGAATTGTTGAGACCGATGGTCGAAAACTCGGCCATCATCGTCAGCGACATGATGGTCTTGCGGAAACCGTCGGCATTGGCGCTGATCGAGGTATCGGCGGTCTCGGTCGGCGAAATGCGGCTCTTGATCACCGTATCCGATGCGTCGGACCAGTTGGCAGCCCAATTGGCATCGTTGAACTGGTCGGCAAAATCGCCTTCCAGAAATGCAGACATCTGGTCGGCGGTGATATTGGCGACCTGTGGATCCTCCACGCCGAAACCGAAATGCGCCTCGAAAGCGTCGCGGATAGCAGTCTGGGCCGTGCCACCGTCAGTATAGTCGGCAATCGGCTTCACATCGGTATTGACGCCGGAATAGATATATTCGCCGTTATAGCTCGTATTGAGCAGGCCGGTGACGCTGTTGAGGATCGAACGCGCCGATGCGGCAATCGTCGCGCCGCTTTCGCTGGTGCTGGTCGCGCCGGTCAGGTTGGCGAGGAAGTCCTGCGTGTTCCCGATGATCGAGCTTGTCGCGGTCTGCGTCGTCGTCATCCGCTGCTGCACGAGATTGTTCATGTCCAGCAAAACGGTCAGCCGGTCATATTCCTTGCGCAAGGAAACGCTCTGGCCGGATTTCGTGCCAAGCGAAAGCCCGACATCGAAGACGGTTCCCGTCGTCGCTTCCTGCTGGGCCTTGACCAGATCAGCCTTGCCCTTGCTGACAAGCGCCCGAAGGGCGGAAGCTGCACCGTAGTTGGAAACTGATTGCGCTTTCATGAGCCTCACACCGCCGCGAGCAAATCGTCGAGCATCGAACTGACCGTCGTCAGCACGCGGCTCGATGCCTGATAGGAATGTTCCAGATCGAGGAGCAGCGCCATTTCGGTATCGATATTGACACCATTGGCGTTGGACATGGCCTGATCGGCCTGCGTCGCTACAGTCTGGTTGTAAGTATATTCGTTGTTGGCCGTCTTGCGCTTGCCTTCAAGCCAGCTGACCGAAGACGAACCATAGTCGATCAGGCCCGTATTGGACTTGAGGCCGGCCGCAGCGTCGAAGCTGAATGGCGTCGAAAACGCTTCATTCAGCGCGAGCAGACGGCCTGTGAAACCGGCAGCGTTTTCCGCATTATAGACGTAGTCGGCGCCATTTGCGCCGCCGTCGCGCAGATAGTTCGGGCTGCCACCCTGCGAGGTGACGAATGCGGACGAGACCTTGATCGACCCTGCAATCCCCGACGTCAGGCTAGCGCCCGGTGCAGCTGGCGAACCGGACCAGCTGAAAAGGCCGGTCTTGTCCGCGCCGCCATTACCGGACTGATCCGATTCGGAAAACATGGAGACGAGGCCGCGTGCAATCTCATCGAGCTGCATCTGATATTGCGGCGCAACCTGATCGCGCAATTGCAGAAGCCCGCTGAGACGGCCCGTGCCATAGGGCTGGTCGAACGTATCGTGGCTGAGCGGCACGCCATCCACCAGCACGGCATTGCCAGCCGTACCGGCAGTCAGGCTGCCTGACGGCGCGAAGGTCACCGTGCGCGCCGTGGTTTCAAACAGCGTCACGCCATTATCGGCGAAGATCACCATGTCGTTGTCGCCGCGCGTCATGGTGGTGATGCCGAGTTCGCCCGAGATCTGCTTCAGGAGCGCATCGCGCTGATCCAGCGCGTCCGACACGTCGCGCCCCGCGCGCGTGCCGCTGATGACGTCCTTGTTGACCTGTTCGAACTTGGATAGAAGATCGTTGATATTGGCGACCGACACCGCGATTTCGCTATCGGCATCCTCGCGCAGTGACTGCACCTGCTTGGTGCCGTCGTTCAGCGCATTGGCGAGCGCCTGCGCCGTAGACACGACGCTGTCGCCGAGCGACGAATTGGAGGGCGAGGCCGAATAGGTCTGGAGCGCATCGCGCAGATCGCCCATCAGAGCCGATGGCGAGCCCGAATAATTGTCTGCGGAGTAAATCGACGAAAGGCGGTCAAGACCGCTTGCGAGAGCCGACGAAGAGGCCGCCGTGCTGTTGGACTGGATGAAGCGATTGAACAGCGCCTCGTCCGCCGAGCGGGTGACATTCACATAAAGAGAGCCGTAAGGCCCTGAAACGAGGGAAGCGGTGCGCCGCGAATAGTCGGGATCGTTCACGCCAGCAATGTTGCGCGAAACAACCGATGTCTGCTTGGACGTCGCCGCAAGAGAACTCTTGGCCGTCGATAGAGCAGAACTGAGTGACATTCTTTTCCCCTCATGCAAATCGCGAACCGCGACCCGTAACCTAGAGCGCGTATCGATCTGATTTCATCAGATCGGCGCTCTAACCGTCTGTTTTTACGCATTATCCTACGCAAAACCGCTTCGCACTTTTGCTGGAAATGCTCTAAAAAACAGCGTTTGCGGGAAAGTCGCCCTTCCCGCAAACGCTTAACTTATCTCTTCAGATTGACCAGAACGTCCATCAGTTCGGAGCCGGTCTGGAAGACTTTCGAATTCGCCGTATAGCTGCGCTGGGCTTCGATCATGTCGGTCAGTTCCTGCGCGATATCGGCGTTTGATTCCTCAAGCGAGCCGGACATGATCTTGCCCATGCCATCGCTCTGCGGATAACCGGTCTTGACCGCGCCCGATGCGGCGCTTGGCGAAAACACGTTGCCGCTCACCACCGTCATGCGGTCGGGGCTTGCCACGGTTGCCAGCGGCAAACGATAGAGCACCTGCTGCGAGCCGTTTTCGTAAATCGCGACGACCGAACCGTCCGCGCCCACGTCGACGCTTTGCAGCGAAGACGGCGCCTGACCGTTGATGGTGGCCTGCGAGATCGTGTAGCTGCCTGTACGCGCCGTCGATGCGCCGAGATTGAGGTCCAGCGTACCGCCATTGTAGCCGGTCAGATCGACCGAAACGTTGCCGCCGGAAACCACCGCGCCCGTTACCGGATCAAAGGTCAGCGTGCCGGTGCCGATTTCGACATTGTCGGCAGCGTTCTTGACCGAGACCGACCAGGTGTCATCGGCATTCTTGGTGAAATAGACGTCGAGCTTAACCGCCTCGCCGGCATTGTTGTAGGAGATCAGCGAGGTCTTGTGGTTATAGTCGCCAGCCGTTGCAGGCGGCGTATCAGTCGTCGGCAGGTTGACCGTGAACGTGCCGTTCGTGCTGCCGATTGCCGTCAGATCGGGCGCATTGACATTGACGATCGAAAGGCCGTTGAGGTCTGGCGCAACATTGCCGTCAGCCGAACCGAGCAGGTAATAACCAGCCGTATTGACCAGATTGCCATCCTTGTCAGGCACGAACGATCCAGCGCGCGTCAGATAGGTCGCGCCGTCCGCGCCCTGCACGAGGAAATAGCCGTTGCCGTCAATGGCAAGGTCGGTCGTCGACGATGTGGAGCGGATGCCGCCCTGATCCGAAATACCATAACGCACCGAGGTCAGCACGCTGCCGGAATTGTACTGGCCGCCACTGCTCGGCAGAACAAGCGACGAAAACTGCGTTTCAGCGCGCTTGTACCCGATCGTGCTCGCATTCGCGATATTGTCCGCGACAGCCGAGAGACGGTTTGCCTGAGCATTCATGCCCGAAACACCCGTCCGCATCATACCGTAGAGACTCATTGCCAGCTCCTGACATTTCTAGCCGAGAATTTTAGAACTTGTTACGATTCTAACGTGCCATGCTTGCGTGAAGCTGTAGCGTCGCGAGATTTTTGTTTTTTACCGGGACGCTGCGCAGCTTTTGAGAGACCGGAATCTGGCTCTAAACTGCGGCTCGGACTCTGACCGGGAACGGGGAACTCAGAACCTGGAACAAGCAAACTATTCAAAGAACGAATGGGGCACTACTCGATGCTGATGCAGTAGCCGAGGAAGCGCTTGGAATCGATGGGATCGAAGCCAAGCTGCTCGCGCAACTTCTTGCGCAGCTTGCTGATGTGGCTTTCCACGACGTTTTCTTCGACTTCACTGTCGAAGATGCCGTAGATCGCGCCGAAAATCTGCGCCTTGTTGATGCGGCGACCGCGATTGGCAATCAGATATTCCAGAATGCGGCGCTCGCGGCGCGGCAGCGGAAAATCGACGCCGTTGATCTGCGGATCACGTCCATCGGAGAAAACACGGATGGGGCCAAGATCAGTGCCGGTTTCCGCAACGCTCTGTGCGCCAGCCGCACGGCGGCGGATCGCATTGATGCGGGCAAGAATTTCGCGGACATGGATCGGCTTGCGCACAACATCGTCAACCCCGGATTGAAAAAGCTCCAGCGTATGCTCGAGCGAGGGACGATCATTGAGGGCGATGACGGGGGCCTTGCAGCGTTCACGAATTCGGGCAGGAAGACGATGCTGGGTTGCGCATTCCCCAATGAGGAACGCTTCGACGGCCATAATATCCTGCCGCGGAACGGTCTCTACCCATTCGTCAAAATCCGCCGGTGTGAAGCCCGTCGTCGTGATGCCTTCACGGCCAAACCAGGAGGCATAGCCTTCCGTGACAATATCTCTGTCATCCACGACGACAATCATCGGCCCGCCTTCCGAATCAATATGTTAGCCCAAGCAAGACAGAGGTAACTGGCGGAGTGACTCGGCGACAATGGCAAGAAATTGCCCGCAATAAATTGGGAGGCATTTTAGCATTATCCAATTTATGGGGAATCGTGCAGATTGCATTGCACCTGGGAAGGATAGCGAGCCGACCCTTAACGACGCGTTAACGGCTCACGATCTTTTACGATTCATTACAAGGGCTTAATTATTACTAACCTAAATTAGTCCCCAATCTGAAGGACAATCCCTGATTGTACAGTTGTAAACGGCGTGTATGCACCGTCGCTTTACAACCGTTAAAAATTTAATGATTCAGTAATGGTTCGGGGACGACGCCGATCA
>Ga0153948_1000677_pt1 | contig 18550 bp, 16 predicted proteins | sample TSNJ032MetaG_FD_104696 | JGI IMG/M metagenome (GOLD analysis project Ga0153948, IMG submission 104696) | Attine ant fungus gardens microbial communities from New Jersey, USA - TSNJ032 MetaG | ecosystem: Host-associated > Fungi > Mycelium > Unclassified | place: USA: New Jersey, Wharton State...
ATATGGTCCACACCCTATGAGTTATTGGGGGGACGGCTGGCTTTCGGTCTGACCACACCCTTTGGCCATCAAAATGTCGATGCCGATCTGGTGTATGGCCCCTATTCCGGCGACATCGATAACAACGTCACCAAGATTGGCGACCCCATTGTGACGACGACAATTGGATGGGGTGCCGGCGACTTCCATTGGACTCTCAACGGCATGGTCAATGTTCCCATTGGGGACTATGAGAAGAACTCGCTCGCCAATATTGCTTTTCATCGCTGGGCTGGAGATATTTCCGCCGCTGGAACATGGTTCGATCCGGCGCGCGGCCTCGACATATCGGGTGTCGTAGGCTTCACCTTCAATGGAGAGAACCCCACCACAGATTATCGCACCGGAACCGAGTTTCACGTCGAAGGCGCGGTCTCGCAGTATCTGTCGAAACAGTTCTCGCTCGGCGCCATTGGCTATTATTACCAGCAGATCAGCGATGATAGCGGCAGTGGTGCGATACTCGGCGGCTATCGCGGACGCGTTGCAGCGCTGGGTGTAACCGCCAGCTATAATTTCGAACTCGATAAAACGCCGGTGCAGGCACGCGTGAAGCTCTTACGGGAATTCCATACCGAGAACCGGGTCGAAGGTACATCAGCGTTTCTCACGGTTTCGGTTCCGCTTTATGTCAGCAGATGAAGGACACATTATTTCCCGGCGAGAATGCCGATCTGAATGAAGCGGGCCTGCACTGTTGATCGCCGCTTTCAGTACGGCTTGACCATCAGTACCAGATCGGCATCAGCCCATTTGGATTTTCCCTGCACCAAAACACATCACGACCATATAATATTAGATAGATATAAATTTGAGACTTCTTAAATAATTCAATTATTAAATCATCCAAATTTTTATAATTACAAATATAATTCATATGTATTATCTTTATAAGCGATTCGATTCGCAGAGAAAGAGCGGCCATGCCAGCACCTTCCAAAGTACAGTTTGTAATTGCGCGTTCGCTACGACGTCAGACGCGTGATTTTGCTTAAGATGCTCTGACCAAAATCATTCTGGCCCACCGGGTCGGGTTCGCAACGCTCATCGTTCAAAGCGTGGCGCGAGCCTTCTGGAAACAATCCTATCAGTCCCAAACAGACGGCTAGCACTCCAGACGGGAGAAGCATGGCCTAAAGCAACCTGCCCGGTTGTTTTGCGAAATATGCAGGATAATTTGATGCGCACATACCGATTGCACGAGCTGGCAGCTCTTCTTTCTGCGAGCACAGCGTTGCTTGTTCTTTCCCAAGCGGCGTGGACAGCAGACATTGGATATGTAGGCGTGCCGGCTGGCGGTCTTTGGGGAACAGCTGCCAACTGGAACGGTGGAGTTCTACCAACGGCGACTGACACAGTCATCATCGGACCCTCAGTGCAAAGTATAAATATTAACCCGGGTCAGGTTTATTCTGTCGGCAAGATTTACGTCGCGGACGGCTCCTCTCTGAATATCAACGGTATTGGGGGGACCGTTACAGCAGGCAGCCTGATGATTTATGGTGTTAACGGTGTTGGCTTCCAATATTCCGGCACTGGTATCGGCGCGTCAGGGCCAAGAAAATTTGAGCTGGCGAACGACGTAAAATTCATTGTCGATAATCCGAATGGCAGTCAGATCACAATCGGCAATAGTGGTATGGTCAAACTTAGCGACAAAATACTGACAATCGATACGGTCTACGCAAACAACACTATGGGGATTTCCGGTGCGGTTTCAGGAACAGGCGGCATCGTAAAAATCGGTGACGGTCTGGTATGGACAAGCGTGGGCACCCATACTTATACCGGCACAACCGATATCCGGTCGGGCACCATGGCGCTCAACACAAACGGTAGTCTGAGTTCATCCAGCCTGATCAATGTGGATGGAACATTTGATATCAACGCCATAACGGCAGCCTCTACCACGATTCAGACCCTGACCGGCACGGGCACTGTACTGCTTGGCACCAAGACGCTCAACTTTTCCAATGCAAGCACAACCTTCGCTGGAAGTATCAGCGGCACCGGCGGCATTACGGTGAGCACTGGCAGTCTCGCGCTGTCGGGTGCAAACAGCTATAGCGGCGTAACAACGATTGCAGCCGGTGCCCGGCTTCAGCTTGGCGCAGGCGGCGCGACGGGCAGTCTGGCCAGCCAGCAAATCGTCAATGAGGGCGAACTGGCGTTCAACCGCAACAATGCGTTTGATTTCGGCGCCGACATTTCAGGAAATGGCGGCTTGTCGCAGGTTGGCACGGGTACAACCACCCTATCGGGCATCAACACCTATAGCGGTGACACCACTATTCTTGCTGGAACCCTGAAAGCCGGTTCGGCTAATGTGTTCAGCACGACATCGGCATTTGCGGTCTCGACGGGAGCGACGCTCGATCTTAACGGCATGGACCAGACACTGGTCTCCCTCACCAATGCAGGCAATGTCAACTTCGGTACATCGACAGACAATATTCTCCATATTACCGGCAATTACACCGGCAACATTGGCATGCTGACGATCAATGCCGTTCTTGGCGATGACACCTCGAAAGCCAACAAGATCGTCATCGACGGGGACACGTCGGGTACCACCCTCCTCCATGTCAACAATTGCGGCGGAACAGGTGACGTCACAACGTCCGGCATTGAGGTCATCACGGTTAGCGGCAGCTCTGACGGCGACTTCATACTGGATGCGCAATATCGCACGGGCGGCAAACCAGCCATCGTGATCGGCGCGTATGAATACGGTCTTTATAAAGGTAACGCCCAGGGTCAGGACACCAATGACTGGTATCTGATCTCCAAGAAAACCCCAGACGACCCCAAGCCAGAACCAGAACCAACCCCCACCCCCAATCCAAATCCAAACCCAAATCCGGAAAACCCCAATACAGACCCCGAACCAAAACCGGAGGCTAAGCTGCAAGCTGGCGCACCGGTCTATGAGGCCTATACGCAGCATCTGCTCGGCATGAACGATGTCTCTACGCTGCGCCAGCGCACTGGCAATCGTGTATGGGTGGGTCAAACAACAGCTCCCGACAAAGCAGCCTCAATGGGTAATGGTGTCTGGGGCCGCATCGAAGGCGCACACAATCGCCTCGAACCAGATCGCACGACGACCGGCACACAAACTCGCCAGAACATCTTCAAGATGCAGGCCGGTATTGATGGCGCATTTCTGGAGAATGATCAGGGCAGCCTGATCGGCGGCATCTTCGGCCAATATGTGCACGGCAAGACCAGAACATCGTCGAGCGACTTTGTGTCTGGCCACATTTCCACGGATGGTTATGGCCTCGGCGGAACGCTGACCTGGTATGGCGAGAACGGCTTTTATGCCGATGGGCTAGCGCAGGCGACATGGTACGACAGCGACCTGACCACATCGGCAGAAGGTGCATCGGCTCTCGCCAACGGAAGTCGTGCTTTTGGCTATGCGCTCTCGCTGGAAAGCGGCCAGAAACTCACCATCAATGAGCGTTGGTCCGTCACGCCGCAGGGCCAGCTGGTCTATTCGTCGGTGGATGCCGACAACTTCATCGACGGTTTCGGCAGCGCCGTTCGGTTTGATCGTGGCGAGAGCCTGCAAGGCCGTCTCGGCCTCAATCTCGATTACACATCCTCCTGGCAAAACGCCAAGGGAACGACCGACCGCGCCAGCCTCTACGGCATCGCCAACCTTTATTATGAGTTCCGCGACGGAACCCGGGCCGATCTCGCAGGCGTCAGTCTGGCAAGCGGTCAAGACCGTCTGTGGGGTGGTCTCGGCTTCGGCGGCAGCTATGATTTCGACAATCAGCGCTATTCCCTGTTCGGCGAAGGACTGGTCAACACAAGCCTGAATAATTTCGGCGACAGCTACACGCTGAAGGGCAATGTCGGTTTCCGCGTCCACTGGTGATCGCACAACAGAGCGGCTTCGCGGTCACGATGCCGCTCTCAATTTTGTTACAGGCCCGATTGAACCAAATCGCCAGAGCGGCGTTTATTAAGCATTCGTTAACCATAACGGAGGCTGTCATGCTCTGGTACTACAGACTGGAAAGCAGTTTTGCCGCCGCATTCGTGATCGCTGCGGCAGTCACACTCTGGTTAATGTGAGGCGGAGGCCTATACCGCCCACTTTATCCATCATCACAACAACGGAGGACCACCCTATGCAGTGGCTCCATTGGATTGCGTTTGGAATGATTGCCGTCATGCCACTTGTCGTGTTCGGCATTACCTATCTTGAAGTCGGTCGCAAATGATCTTGTTAAGCTGACAAGGCAAAATCTGCCCCCGGCAGATGATGCCTTGCAGGCATAATGTCGTTCTCTTTCATGAGACGCTGAACCAGAATTTCGGATGACTTCTGTGCATGCAGCCCTTATGCACAGGAGAACGATTTTTGCTGGTTTTGCTGCATGAAAGGACATCACGATGAGCGACGCCATCCTGATTACGGTCGATGAACTCTTCGAGCTTGTGAAGGACACGCTCCGTAACGCCAAATTCAGCGACGCCCATGCAAGCGCCATCGCGCGCACCATCGTGGCGGCAGAGCGCGATGGCTGCAAATCCCATGGCATTTACCGCATCGAGGGCTGCCTGCGCACCGTCAAGAGCGGTAAGGTGGTTACCGACGCCGTGCCGGTACTGACCGTGGATGACAGCGCAGTCGTGCGCGTCGAAGCCCATGGCGGCTTTGCCAATCTCGCTTTCGAAACCGGCAAACCGGCGCTGATCGAACGGGCGCGTAAGCTCGGTCTTGCCGCTCTCGTCATCAATGATTGCACCCATTTCGCTGCCCTGTGGCCGGAAGTGGAAGCGCTGGCCGACGAAGGCCTCGCCGCCATGGCCATGTGCCCAAGCTATGCAACTGTTGCGCCTGCGGGCGGCACCAAGCCGCTTCTCGGCACCAACCCGTTTGCCTTCGGCTGGCCGCGCCCGGGCGAAAACCCGTATGTATTCGACTTTGCAACCAGCGTCGCAGCGCGTGGCGAACTGGAGCTTTACCGCCGCGCTGGCAAGCAATTGCCGGAAGGCTGGGCTATCGATGCCGATGGCAAGCCGACCACCGACCCGGAAGCCGCCCTTGCAGGCGCGATGCTGCCTTTCGGCCAGCACAAGGGTTCAGCGATTTCGACCATGATCGAGCTTCTGGCCGGGTCCATGATCGGCGACTTCAGCAGCCCGGAGGCTCTCGCCTATCTCGGCACCACGACGATTGCGCCGCGCCACGGCGAACTGATCCTCGCTTTCGACCCGACGCGCATGGCTGGCGAACGCCTCAATCCAATCCAGCACGGCGAAATTCTGCTTGAAGCCATTGCCGGTCAGGGCGCCCGGCTTCCGTCGCAGCGCCGTTTCGCGGCCCGCCGTGAATCGCTTTCAAAGGGCATTTCACTCACCCAGGCGGAAATGGATCACCTGGAAATGCTGCGCCAGAAGGGCCTCAACGCCATCGCGTAATTTCGAATTATAGCCAAACAAAAACCCCGCCATTTGGCGGGGTTTTTTATTCGCAAATCTATAACATTCAGGCTGCGTATTTCGCGACCACGCCGCCCTGCTTGATCCAAGCTGCATACCAGGTCTGGAACAGCTTCAGCTGTGCTTCGCAATAACCGCGCTGGGCATCGGAAAGCTTGTCCGTTTCATTGAAATGCAGTTCGTATTCCGGGTTTCCGGTCACGACCATCATATGCTTGTAGAACAGGACGAGGTCCGGGCCTTCATCAAAGGACGACAGCACGCCAAGCGCGGCTTCCAGTTCAAGCGCGGCAACGCGGGCTTCAACATCGCCGGCAGCAGCAGCCTTGGACAGCGAAACCAGATGCTGTACTTCCTTCGGCAGCACATTGCCGATGCCAGTGATCGCACCCTTGGCGCCGCAATTGACGAAGCCATGGAACACGCCGGTGTCGACGCCGACCATCAGGGTCACATCATCATCGGCGCTGGTGATGTTTTCAGCAGCGTAGCGCATGGCTTCCGCACCGCCGAATTCCTTGAAACCGATCAGGTTCGGATGCTCGGCGCGCAGCGCGAAGAAAAGATCGGCGCGGGTTGCAAAGCCATAATAAGGGCTGTTGTAGATCACAGCCGGAAGATCGGGCGCAGCCGCCAGAATGGCCTTGAAATGCGCCTTCTGGGCGGAGATCGACGAGCCGCGCGACAGAACGCGCGGGATAACCATCAGGCCCTTCGCGCCAACTTTCTGGGCATGGGTGGCGTGAGCGGCAGCCGAGGCAGTGTTGACGGCGCCGGTGCCGACGACCACAGGCACGCCAGCCTTGGCAAGCGCTTCAACGCCAGCCATGCGCTGTTCGTCGGTGAGAAGCGGCCAGTCACCCATCGAGCCGCAATAAACGACGGCAGACATGCCAGCGGCGATCAGTTCCTTGCCCTTGCGCACCAGCGCATCGAAATCCGGCGAGCGGTCTGGCTTGCATGGCGTCATGAGTGCCGGGATGCAGCCGGAAAAAATATCAGAAGTCATGGTCCTGTCCTTGAATCTCTTGAACGCGTTTTTCAATCAACCAGAGTCTACAACCGGCTTCAGCAAGCCTTGTATGAAGATAAATATACACAATGTATTTTTCTTGTCGACTAAAATTTCAATTGCAACTACGATCCAATCACCATCACAAAGGATATCGCGGACAGCTGCGTGAAAGCATGCCTCCCGGCTCTTCACGCCCTGCCCCTTTCAATAAAAGGACACGCCATGAGCAAAGCACCATCGAGCCAATCGGCCAACCAATCAGCCGACCGCAAGAAGGGCTCAGGCGTCAAGATGGTCTATGATGTGCTGCGCGATGAAATCATCGATCTTTCGCTCGCGCCCGGTAGCCCGATCGATGAGAACCAACTGGCGGAACGCTTTGCCATGTCGCGCACGCCGATCCGCGAAGCGCTGGTCCGGCTTGCCAGCGACGGCTTTGTGACGACATTGCCGAACCGCTCGACGGTGGTTTCCAATATCGACTTTTTAAGCCTGCCCGCCTTTTTCGACGCGATCACCCTGATGTATCGCGTCACGACGCGGCTTGCTGCGCGTCACCGCACCAATGCCGACCTTAAGATCATTCGCGCCCATCAGGAAGATTTTGCCAAGGCCGTGCGCGCCCAGAATGCGCTGGACATGATCTCGACCAACCGCGATTTTCACGCGGCGATTGCCGAAGCCGGGCGTAACCCGTTCTATACGAGTTTTTTCGCGCGCCTTCTCGATGAAGGTCGCCGCCTGCTGCGCCTTTATTATTCGTCCTTCTCGGACCAGTTGCCGGAACAATATGTGACGGAACACGAAGACATGATCCGCGCCATCGAGGAACAGGATGTCGAAACTGCCGACCTGCTGGGCAAGGCCCATGGCGACCAGATCGTGCAGCAGATACGCAAGCTGATCGCCGAGGACCGGCGTGACGTCATGGATCTCTGATTAGCCGCCATTCACCAGCGCGAGCACAAGCTGCTGCACATTGCCGCCATTGCCCATCTCGACACGGTCGAAATCGCGGCCATGTGCACGCTGTACGGCAACCAGATCGGTGATTTCCTTGATCAGCACCTTGCGGATTTTCTGACATTTCGGGTCGTTAGGCACGGAAAGTCCGACCGTTCGGCGCACGATCTCGCGCGTCATGTCCTTAGCGCTGTCGCCATGCACCAGCTCATGCTTGCGGATGCCTTCAATGAAAACGTCCCAGTTTTCGCGCACCGGTGACGGCAGCTTTTCCGACGGTTTCGGCAGCGTATAGGTGATTTTCAGCTTCGGTTTTGCAGACAGGATCGTGCAGGCATTGTTGCTGTGATCAAATTTGCGATCCCAGGTCAGCACATAGGTCGTATGGGCGATCACCCGTCCGATGCCGATCTTCGGCCCACGCTGGCCGATGGATCGATAAAGATCAATGCCGGTCTGCCCTGTAATGGCATAGGGCTTGACCTCTTCAATCGCCTTCCAGTCGTCCTCTGCACGGGCAGGAAAGGCCGCGAGCAGTGTAAGAATTGCCAGTCCAACGATTTTCTTCACGGCCACTCCGTCCATAGAATACAGGCGGCAACTTACAGGACCCAATTGCATTCCAGAAGCCATGCATTTCGTTTCAGGAACCTATTGTCCACAGTGACGCAAATCGAAGGAGATTGACTCCCGCCAGCCGTCATCGTTTGATCGCACCATGTATGGGGGTTCTGCGGGGTGGCATTTTGCCAGAGCAAGGAAAAACCATCTCATCGAACATAGAAACTGGAGTTGCGTTGTGCTCAAATCCACCAGACGGGGAATAATTCATCTTGCCTTTGCTCTTGCCGCCACCACGGCAATGGGCACTTTCGCCACCGCAGCGGAAGCCAAGGACAAGATCCTGCTCATCATCAATGGCGCGCTTGGCGACAAATCGTTCTTCGATTCCGCCGCCAAGGGCATGAAGATGATCAAGGATAAATATGGCGACGATGTCGAGACCAAGATTCTCGAAATCGGCGACGATCCGACCAAGTGGGAACCTGTTTTCCTCGACGCTTCCGAACAGGACTGGGACCTGATCATCGGCGGCACCTATCAGATGTCCGAAACCGTCGGCTCGGTTGCAAAGCAGTATCCGGACAAGAAATACGTTCTCTACGATGCCAGCGTTCCTTATGAGGAAGGCGGCTACGACAACGTCTATTCCATCCAGTACAAGCAGAATGAAGGCTCCTATCTCGGCGGCATGCTGGCGGCCTCGCTTCTGAAAGACGGCAAGCTTGGCGATACGGGCAAGAATCTGGGCTTCCTCGGCGGCATGGACATCCCCGTCATCAACGACTTCCTCGCCGGTTATATCGCCGGTGCGCAGTCGGTCACGCCGGATGTGAAGATCGCCATTTCCTATGCCGGTTCCTTCATGGACGCCGCCAAGGGCAAGGAACTCGGCCTCGCACAATATCGCTCCAATGTAGCGCTCGGCTTTGTGGTCGCGTCGCAGACCGGCCTCGGCCAGCTTTCGGCTGCCAAGGAAACCGGCAAATATGTGCTCGGCGTCGATTCCGATCAGGAAGCGATCTTCAAGGACAGCGACCCGGCTATCGCCAAGCAGGTTGTCAGCTCCGTTCTCAAGAATGTCGATGTCAGCCTTTTGCAGGCCTATGACCGCTTCAAGGCAGGCGATCTGCCCTTCGGCAAGGCGGAAGCGCTCGGCCTGAAGGAAGGCGCGGTCGGCATCGTGACGGACGGCAACATGGCCACCATGGCCAGCCAGGAAACCAAGGACGCCATCAAGAAGGCTTCCGACGAGATTTCCGAGGGCAAGATCACGGTTCCAACCGGTTTTGGCCTCAGCACCGAAGATCTCAATGCGATGCGCAACAAGGTTCGTCCCTGATCGTGTCAAATCCAGCTGAAAAACATGAAGGCGGCGATGCAATCGTCGCCTTCCACGATGTGAGCAAGGTTTATCCGAACGGCACCGTCGCGCTCAGCGACGTGTCGTTTTCGATCCGCGCCGGATCGATCCATGCCATTTGCGGTGAAAACGGCGCTGGCAAATCGACGCTCATGAAAATCCTGTTCGGCATTGAAAATGCCACGGCGGGAGAAATCGTCATTGACGGCCAGCACATCGCGTCCTGGTCGCCGGAAGACGCCGCGACACAAGGCATCGGCATGGTGCACCAGCATTTCTCGCTGGTGCCGACGCTGACCGTGACGGAAAACATCATTCTCGGTCATGAGCCGGTGAAGGCCGGACTGATCGACCGTGTTGCCGCGCGCAAAATGGTCGATGACCTGATGCAGCAATATGATCTGCATGCCGACCCGGATGCGATCACGGGCACGCTTTCCGTGGCTGCACAACAGAAGGTCGAAATCCTGAAGGCGCTGGCGCGCCGCACCCGATTGCTGATCCTCGACGAGCCAACTGCCGTTCTCTCGCCGCCGGAGATTGAGGAACTGATGCGGCGGCTGAAAAGCCTGCGCGACGACGGCATCACCATTCTTTTCATTTCGCACAAGCTGAACGAAGTGCGCGAGCTGGCGGAAAGCGTCACCGTGCTGCGCGCCGGTGCCGTTACCGGCACGGAAAAGCTTGCCGATGTGCCGGACGACGCCATCATGCAGATGGTCATGGGCCATGCGGTCGACATTCCAAAACGCGCCCACAAGACCGGCCCGACCAGAACGGTCCTCGCTATGAATGGCGTGACGACCAAAGCGCCCGATCCTGCCGACCGCATCAACGATATCAGCCTCACCATTGGCGCAGGCGAAATCGTCGGTGTTGCAGGTGTGGACGGCAGCGGCCAGCGCGGCCTTGTGTCCGTTCTTTCCGGTCTTGCCGAAGCCGCGAACGGCACCATCAGCCTCAACGACGCGAATATGCTGCGCGCCAATACGGCGAGCTGGCGCAAAAAGGGCCTCGCCTATCTTCCCGCCGACCGCTTTTCACAAGGCGGCGCGCCGGGCCTGTCGCTGGCGGAAAATGCAATCGCCGGAACCGACCGCAATCCCGAAACGGATAGAGGCCCTTTCCTGCGCTGGAACGCGATCAAGACTCGCGTGCAGGGCATGATCAAGCGCTATTCGGTGCGGGCAGGCGCGATTACGGAGCGGCTCGATTCGCTTTCCGGTGGCAATGCGCAAAAACTGATTGCTGCACGTGAACTGGCGACCAATCCGAAATTTCTCATCGCCGATCAGCCGACACGCGGCATCGACGTTTCGGCGGCAGCTTTCCTGCATCGCCGCATTGACGAAGTGGCGCAAGGCGGCTGCGCGGTGCTGCTGGTCAGCGCCGATCTCGACGAATTGCTGCGTCTCAGCGACCGGGTTGTCGTGCTCTTCAACGGGCGCATCGTCGCCCATCTGGAAAACGGGCCCGACATCACGCCTGCGACGCTCGGCCCCTACATGCTCGGAACCAAGGTGGCTGCCTGATGCATAGAATTCTGGCTTCCCTCGTTCCCTTCTTCCTGACCGTGCTGGTTATCGCCGTCATCATGGCCGTGCTGCTGGTGCCGCTGGCGCTGATGCAGGACGACCCGGCGGCGATCCTGAAGACGTTCTTTCTTGGCCCCTTCGGCAGCATTCGCCATATGGGCAATATGGTGGAAGCAGCAACGCCGATCATGCTGACCGGCCTTGCCATCACCATCATGTTCCGCTCCGGCCTGTTCAATCTCGGTGCGGAAAGCGGTTTCTTTCTGGGTGCGCTCGGTGCGGTTACCGGCGCTGTGCTGATCCCGTCGCTCGGCTGGTTCTCGCTGCCGATCGCCATACTGTGCGGCGCGGTTGCGGGCAGCTTTGCCTGTACCATTCCAGCGGCTCTGCGCCTGCGCTTCGGCGCATCGGAAATGGTGACGTCGCTGGTGCTGAACTATGCCTTCCTATTCCTCGGCCTGTTCGTGCTGAATTACGTCATCCGCGACCCGGCAGCGGGCGGCATGATGTCGCTAAGAATTCCGCCCGAGGCAAAGCTTGACCGGCTGCTGGCGGGCACGCGCCTCAATAGCGGCTCGATCATCGCCATCCTCGCCTGTATCGCGGGCGGCATCTGGCTTTACTGGACGCGCTCCGGCCTCAATATCCGCATTGCAGGCTCCAGCCCCGGTTTTACCAACCATCTCGGCCTGCCGCTCAAGGGCATCATCATGCGGGCGCAGATCGTCGGTGGTCTGGTGGCGGGCATGGCAGGTGCGCTTGAAGTGCTCGGCCTGCACGCGCGCTTTTCGTGGCTTGATCTGCCGGGTTATGGCTGGACGGGTCTGGTCGTCGCCATTCTGGCACGCGAAAATCCGTTCCTTCTGGTCCCGGCGGCCTTGTTCCTCGGTTTTGTTCAGGTTGGCGGCGACCTTCTCGCCCGCAACATGAATATCCCGACCGAAGTGGTGGGGTTGGTAACGGCGGCCATCATGGTGGGTTCGACGGCAAGTGTCATCCATAATCACCCGACCGTGCTGCGCGTGATCCGCAATTTGCGTAACCGCAAAGACGAACAAGCCCAGGAACGGCAGATTGGAGAACACGCATGAGCACCGTTCTCGCCCAAATTCTCGATCCGTCCTTCATCGGCACGATCCTGCGCGTTTCAACACCGCTTCTGCTGGCGGCGCTTGGCGTGATGATTTCCGACCGCGCCGGTGTTCTGAATATCGGCATGGAAGGCATGATGCTTGTGGCGGCGCTCATCGCCGTTCTGGCCAGTGCGGCAACAGGAAGTCCGGCCATTGGGTTGCTCGCCGCGCTGATTGCAGGCGCGCTTCTCGGCTGGATCATGTCGGTTTCGGTCAATCGTCTCGGCACCGACCTCATCATGACCGGCATTGCGCTCAACATTGCGGCAGCGGCGGCAACAACGCTCGGCCTTTATCTTGCCACTGGCGACAAAGGCATGTCGGGCGCGCTGAAAAGCGGCGCACTGCCAAGCCTGCCAGTGCCCTTCATCGGCAATATCCATGTGCTGACCTTCGCAGCCCTTCTGGCCGTCCCGGCGGTCAGCCTGCTGATGATGCGCACCCGCTTCGGCCTGCATCTGCGCGCCACCGGCGTCGATCCCAAATCGGCACGGGCGGCGGGCATTCATGTCGGGCGTGTGCAGATGCAGGCGCTGGTGCTTTCCGGCATTTTCGGCGGGGCGGCGGGCGCCTATCTCTCGCTTGGTTATGTGACATGGTTTGCCCAGAACATGACTGCCGGTCGCGGCTTCATCGCGATTGCAGCCGAAGTGATGGGACAGGGAACGGCATGGGGCACGCTTGCCGCGAGCCTTGTGCTGGCTGCCGCGGAATCGCTCGCCATCACGCTGCAAAGTCTCGGACTGCCATTCGAACTGATGCAGATGATCCCCTATCTCGTTCCGGTGGTCGTGCTGACGGTCCATGCCGCCCGCAAGCAGCGGCGCGCACGGCAATTGAAGAACTCCTGAAATGCATGAAAATGAGAAGAATATGAAGGCTTGGGAACTGACCCGCGACCTGCTGCGCGACACCAAACCCGTGGTGCGCACGGCGGAAGAACAGACATGGGATGCGAGCGCCGTCATGAAGGCGCAGGACGATCTCATGGCCATGTTCTGGAAAAGCAATGTGCCCGGATCGGCAGCCCCAGAATGCCTGATGGCTGGTGCGCTGCAATCGCTTGAAAACAAGGGCTATGTGCTGGAGCCTTATGCAGAGCTTCTGCGTGATGGGCTGGCAGCGCTTGAGCGCCGCGATTTCGAAACGCTTTACCGCATCGACATGCGCCTGCGCGTGCTGATGCGGGCGGCAACGCCCGACCCGAACCACATCTCGCAGAAGACGGTGCGTTACACCTCGTGGGAGCAGTTCGACGCCGCCATTCAATGGCCGGACGATGTGCTCTATGCTGTACAGTCTGACGATTTTCGCGACCGCACCGCAGCCGCGTGGATGGCGCAGCTTGTGGGCGCGGCAGCTGGAACCGCACTCGAAGGCTATACCGCTGAAAACATCATGGAGGTGTTCGGCCCGATCCGCGATTATGTGCGTGAGCCGAACACCTATAATGACGACATCACCTTTGAAATCGCCTTTCTGGAAGCCTTTGGCGACAAGGGTTCCGCCGTCACCAGCCGTGACATTGCCGAACGCTGGACTGCGCTGATCCCGCTTGGCTGGTCGGCGGAAGCCATTGCGCTTTCCAATATGCGCCGTGGCCTGACGCCGCCGGAAACCGGCACATCCGACAATCCGTTCGACGAATGGATAGGCGCGCAGATGCGCGGCACTATTTGCGGCATGGTTGTGCCCGGTCGCGCCCGCGAAGCGGCACGGCTTGCATGGATGGACGCGGAGATTTCCCATGCCGGTAACGGCATTCTGGGCGAAGTGTTCAACGCCGTCATGGCCGCCCGCGCTTTTGCCGTAAAGGACACGCGTGAACTGCTCGTCTCAACGATAAAGCTGTTTTCAACCGAAACGGAATATGGCGCTGTTCTGGCATTCACGCTCGATGCCTGCCATTCAGCAGCCAGCTGGCAGGATGCATGGGCGAAATGCGATGCGGAATATGCCGAGTATAACTGGATCCACGTCTATCCGAATGCAGCGGCGCAGGTCATCGCATTATGGTTCGGCGAAGGCGATTTCGACCGCACGCTCGAAATCGTGTGCGGCATTGGTCATGATGTCGACTGCAACGCAGCGCAGATTCTCAGCATGATCGCCATCCAGCACGGCCCTCGCATCATCGCAGAGCGTTGGTCCAAGCCGCTGCTGGCCGACGACATCGTCACCTATATGCGCCGCCCGGCGAAAATCTCTTTCGAAGCGCTTGTCGACCAGACGGTCAATGCAGCGCGCAACGCTCTTTAAATCCCCTATTAGGAAACCTATCATGGCCCGTAAAATTATTATCGATACCGATCCCGGTCAGGACGATGCCGTCGCCATTCTGCTAGCCTTGGCAAGTCCTGAACTGGACATTCTCGGCATTACCGCCGTTGCGGGTAACGGCCCGCTGGCCCGCACCGAAATCAACGCGCGCACCATCTGCGAAGTGGCGAAGAAGCCGGACACCAAGGTGTTTGCAGGCTCCATCCGCCCGCTGGTGCGCCCGCTTGTGACCGCCGAAAACGTCCATGGCAAGACCGGCCTCGACGGCTATGACCTGCCCAAGCCGACCATGCCGCTGCAGGCACAGCACGGCGTTGACTTCATCATCGAAACGCTGATGAAGGAAGAACCGGGCACTGTCACGCTTTGCCCGCTTGGACCGCTCACCAACATCGCCTCAGCGCTGATCCGCGAACCGAAGATCGCCGGGCGCGTCAAGGAAATCGTGCTGATGGGCGGCGGCTATTTCGAAGGCGGCAACATCACGCCTTCGGCCGAATTCAACATCTATGTCGATCCGCATGCCGCAGCGGTCGTGTTCAAATCCGGCATCCAGATCACCATGCTGCCGCTTGACGTCACCCACAAAGTGCTGACCACCGAAAAGCGCATCGCCGCCATTCGCGGTCTCGGCACCCATGTTGGCGAAGTGGTCGCGGCATGGCTCGAATTCTTCGAGCGCTATGACGAAGCGAAATACGGCACCGATGGCGGCCCGCTGCACGATCCAAATGTCATCGCCTATCTGCTGAAGCCGGAGCTTTATTCCGGTCGTCATTGCAATGTGGAAATCGAGATCAATTCGGAGCTGACCATCGGCGAAACGGTCGTCGACTGGTGGGAAGTGACCGACCGCCCGAAGAACGCGCTGTTCATCAAGGATGTCGATGCCGATGGTTTCTTCACGCTTCTGACGGAACGTCTGGCGACGCTTTGATCTCTCGTCAAAATGAAAAAAGCCGCGCTGGTTCAGCCAGCGCGGCTTTTTGTTTACAACTGAAACTCAGGCGCTGGCGATCAGCGCTTCCACTTCACGCGCGGTCGGCGCTGCCGCGCCAGCACCTGCCCGCGTGACCGCAATTGCACCTGAAGCGGATGCGAAACGCACGCAATCATGCAGCGACTTTCCTGCCGCGTAGGCGACCGCGAAACCACCGTTGAAACTGTCGCCTGCCGCTACCGTGTCTACGACCTTGACCTTGAACGGCTCGAAATGCCTGACCTCGTCTGCGGTCACCAGCAATGCCCCACGGCTGCCAAGTTTGAGGATGACGGTCTTCGGGCCGCGTTCCAGAAGATTGCGGGCTGCCGCTTCCGCCGAGGCCAGATCAGTCGGCTCGATACCGGTGATTTCGGCGGCTTCGGTCTCGTTCGGCGAGATGATGTCGCAAAGCGCAATCAGATCCGCCATGCGGCTGGCATCGCCAACCGGAGCAGGGTCGAACAGCACCTGCCCGCCTGAAGCACGCACGGCTTTCGCAACCGCCAGATTGGCTTCATGCGGCACTTCGCGCTGCAGCAACGTGATCTTCGCTTTGGCAATGTCCGCGGCGTGCGCGTCGATATCGGCTGCCGACCAATGTGCATTGGCCCCGGCGCAAACCGCAATCGTGTTCTGGCCCGCCCCGTCAACCTGAATGATGGCCATGCCCGTATCGACACCGCTGGTCACACGCACGCCATCTGTGTTGAGGCCGAATTCTTGCATCTGCTTGACGGCAAGATCACCGAAGGCATCGTTGCCGACTGCGCCGACGAAGCGCACATCGCCGCCGAGCTTGGCGACAGCCACGGCCTGATTGGCGCCCTTGCCGCCGAGACCAATCCCGTAACCCGACGCATTCACCGTCTGCCCCGGACGTGGCAACGCCGACATTCGTGCGCTGACATCCACATTCACACTGCCGAAAATGAAAATCTTCAACGGCTTCCTCCATAGAAGTTTTGCTGCACCATAACTGCGAGCGAAGAAAACTTCCATGTCGGTACTTCTGTCGTGCACAGACAGAAAAGCCGCGAGATTGCCTCGCGGCTTTTCTTCAATCACGGGTCAACCGACTTATTCGGCTTTCAGGAATTCGCCGACTTCCAGCAGCACGAATTCATTGTCGTCAACCTTGTCGAGCGAACGGCCTGCCGAGAACGGCAGATTATTGTCGTTGCCGACGATGATATGGGTATCGTCCACACGGTCAACATTCTCGATCGTCACGAACGGCATGTCGTAAATAGCGTCATGACCACCCTGACGGCGCTTATTGTCCGGGTCCGCAATGGCCAGCAGATCGATATAGCCGATCTTGCGCACTTCCTTGCCGACATTGCTGTCATCGAAGGAAATCTTGTAGATACGCTTCACCTTGGACGGCACGTCGAAGCAATCCGGCTGCGGCTTCTTCGGATCGGCACAGGCCTTTTCCGCAACGCCTGCACCGTTGTCGCGTTCGATGACCAGACCCGTGCTGGCATCCAGCATATTGAAATCGCCAATCGCTTCGCCGCCTTCAGCCAGAGGATAGAGCCACGAACGGCCCGTCCACTTCTTGTCGGCGACGCTGAACTCGATGATGCGCAGGCCGGTGTTACCGCTTTCGGTCTTTTCCGGTGCGCCATCAACGAAAAGCGGGCCTTCGAGGAGACCATAAAGCTTCGAACCGTCCTTCGACATGGCAAGGCCTTCAAAGCCGCCCGAACGCTTCAGATTGTACACCGGAAGCTTGAGGCTCGGATTGGCAGGCAAAGCGAGCTTTGGATTATCCGGTGAGACGACCTGCGTTTCACCAACCTGCGTTGAGAACACGTCCGTCAGCTTGCCATCAGTATCGAATTTCAGCAGGAACGGACCGAATTCCTCGCCCACCCAGAAACCATCCGCCACCGGCTGGATCGATTCCACGTCGAAATCAGCGCCCGTCAGGTAGCGCTTTTCCGCACCTTCCATGACGATCGGGAATGGGGCCTTCTTGTCCGGGTCGGTGAGGAAGAGGGTCTTCACGCGCTCGACCTTGCCGTTGTCCCAGTCAAACTTGACATTGTGCAGCATCAGCATCGCGTCGGGTGAGTTGAGCTTCGTGCCGAAACCATTGTCCGACAGTGTCCAGAAGCTGCCGTCTTCCATGGTCTTGATGCCCGAAAAACCCTGCACAGGCTGGCCGTCGAAGGGAAGTGAAAGACCGGTCTTGCGCACGCCATCCTTGCCTTCAATCGTACCGATGCCTTCCGCGCGCTTGCGGTCCGCGGTCGTGAACTTGCCGGAAGTCTTCAAATGCTCTGCCGCATCATCCGGTGCCGCAATGACCGTGTTGGCTGGCAGGATCGCATGGGCCTTCAGCGTGGCAGGAAAGGCTTTTTCCTCCGCCGATGCCGGAACAATGGTGAAAGCCAGAAGGCTGGCGAGAATGGTCGACGTGCCGAAATACCGATGCATGGAATGTCCCCGTTCCAAGTTAGCTCTGCGGTATCGGTAAGCTGGCTTCGTGACATGTGCTTGACTGTCCAATGAAGCTTTGAAGACTTCCTCTGACAAAGCGCGGGAAAACCGAACTTCGGCGATTTGGAATATTTTTCCTCTATTCGGCAGACAACTATGACGCTAGTTTCCTGCGTGGTTATGTGAGGGAAAAAATGACCGACAATTCGTCCGTTCGCCGCAATATTCTTATCCTGACGATGGCTCAGGCGCTCGGTGCGTCGAGCCCACCTATCGTCATCTCGCTCGGCGGCCTTGTCGGGCAGAAATTGTCGTCCGATCCGGCCCTCGTCACACTGCCCGTCAGCCTGTTCAATCTGGGACTGGCACTCGGCACTTTGCCTGCCGCGTTCTTGATGCGCCAGCTTGGACGGCGCAATGCCTATATGATTGGTGCGCTTGTCGGCGCGACGGCGGGGCTTGTCGCAGCCGCTGGCATCTTCTCCGCATCATTCCTGATCTTCTGCCTTGGCACGCTGACAGCAGGTCTCTATGCCGCCTATGTGCAGAGCTATCGGTTTGCCGCCGCAGACACCGCCAGCGGCGATATGAAGGCCAAGGCAATTTCCTATGTGATGGTTGGCGGGCTCATCGCCGCAATCGTCGGGCCGCAGCTGGTGATCTGGACCCGCGACACGATTCCCGACGCCATGTTCGCTGGCAGTTTCCTCAGCCAGGCGGTGCTGGGCCTCATCGCATTGCCGGTCCTGTCCATGCTGCGCGCGCCCA
>Ga0153948_1000678_pt1 | contig 18535 bp, 16 predicted proteins | sample TSNJ032MetaG_FD_104696 | JGI IMG/M metagenome (GOLD analysis project Ga0153948, IMG submission 104696) | Attine ant fungus gardens microbial communities from New Jersey, USA - TSNJ032 MetaG | ecosystem: Host-associated > Fungi > Mycelium > Unclassified | place: USA: New Jersey, Wharton State...
CTGCACCCCGACCAGATTTCGGCCAAGTTCGACAGCTGGTTCCTGGCATTGCTGGCCGCGCTGACATTCACCGTCGCAACGCTCGGCATCAATGTGGTGGCAAACTTCGTTTCCGCCGCCTTCGATTTCTCGAATACATTTCCGCAAAAGGTTTCCTTCAAGCGGGGCGGCGTCGTTGCGGCGCTGATCGCGCTGATCCTCTATCCGTTCGCACCATGGGAAACCGGAGCCGCGCATTTCGTCAATTTCCTGGGCTCCACCATGGGGCCGATCTTCGGGATCATGATGGTCGACTATTATCTGCTCCGTCGCGGACAGCTGAATGTCGCCGATCTTTATCAGGAGAATGGTGAGTTCCGCTTCCAGAACGGCTGGCACGTCAAGGCTTTCATCGCCTTTGCGATTGGCGCACTGTTCTCGTCTGTCCTGCCGATGGCCACCAATCTTCTGCCGGACTGGTGGGGAACCTATGGCTGGTTCTTCGGGGCCGGCATTGGCGGCGGCGTCTATTTCATACTCCGCAGGCCGGAAGTGCAGGCTCACGCATCCGCAAAGCAACACGCATGAAACAAAAATGCCCGGTGAAAACCGGGCATTTTCATCTATTTGCCGATGCGGCCAAGATGCGTATCCTGAAAGCCTGATCCATATTTGAGACCAAAGCCCAGCGCCCGGTCGATGCCGATATGCACCGCCCAGATCAGCGCCATGGCGATGCAGATCTGCCAGTTCATCGCCCAGCCAAACACGGCCAGCAGAACCACGCCAATCCAGCTATGGGCGATATTGTAGACCACCGCACCGGTGCGCGGTCCCTTCATATAGGCAAAGAACGACAGATCCGGCGCGAGCACCAGTATGGCAAAAAGCCACCAGCTTGCTCCGTTCACCCAGTAGGCTCCGAGCGCCAGAAGCGCGAGGGACAGGCTTTCAAGGCGCTGGATCAGATTCATTTGCGTTTTGTCTCCTGATAGGCATCCCAGAGATCGGGGCGGCGTTCCCGAGTGATCCGTTCCGCCTGCGCATGCCGCCACTTGTCGATGGCGCCATGATTGCCGGATGTCAGCACATCAGGAATAGAACGATCTTCCCAGACCTGCGGGCGCGTATAATGCGGATGTTCGAGCAGCCCGGTCTCGAAACTCTCCGTTTCGCCCGATTGCTGATTGCCCATCACACCCGGCAACAGGCGCACCACAGCATCCAGCAGCACGATGGCCGCCGTCTCGCCGCCCGAAAGAATATAATCGCCGATCGAGACTTCCTCGAGTTGGCGCGCTTCAATCACGCGTTCATCCACGCCTTCGAAGCGTCCGCACAGAATGATCGCGCCCGGCCCGGCTGCAAGCTCGCGCACGCGTTTTTGCGTCAGCGGTGCACCGCGCGGGGTCATCAGCAACATCGGGCGATCATCGGCAACAGAATCGAGCGCCCGCGCAATCACATCGGGTTTCATCACCATGCCCGCGCCACCGCCCGACGGCGTGTCATCGACCATGCGATGCCTGCCTTCGGCAAAATCGCGAATCTGCACCGTATCGAGCTGCCATTTCGCCTCGGCAAGCGCCTTGCCGGCCAGTGAAACGCCAAGCGGCCCCGGAAACATTTCCGGATAGAGCGTCAGCACCGAAGCATGGAAAAACCGTGCTTCGTGATCTGCCGGGCCCTGTTCCGAAGATTCGTCCGTCATGACTTCTTCGGTCGCTTCTTCTGTTGATGACCACCCTTCAGCGGATTGTCGTTTTCATCGGGGATCAGGCCTGCCGCGAACGGCTCCACCAGCAGGGTGCCTTTTTCGAAATCGATTTCCGGCACAGCTGCTTCGGTGAAGGGAATGAGCATCGGGCGCTTGCCCTTTTCGCTCAGCTCGATGATATCGCCGCCGCCGAAATCGAACACCGCGCTGACAACGCCATAGCTCTTGCCCTCGGCATCCATTGCCGCAAGCCCGATCAGGTCGGTCTGGAAGAACTCGTCATCGTCCAGATCGTCATCCGACAATTGCGCACGGTCGATGTAGAGCGCTGTACCATTCAGCGCCTCGGCGGCGTTGCGGTCGTTGACGCCCTTGAAGCGTACAATCACAACCGTCTTGGCGGCTCGCGCTTCAAGAACTTCATAGCCCTTGCCCTGCTCGTCATAGAGCAGGCCATAATCGCCAATTGAAAGCGGATCTTCGGTGAATGTCTTGATTCTGACTTCGCCACGGATGCCGTGGGCGGCACCGACGACGGCGAGCTGAATCGGATTTTCTGGACGTGGCATGGTTGCCCCTGATCTGGATTCGGGCACATCGCCCCGACAGTGAGACCGATATGCGCTGCTGATTAGCTTTATCGCTTAGCGAATTAACACCGAAACGCCAAGAAAAATGCACTGTTTCAGCAAAGTCGCCCATGGAAGCCGCAAAGGCAACCAGCCGGTAACCTCTCCCTGACAAACTGTCAGCCGAAACTTCAACCGGTAGATTTCAAGATGGCGATGAATGGCGAATTCCTGATTCCCGCCCGTGCAGACCTTGCGGCTGCCCGCGAGGAATGGCTGAAGACATTGAAGGATACGCGCCGCCTTTCTGAAAATACCGTCGAAGCCTATGAGCGCGACTCGCGGCAATTTCTCAATTTCCTTACCGGACATCTGGGCGAACCGCCCTCACTGAAAGATGTAAGTAGCCTGCGCGTTGCCGATCTGCGCTCGTTCCTTGCCAGCCGCCGCAATGATGGCGCAGGCGCGCGCACCCTTGGGCGTGGTCTGGCCGGTATACGCTCCCTGCTGCGCCATCTGGAAAAGCGCGGGCTGGCCAATGCCGCAGGCGCAAGCGCCATGCGCGCGCCCCGCCAGCCAAAATCACTGCCGAAGCCTCTGACTGCCGATGACGCTCGTCGTGTGGTCGCTGCCGATGGCCAGATGGCCGAGGAACCGTGGATCGCGGCGCGCAACGCCGCCGTTCTGACCTTGCTCTATGGTTGCGGCTTGCGCATTTCCGAGGCGCTTGGCCTCAAAGGCGATGCGCTGTCCGACAGTTCAGCCCTTTCGATCACCATAACCGGCAAGGGCAACAAGTCCCGGCTTGTGCCCCTGCTACCGATCATACACCGCGCCGTGGCGCAATATCGCGCGCTATGCCCCTATGATCTCTCTGCCGACAAGCCGTTGTTTCGCGGTGCGAAAGGCGGCGAGCTTCATGCCGCCATCATCCAGCGCGAAATGCAAAAGCTGCGCGCCGGGCTCGGTCTGCCCGACAGCGCCACGCCGCACGCGCTGCGCCATTCCTTCGCCACGCATCTGTTGGGCCGCGGCGGCGACTTGCGCACGATTCAGGAACTGCTTGGCCATGCCAGCCTGTCCACCACGCAGATCTATACCGGCGTGGATACGGAACGGTTGCTGGAAGTCTATGACAAGGCGCATCCAAGAGCCTGAACCGGGCACCTTTCACATCGCGGAAGATTGCTTATATTCCCCTGTATGAAAAAGCTGCTTCTCGTTCTTCTATGCGCCGTCTTCGCCGGTTCCGTCACCGCCCGCGCTGACGAAAAAGCTCCCTCCTGCTCCATTCGGGGTGCAAACCTCGTAGATGGCGTGGAGAAAAGCGACCCCGCTCTCTGGAAAGAACTGCGTGCGGAAGCAGAATCGATCCCCAACCATCAAGGCCGCATCTGGAAGATCGAAAAGGACGGAGTAGCCCCGTCCTATCTGTTCGGTACCATCCATCTCAGCGATCCTCGTGTGCTGGAATTGCCGAAGGTGGTGCAGGACGCCTATCAATCGGCGAATACCGTCGTGATCGAAACCACTGATGTTCTCGACCAGAAAAACTTTCTGCGTTTGAAGCTGGAACGCCCGGAACTGCTGCTATTCACCGATGGCAGCACGCTCAAATCGCATCTGCCATCCGACAGGCGTGACGATATTGAAAAGAAGCTTGCGGAGCGCGGCATCATTCTCGATGCGGTCGCCAAGATGAAGCCGTGGATTATCACCACACTGCTGGCCATGCCCAAATGCGAGCGCGAGCGCAAAAGCGAAGGCGTGAAGTCGCTCGACGAGTTTCTGGCAATCAATGCCCAGTCGGAAGGGCGCAGCATCAAGGGGCTGGAAACGGCCGCGGAACAATTCGAAGCCACCGAGAAGCTTCCGCTCGATTTTCACATTCGCAATCTCATCGCCACGGTCGATTACGGTGACAAGACCGAAGACGCCATGGAAACGACTACCGCGCTTTATCTGAAGGGCGAGCTTGGCATGATCATGCCGGCGCTGAGACAGATCGTGCCGGATGCATTGTCCGATCAGGATTACGATCTGTTCCTGAAATATCTGATCACGGACCGCAACCACACCATGGCGGATCGTTCCGTTCCGCTGCTTGAAAAAGGCAATGTCTTTATAGCTGTCGGCGCCCTGCACCTGCCGGGCGAAGAAGGCGTGGTGGAACTGCTGCGGGCCAAGGGCTATCGCCTCACGGCGCTTTAGCCCCCTGCCCGCACGCGGAACAATCGGCTTTTGACTGCGTTCACTTTGCTGAAGCAGGTTTGTGACGGCTGGAGGTCGCGCAAACCCGATGCGACAACTGGAGGAGCGCGCAATGGTTGATCCCCTCGATCCGCGAAACGACCCCAGAACGAACCCGGTCAATACTGACCCGAGACTGTCCGATCCATCCGGCATACCGCCGCCGCAACGCGGCGGTAGCGGTTATGTTCTGGGTGCCGTTCTGCTCGTGGCAATCATCATTCTCGGCTATTTCTTTTACAATAATGGCACGAGAACCGACACGGCGGCACCGCCGCCCGCACCAGCGACGCAGAGCGAACCCGCAACACCGGCTCCGGCAACGCCTGCCAGCCCGCCAGCACAGAATTAATACTCATAAAACAAGAAAGGCCCGCTTGCGCGGGCCTTTCTGCATTCTCTCTAGAGCGGTTCCGGTTAAAACGGAATCGTGGAACCGCTCTATCTATTTTTACGCATTATCCTACGCAAAACCGCTTCGCACTTTTGCTGGAAATGCTCGAAGAGATTACATGTGGATCGGCTTGGCGAAGGTCGCCAGAGCGGATTCGCGCACGGCTTCCGACATGGTCGGATGCGCATGGCAGGTGCGGGCCAGATCTTCCGAAGAACCGCCAAATTCCATCAGAACGGCCAGTTCGTGGATCATTTCGCCAGCGTTGTAGCCGAGGATATGCGCGCCCAATACGCGATCCGTCGCCTTGTCAGCGAGGATTTTCACGAAGCCGTCCGTGTGGAGCATGGCGCGTGCGCGACCATTGGCCGTGAACGGGAACTTGCCGACCTTGTATTCAATACCGGCAGCTTTCAGTTCTTCTTCGGTCTTGCCGACAGAAGCCACTTCCGGCTGGGTGTAGACAACGCTTGGAATGACGTCGAAATTCACATGACCGGCCTGACCCGCGATGATTTCGGCAACAGCAATGCCTTCATCTTCAGCCTTGTGCGCCAGCATCGGGCCCTGCACCACGTCGCCGATAGCGTAAATGCCTTCAACATTGGTGCGCCAGTGATCGTCAATCGCAACGCGACCGCGATCATCGACATTGACGCCTGCTTCCTGAAGGCCAAGACCGTCCGTGTAAGGACGACGGCCCGTGGAGATCAGAACGGCATCGGCTTCGAGTGTTTCGGCATCGCCGCCCTTTACAGGCTCGAAAGTGACCTTCGCGCCCTTACCGGACTTTTCGACGCCCGTCACTTTCGCGCTGAGCTTGAAGGCAATGCCCTGCTTTTCAAGCAGACGCTGGAACTGCTTGGAAACTTCGCCGTCCATTGCGCCCAGCACCTTGTCGAGATATTCGACAACAGTGACCTTTGCACCGAGACGCGCCCAGACCGAACCCAGTTCCAGACCGATCACACCGCCGCCGACGACGACGAGATGACCCGGAACCTTGTCGAAGGACAGAGCGCCGGTCGAGGAAACGATGGTCTTCTCATCAATGTCGACCTTGACGCCCGGAATACCGGCGACGTCGGAACCAGTGGCAATGATGATGTTCTTGGCTTCGATTTCCTCAACCTTGCCGTCTTCGGCGGTCACGGAAACCTTACCCTTGGCGACGACCTTGCCGGTGCCGATATAAGGCGTGATCTTGTTCTTCTTGAACAGGAATTCCACGCCCGTCACATTGGCCTTAACGGTCGCGTCCTTGTGGGCCAGCATCTTTCCGAGGTTAAGCTTGGGCGACACTTCCACGCCGAGCGTATCGAAGGAGTGGCCGGCTTCGGCAAAGACTTCCGATGCATGCAGAAGCGCCTTGGACGGAATGCAGCCGACATTGAGGCAGGTGCCGCCGAAGGTCTTGCGCTTTTCCACCACAGCAACCGAGAGACCCAGCTGCGCGGCCTTGATTGCGGCGACATAACCGCCGGGGCCCGTACCGATGACAACCACATCATAAGACATTGAATTACCCTTTTCAGTCTTTCCTGAACGTTTTTCGTTAGAGTACCGCATTTATGCGACGCCAAATGTTTCGGCTGCAAAATGCTTGAAATAACCGGCCTTTGTTAAAGCTGCCGATCAGTTTTCATCCGGGGTGCATCCCTGAAAGCGGAACACTTCCCACTGAAGCGGCTTTTCGGGTTTGGCCGCCCCAAAATCATAGCCGTCAAGCGCCGTCACCAGATCAGGGAACAGCACCGCCTGCGCAGCCGGTTCATCCGCCTTGGGCAGAACTTCCGCTTCCGCACCTTCCTTCAGCGCGTAGATGACGCTCTGCCAGATGCTGCAATCATCGAGGTCTTCCGGATTGGAGCCGTCGCCCTTGCAGTTATAGGTGATGAGCGCATAAGGCCGCGCCACACCCTCTTCCGGCCAGATCACCATGCCGTTCAGCTTGAATTCCGGCTTGTCATTGGCGGTGATCGTAAACTCATTGGTCGGCGCAGGTGTCATCTTGAGATCGTTCGTCTGCATGGGGCGGAACGTCAAAGTGTAGGCGCCGTCACGGTCCTGATAGATGCCGCGATTCTGGGTGCATGCCGCCTGCACAGCAGTCGAGAACACCGATGCGGCGACCACCGAAGCGGCCGTTATTTTGAGAAGCTTCCTTGCAACATGCATCTGTCGGTTCTCCTTGAGTTTTTCCGGCAGCAAATCAATTGCTTCTTACATAGCCTTTTCGGTGGCAAGTTTAAGCCCAAGAGCGATGAAGACAACACCACTTGTGCGATCGATCCATTTCGAGGCTCGCGAAAAAGCCGCGCGCATCTTCGGCGTAGTCATGAAAATGCTGACGCCAATAAACCAGCTGATCAGCGCTGTTGCCATCACAACACCGTAGCCCAGCTTCACTTCTGTCGGCGTGTGCGCGTGAACGACCGTCGAAAAAATCGACAGGAAGAAGAACACGGCTTTCGGATTGAGCGCATTGGCGGCAAAGCCGAGACCGAAGGCCTTGGCAAAGCTCTGCTGCTTGCGCGGTTCTTTCTCATCCGTATCGACCTCGATCTTTGTCGTGCCAGCACGCAACGCCTTGATGCCGATATAGACCAGATAGGCCACACCGCACCATTTGACGATATTGAACAGATAGATCGACTGGGAAATGATGAGACCGAGTCCCAGCACCGTATAGGTGACATGCATCATCAGCGCCGCTCCAATCCCGAAGCTGGTGATGATCGCCTCACGACGGCCATGCATCAGTGACTGCCGTATGACCATGGCCAGATCCGCTCCCGGCGAAACAATCGCAAAGAAGAAGATCGCCATCAGGGAAGCCAGTTCGAAGAGATAGGGATGCATCGCTTTTCCTTTGCTGCACTATGCGCGAATTGGCGCGCAGGCAGCCATCAAAAAATCAAAGCCAGAAACATAACACCCAGTCCGACCATCGAGCCGACCCAGATCAGCGACCGGATATAGGGAATGCCCGCCAGATAGAGCGGAATGTAAACAATACGGCATGCAAACCAGAGCCAGGCTCCGTAAATACCCCAGGCGCTCGCATCGCCCTTCAAGGTCAGAGCCAGCGCCAGCGCAATAAAAGCCGGATAGGTTTCGCGGAAATTCGTGGATGCCCGCTCAGCACGCCCGGCAATGGCGCCGGAAGGTTTCAGCCCTTCATCGCGGGGACCGGCATTCCAGTCTGTGCCGAGTTCTCGCGTCGCCGTCATGGCCTGAAGCAGCACATGAGCCACCAGCAACACCACGCTCCAGCCGACAAGCGGCAGATAAGGCGAAGAGGAGAAAAGACCCGGCTCCATCATTCAAATCCCGTTGCTCGCAAACCCGACCGAAAAGCCGCCCGATTGTACCCGGGCGGCTTTCTGGATTTTTGCTTAGAGATCGAGAACCAGACGTTCCGGATCTTCCAGGCTTTCCTTGACGCGGACTAGGAAGGTCACGGCTTCCTTGCCGTCCACGATGCGGTGATCGTAGGACAGGGCCAGGTACATCATCGGACGGATCACGATCTGACCGCCGACAACAACCGGACGATCCTGGATCTTGTGCATGCCGAGAATGCCCGACTGCGGCGAATTGAGGATCGGCGAAGACATCAGCGAGCCGTACACACCACCATTGGTGATGGTGAAGGTGCCGCCCTGCATGTCAGCCATCGAAAGCGTACCATCGCGCGCTGCCTTGGCCAGACGACCCAGTTCCTTTTCCACACCAGCGATCGAAAGCTGATCGGCGTCGCGGATGACCGGAACAACAAGACCCTTGTCGGTGCCGACAGCCATGCCGACATGCGCGAAGTTCTTGTAGATGAGGTCGGTGCCGTCGATCTCGGCGTTAACAGCCGGGATTTCCTTCAGCGCATGGGTAACAGCCTTCGTGAAGAAGCCCATGAAGCCGAGCTTCACGCCATGCTTCTTTTCGAAGACGTCTTTGTACTTGGTGCGCAGTTCCATGACTGCGGACATGTCGACTTCGTTATAGGTCGTCAGCATGGCGGCAGTGTTCTGCGCATCCTTCAGACGCTTGGCGATGGTCTGACGCAGACGGGTCATCTTCACGCGTTCTTCGCGCGGTGCGTCGTCAGCCGAGGAAGCCGGACGAGCAGCTGCGGCAGTAACCGGAGCCGGAGCAGCCGAAACGCCCCCAGAAACGCCCTTGGCGATGGCGTCGAGAACATCACCCTTGAGAACCTGACCACGCTTGCCCGAGCCTTCAACCTGATCGGCGGACAGACCGCTTTCAGCGAGAAGCTTCGAAGCAGCAGGAGCCGGCTGCATAGCCGGGCCCGACGATGTGGAAGCAACCGGCGCAGCGGCTGCGGCCGGAGCGGCAGCGGCTGGCTTGGCTTCTTCCTTCTTCGGAGCAGGTGCAGCAGCACCAGCGTCACCGGAAATCTGGCCGAGCAGAGCGTTGACCTCAACCGTGTCGCCTTCCTTGGCCACGATTTCAACCAGCACACCAGCAGCAGCAGCCGGAACTTCCACTGTCACCTTGTCGGTTTCCAGTTCCACCAGCGGTTCGTCGATGGCGATAGCATCGCCAACCTTCTTGAACCATTTTCCGATGGTTGCCTCAGTAACGGACTCCCCAAGCGTGGGAACGCGAATTTCGGTGGCCATGGTTTCTTCTTCCGTTGATCTTCAAACTTTAGATTTAATGTTCAATTCAGGCTGGAGCAGTTTCGAAAAACTGCTCCAAAGCTTAACCCGGATCAGTTACCGAGCGCATCCTCAAGGAAAGCTTCAAGCTGCGCAAGATGCTTCGACATCAGGCCGGTTGCCGGAGAAGCGGCAGCCGGACGGCCCGTGTACCGGACGCGCTGATGCTTGGCATCGATATGCGCCAGCACCCATTCCAGATACGGATCGATGAACGACCACGCGCCCATGTTCTTCGGCTCTTCCTGACACCAGACGATTTCCGCATGACGGAAACGCGACAGCTCGTTGATGAGCGCCTTGGCCGGGAACGGGTAGAGCTGTTCAACACGCAGCAGGTAGACATCGTCGATGCCGCGCTTTTCACGCTCTTCGTACAGATCGTAATAGACCTTGCCCGAGCAGAGCACGACGCGACGGATCTTGGCGTCCTTCTGAAGCTTGATGCCTTCTTCGCCCTTGTTGTACTGCGCATCGTCCCAGAGCAGACGGTGGAACGAGGAATCGCCCGACAGTTCGCTGAGGCTCGACACGGCACGCTTGTGGCGCAGCAGGGACTTCGGCGTCATCATGATGAGCGGCTTGCGGAAGTCGCGCTTCATCTGGCGGCGCAGGATATGGTAGTAGTTAGCCGGCGTCGTAACGTTGGCAACCTGCATGTTGTCTTCAGCGCAAAGCTGGAGATAACGTTCCAGACGGGCCGACGAATGCTCCGGACCCTGACCTTCATAGCCGTGCGGCAGAAGGCAGACGAGACCGGACATACGCAGCCACTTTCGCTCACCCGACGAGATGAACTGGTCGAAGACGACCTGCGCACCGTTGGCGAAATCGCCGAACTGGGCTTCCCAGAGAACCAGCGCACGCGGATCGGACAGCGAATAACCATATTCGTAGCCGAGCACCGCTTCTTCCGAAAGCATCGAGTTGATGGCTTCGTAGATCGCCTGACCCTTCTGAATATTGTTCAGCGGGATGTAGCGGTTCTGGTTTTCCTGATCATAGAGAACCGTGTGACGCTGCGAGAAGGTGCCGCGTTCCACGTCCTGACCAGACAGACGGATCGGATGGCCTTCCGCAACGAGCGTGGCGAATGCCAGCGATTCAGCAGTTGCCCAATCGATACCTTCGCCAGTTTCCATCATCTTGGCGCGGTTATCGAGGAAGCGCTGGATGGTGCGATGGACGTGGAAGTCCTGCGGCACTTCAACCAGCTTCTTGCCGATTTCCTTGAGCGACTTGATTGGAACACCGGTCTTGCCGCGACGCTGTTCGTCGGCATTGTCAGCCGTGCGCAGACCAGCCCAGGCGCCGTCAAGCCAGTCAGCCTTGTTCGGCTTGTAGCTCTGTCCGGCTTCGAACTCGATTTCCAGCTTTTCGCGCCAGTCGGCGCGCATCTTGTCGACGTCGGCCTGGGTGAGCAGACCTTCAGCAATCAGCTTGTCGCTGTAGAGCTGAACCGTCGTCTTGTGCGCGCGGATTTCCTTGTACATCAACGGCTGGGTGAAGGACGGTTCGTCGCCTTCATTGTGGCCGAAGCGACGGTAGCAGAACATGTCCACGACCACCGGCTTGTGGAAGGTCATGCGGAATTCCATCGCAACCTTGGCCGCGAACACCACTGCTTCCGGATCGTCGCCATTGACGTGGAAGACCGGCGCTTCAACCATCTTCGCCACGTCGGACGGATAAGGCGAAGAACGCGAGAAAGCCGGATTGGTGGTGAAACCGATCTGGTTGTTGATGATGAAATGCAGCGTGCCACCGACGCGGTGACCCTTGAGGCCGGAAAGACCAAGGCATTCGGCAACCACACCCTGACCGGCGAAAGCGGCATCGCCGTGCAGCAGCAGCGGCAGAACCTTGGCGCGTTCGGTCAGCGGAACCATGTCGTCGCGAGTGCGGCCAACAAGCAGATCCTGCTTGGCGCGAGCCTTGCCCATGACAACCGGGTTGACGATTTCAAGATGCGACGGGTTGGCGGTCAGCGACAGATGAACCTTGTTGCCATCGAACTCGCGGTCCGACGAAGCGCCAAGATGGTACTTCACGTCGCCCGAACCTTCCACATCGTCCGGCGTATAGGAACCGCCCTTGAACTCGTGGAAGATGGCGCGGTGCGGCTTGCCCATGACCTGGGAAAGCACGTTCAGACGGCCACGGTGCGCCATGCCGAGCACGACTTCCTTGAGACCCATCTGACCGCCGCGCTTGACGATCTGTTCCAGTGCCGGGATCAGCGATTCACCGCCATCGAGACCGAAACGCTTGGTGCCCTTGTATTTGACGTCGATGAACTGCTCGAAACCTTCCGCTTCGATAAGCTTCGACAGGATAGCCTTCTTGCCTTCCGGCGTGAAAGCAACCTTTTTATCCGGGCCTTCGATGCGTTCCTGAATCCAGGCCTTTTCAGCCGGATCGGAAATATGCATGAACTCGACGCCGATCGTGCCGCAATAGGTGCGCTTCAGAATGTCGAGCATTTCCGGCACGGTCGCGTATTCGAGACCGAGCACATTATCGATGAAAATCTTGCGATTGTAGTCGGCAGGCGTGAAGCCGTAAGCTTCCGGCTCCAGCTCGTTATAGTCGTTCGGCTTTTCGGCCAGACCAAGCGGATCGAGATTGGCATGCAGATGGCCGCGCATACGATAAGCGCGGATCATCATGATGGCGCGAACGCTGTCGCGTGCAGCCTGTGCAATCTCTTCAGCGGACAGCGCAGCGCCGGCGGCAGCCTTGCCGTCACCTTTGGCAGCTTTGCCCTTCAGCTTGTCGGTCACATGCTTTTCGACTTCGGCCCAATTGCCGTCGAGAGCGGAGACGAGTTCGCCATTAGCGGCAATCGGCCAGTTTTTTCTGGTCCAGCTTGCGCCCTGCGCATTCTTCTTCACATCTTCGGCACTATCGCCCAGCTTCGCGAAGAAATCGCGCCACTGCGGATCAACCGAATTCGGATCATCCTCATACTTGGCGTACAGCTCCTCGATATAGTCGGCGTTGCCGCCATAGAGGAACGAGGTAAGGGCGAAAACGTCGTTGGCCTGTTCTTGCCTTGCCATAACCTAATCCGGAGCTTTGCTCCGTCTCCTTGTCAGTAGCTCATCTGCGCGGGCCGGAAGTTTCCGGAAGTTCGTTGCCGAAACCTTCATCCCTCACGCCGCCGGGGAGGAACCACAACAGACCCCGGCAAAACTCATTTCTACGCGACCCGAGCGATCTGTTCCGACGCAATTGTCAAAACCACCCGGTCTTGTTTGTTCTACACCGAAGAATGACCCTGAATAGCTGTCATTCCCTTAAAAGCCCGGCGTCTAGCTCCAGTATGTTTTTGTTATGCCAAACCCGGCAGCGGCTTTCGCCGCCGCCGGGATATTCAAACTCGAACCGATCTTAGCCCTTGAGGACTTCGACCAGCGTCTTGCCGAGCTGCGCAGGCGACGGGGAGACGCGGATGCCAGCCGATTCCATGGCTGCAATCTTGTCTTCCGCTCCGCCCTTGCCGCCGGAGATCACGGCGCCGGCATGGCCCATGGTGCGTCCGGCAGGAGCCGTACGGCCAGCGATGAAGCCAACCATCGGCTTCTTGCGACCGCGCTTGGCTTCGTCCTTGAGGAACTGAGCCGCATCTTCTTCAGCCGAGCCGCCGATTTCACCGATCATGACAATCGACTTGGTTTCATCGTCGGCCAGGAACATTTCCAGCACGTCGATGAACTCGGTACCCTTGACCGGGTCACCGCCGATACCGACAGCAGTGGTCTGGCCGAGGCCCTCGTTCGAGGTTTGGAACACAGCTTCATAGGTAAGCGTGCCGGAGCGCGATACAACACCCACCGAACCCTTCTTGAAGATATTGCCCGGCATAATGCCGATCTTGCATTCTTCAGGGGTCAGGATGCCCGGGCAGTTCGGTCCGAGCAGGCGCGACTTCGAGCGTTCCAGACGCTCCTTGACGCGAACCATGTCCAGAACCGGAATGCCTTCGGTGATGCAGACGATGAACGGTACTTCAGCTTCGATGGCTTCGATGATCGCGTCGGCTGCACCTGCTGGCGGAACGTAGATCACGGATGCGTCAGCGCCCGTGCGTTCCTTGGCTTCGGCAACGGTTGCGAAGATCGGGAGCTTTTCGCCCTTTGAACCTTCCCAGGTTTCGCCACCCTTCTTCGGATGGATACCGCCGACCATCTGCGTGCCGTAGTAAGCAAGCGCCTGTTCGGTGTGGAAAGTACCGGTCTTGCCGGTCAGGCCCTGTACGAGAACCTTGGTGTCCTTGTTGACGAGAATGGACATGCCTTAATTCCCCTTCACAGCAGCGACGATCTTCTGCGCCGCATCGTCGAGATCGTCAGCCGAAATAACGTTCAGGCCGCTCTCGTTGATGATCTTCTTGCCGAGTTCCACATTGGTGCCTTCAAGACGGACAACCAGCGGAACCTTCAGGCCGACTTCCTTGACCGCAGCGATCACGCCTTCAGCGATCACGTCGCACTTCATGATGCCACCGAAGATGTTGACCAGAATGCCCTGGACAGCCGGATCAGCGGTGATGATCTTGAACGCAGCCGTCACCTTCTCCTTGGAAGCGCCGCCACCAACGTCGAGGAAGTTGGCAGGTTCTGCACCGTAGAGCTTGATGATGTCCATCGTTGCCATGGCAAGGCCAGCGCCGTTGACCATGCAGCCGATATTGCCTTCAAGAGCGACGTAAGCGAGGTCGTACTTGGAAGCTTCGATTTCTTTTTCGTCTTCTTCCGACAGATCGCGCAGTTCCTGAATGTCAGGATGACGGAACAGCGCATTGCCGTCGAACGATACCTTGGCGTCGAGAACGCGCACGCGGCCATCGGTCATGACGATCAGCGGGTTGATCTCGAGAAGGCTCATGTCCTTTTCGGTGAAGGCCTTGTAGAGGATCGGGAACAGCTTGACGCCGTCTTCGCGAGCCTGACCCTCAAGCTTCAGCGCGTCGGCGAGCTTGTTGGCGTCTTCGTCCGTTACGCCCTTGGCTGGATCGATGGCGACAGTCACGATCTTTTCAGGGGTTTCTTCGGCAACGGCTTCGATGTCCATGCCGCCTTCGGTCGAAACGACGAAAGCCGGACGGCCGACGGTGCGGTCGATCAGGATCGAGAGATAGAGTTCGCGATCAATGTCAGCGCCATCTTCGATGTAAAGACGGTTGACCTGCTTGCCAGCAGGGCCGGTCTGCTTGGTAACGAGCGTGTTACCGAGCATTTCCTTCGCATTGGCAACCACTTCCTCAACCGACTTGGCGAGGCGCACGCCGCCCTTGGCGTCCGGGCCGAGTTCCTTGAACTTGCCCTTGCCGCGTCCACCAGCGTGGATCTGGCTCTTGACGACATAAAGCGGTCCGGGAAGCGTCTTTGCCCACTCTTCCGCCTGCTCGACGGAATAGACAGCCACACCGTTGGCGATCGGCGCGCCGTAGGTGTGAAGCAGGCGCTTGGCCTGATATTCGTGAATATTCATCTGGTTGTCCTCTACGGATTCCCGGTTCGTTTGGCGAACCGGTACGGATTGACAGCCGGAAAAGGCCGGAGCCCCGTCAAAAACGGAGCATCCGGCCTTGTCTGGATATTACTTGAGCGACGGAGCGATACCGATGCAGGCTTCGCAAAGACCAGCAACCGAAGCCACCGACTTTTCGAACTCGGCCTTTTCTTGCCCGTCGAGATCGATTTCGATGATGCGTTCAACGCCATTGGCGCCGATCACGGTCGGCACGCCGACATACATGTCCTTCACGCCATACTGACCGGTCAGCTGGGCAGCGACAGGCAGAACGCGCTTCTTGTCCTTGAGGTAGGATTCAGCCATCTGAATGGCCGAAGCTGCCGGAGCATAGAAAGCCGAACCGGTCTTGAGCAGACCGACGATTTCCGCGCCGCCGTCACGGGTGCGCTGGATGATCTTGTCGAGCTTTTCCTGGCTGGTCCAGCCCATCTTGACGAGATCTGGCAGCGGAATGCCTGCAACGGTCGAGTAGCGAGCCAGCGGAACCATGCTGTCGCCGTGGCCGCCGAGCACGAATGCCGTGACGTCTTCAACCGAAACGTTGAATTCTTCCGCGAGGAAATAGCGGAAACGGGCGCTGTCGAGAACGCCAGCCATGCCGACAACCTTGTGAGCCGGAAGGCCCGAGAACTTCTGCAAAGCCCAGACCATCGCGTCGAGCGGGTTGGTGATGCAGATGACGAAGGCTTCAGGCGCATATTTCTTGATGCCTGCGCCAACCTGTTCCATCACCTTCAGGTTGATGCCCAGAAGATCGTCGCGGCTCATGCCCGGCTTGCGCGGCACACCTGCGGTAACGATGACAACGTCCGCGCCTTCGATGGCTGCGTAATCGTTGGCGCCGGTAAACTTCGCATCAAAACCGTCAACCGGAGAAGATTCGGCGATATCCAGTCCTTTGCCCTGCGGAGTACCTTCCGCGATATCAAAAAGGACGACGTCGCCCAGTTCCTTCAGACCGGCGAGATGAGCGAGCGTGCCGCCAATCATACCAGAGCCGATGAGGGCAATCTTGTTGCGTGCCATGATTGTTTCTTTCCTCAAGTTTGATCCAGAAACGCATGAAGCCATCCGGTGTCCTCCCGGAAACGCTTAAGCGCTGCGAGGGTTCGATATGACTCTTTGCGAAAAAACACAACTCATTATTTTGCGACCAATGTTTTCAATCGGTTAGAATTATATGTTCTTACGTAAACGTAAGATAATTGGGCGGAATAATGGCAATTCCCCTCTGTCTCGCCCGTCATCACCCTGCCGGTGATGCGATAGGCAAGCCGCCAATCCGATCGGCCCTTGTCGCAGCCCGCATAAAGATACTGGGTGCGACAAGCTTGGAGCCGACACATCCGTCCGGATGCACTACGCTTGCTCCAACTATCTGAACCTGCACGCTCTGCCTTCCAAAAACTCGCTTACGCGTTTCGGAACAAATGCGCTGAATTTGCGCGGGCACGATAGCCGATTGAGGATATAAGTCCAGTCTGTGGCAATCAGATGATAGGACCAGAAGTTTGGTAGCCAGAGACGGCTCGCAGAATCGGCAGTCCACCTTCTCAATCAAACTGATCGGCAAACTGATCGGCAAACCGATGCGCAAACCGATCGGAAAACAGGGCCGAACTCAGTCGGCCCCCTCTGGTATCTGCGACAGATATTCGGCGCTCTGCATCTCGAAGAGACGCGACGCTGTGCGGTCGAATTCGAATGCCTCCGTGCCGCTTTTCGCAACATAGAGCTTTTCCGGCTGCGCTTCCGCCGTGATGAAGATGCGGGCATGATGATCGTAAAGAACATCCACCAGCAGGATAAAGCGCTTGGCTTCATTGCGCCGCGAAAGATCGAGCATCGGCACATTGTCGATGAAGAGGGTCGAATAACGACCCACAATGGCCAGATAGTCCGCAGCCCCGAGCGGACGGCTGCACAGTTCTTCGAAACTGAAACGCGCAGCGCCCGGAATGGAACGCGGCACCTCGATATCGCGTCCCTTGATGCGAATAGTGTCCGGCTTTTCTTCCACGCCATCCTTCTGCGCAGTCCAGGCGGCATCCATCCGCTTTTCCGTCTCGCCACCCAGCGGCGAGAGATAGACCGGCTGCCGGTCCAGCTTTTCCAGCCGGTAATCGGTGCGCGAATCGAGATTGATCACGTCGACATGATTCTTGAGAATATCGACAAAGGGCAGGAACAGCTGACGATTCAGGCCGTCACGATACAGATTGTCCGGCGCGACATTCGACGTGGCGATCAGCACCACGCCACGCGCGAACAGCGCGCTGAACAGGCGCGACAGGATCATCGCGTCGGCGATATCCGTGACGGTGAATTCATCGAAGCACAGCACCCATGCCTGCGCACTTAGCGCGTCAGCAACCGGCGGGATCGGGTCGTCCTGCTTGGTCTCGCCGCGCTTCAGGGCCTGACGATGCGCATTGATACGATCATGCACATCGGCCATGAAATCGTTGAAATGGGCGCGGCGTTTGCGCTCGACGGGAAGGAGCGAAAAGAACATGTCCATCAGCATGGTCTTGCCGCGGCCGACTTCGCCATGAACATAAAGCCCCTTGACGATCTCCTGCGCCTGCTTGCGCTTGCCGAAAAGCCAGCCAAGCGCGCTGGACTTGCGCGAAAGCCGCTTGGTGCAGATTTCCTCGATCAGCCGGTCATAACGGCTGGTCAGGTCGAGCTGCGCGGGATCGGCCTCCACTTCGCCCGATGCGACCAGCGCATCGTAATGCTCGCGGACGGAGGGGAATGCTTTCAGATTACCATCAAAGGACATGACAGGTTCCGTGAACCCTCTACTTAAAATTCGGCGGAGCAGTCCGGAGACGCCCCGCCGCGATCGATTGTTTCGGCTTTATATCAGCGCGCCACTTTTAAATCAGTGCGCCGATTTCAGATTAACGCGAAAGTGACAGGGCCTGGCCGCCGGTGGTCTGACCGTCGAAACGGCCCTGACCCGACGAATAGAGCGAGGCGACCGTGCCGCCCGATCCATCGTAAAGCACAAGCTGCTTGCCGTTGACGGCCCAGGAAGCGAGGTTCGCCAGTTCGCCCGGGCAACGCAGCGGACCTGCACGGTAGCCCTGACCATATTTGGTCTGCGGCGTAGCAACCTTACAGCTCTGGCCGCCGAGCGAGGCGTTCCAGACGCCTGCGACGGTGCCCGGAGTCAGATCAGGCGCTGATGCCGGCGGCAGGCTTGCAACCTGTGTGCCGCCCGGCTGCATGCCGGGATTGGTGGTTGGAGCGGTCGGGAACTGCGATCCATCCGGCGAATTGAGATTGCCCTTCTGCACGGAACCCTGCGGCGCGGCCTGCAAGGGTGCTGGCGGAGGCGGCGGGGAAACAGGGCCGAGGTCGTTGCCCATCCGGGAGCTCTGACAGCCGGCCAATA
>Ga0153948_1000681_pt1 | contig 18514 bp, 16 predicted proteins | sample TSNJ032MetaG_FD_104696 | JGI IMG/M metagenome (GOLD analysis project Ga0153948, IMG submission 104696) | Attine ant fungus gardens microbial communities from New Jersey, USA - TSNJ032 MetaG | ecosystem: Host-associated > Fungi > Mycelium > Unclassified | place: USA: New Jersey, Wharton State...
GCTTACCCACTCGGTATTTTCATCTATAATTCCGTATCTGTCGGCATCCCCGTCATTTGAAAGAGTTATAAATCCTTCTTTGTAGTTGTGCATGTATTTTTTTATCGGTTCAGGCATGCCTCCACCAAATAAAGGGTCATGGCAATCGTTAAATGGTTCAAATTTTATATTATTTCTTTTTAGCAGCTCGTCAAAATATCCCGCCGAAGCTGAAAAAAGAGCATCGTATATTATTTTTATATTTGAAGATGCTATTTTTTTAAAGTCTATAAGCTTTTCAATATGTTCAAAATATTCTTCACTGAAATCTTTTAGCTCAATCTTGCCGCCTTGTTCGGCTGTTGGAGCTGCATCTAAATTGGCAACAATTGCGTCGGTTATTTCTACCGTCGCAGGACCGCCGTAAGGTGGTATAAATTTCATACCCAGATATTCACAGGGGTTATGGGAGGCTGTAAACATTATAGCGCCGCTGCAATCAGGAGTGATAGTTGCACTGTATGCAAGGGTAGGCGTAGGACAAACGCGAGAAGAAAGGATTGCCCTGTAGCCGTATTTTTCAAGTAATTCTGCACTAAATTTAGAAAATTTGTCCGCCATAAACCTCGGGTCATAACCTATGAGAATAGTTGACGCCGCAAGACCCTTGTCTTTTAGGTATTTCGCTATGGCATTTGTAATTTTCTCCACAGTTTCAAATGTAAAGTCTTTTGCTATAATTCCCCTGAAACCGTCTGTTCCAAACTTGATGACATGTCGTGGGCGAGAAAAGGCATCTGTGCCATCTTTTCCCATGGTTGACGAATCAAATGAAGATTTATTGTTTGCCATATTCATCTGCCTTGTATAAAATACCTGTATGAATAATACCAAAAAAATATATTTTCTGGGGCCTCAGGGTTCTTATACACAAATTGCAGCAAATAAGTTTGTTGACCAACTTTCTTTGCAGGGGACGCTTGAACCGGTTTCAACCATAGCAAGAGTTGTATCCGAGCTTGTTCAAAACCCAGACATGCTAGCTGTTGTTCCGATTGAGAATTCCATTGAGGGTATAGTGAGGGAGACTATAGACAACATTCTTAATATAGAAGATGGTTTGAACATTCTTTGTCAGTGCTACATTCCCATACAACACTGTCTAATCTCAAAAGGAAAGTTTGAGGAAATAAAAAACATAGTTTCACACCCGCAGGCACTTTCCCAGTGTCAAAACTACATATGCAAAAACTTTTCAACAGACATAAATATAGTAAGCGCCAGTTCAACTTCTCAAGGCGTACAGTCGCTCTTAGGCAGGGATGAAAGTTGGGGGGCAATAGGAAACGAACTCTGCGCAGAGCATTATGAATTAAATATTGTTGCGAAAAATATTAACGATGTAGCCGACAACAAAACACGCTTTGTATTAATTGGAAGAGGTGCAGCCCAAAAACAGGAAAGAACATCTATGGCATTCTCCACCAAAAATGAACCCGGTGCACTCTTAAGGGTTCTTGAAATATTTAAAAAGCACGAGCTTAACATGGTATATCTGGAGAGCAGACCTTCCAAGAAAGTCTTTGGGGAGTACGTGTTTTATGTGGATATTGACTGCGGTGCGGATAAAATAAAAGAGGCACTTGTGAATATTGAACGATATTGCAACTTCTACAAGTTGCTGGGTTCTTATTCTGTGATATAATAGTAATTACAGAACATTAATCGAACTTTGAAAAATATTGATAACCATCGGGTACGGTTTTGTCTTGCTCAACCAATTCTCAAGGGAATTTGAGCTGCAAGCCGTTTCAGACTCATACACTTAAAGCCCGTTTATAAATAATTATGGGGACGCTTTGGATTTGACAGGGTGTTTTTATCAATCAGACTGCGAGTCGCGGCGATGTTCCGCGTTACCAACGATCAAATAAAACAAACGCTAATAACGTTGTAAAAGCTGATTTCAGCCGTCGTGCAGCTCTAGCTGCATAGGCCGCTGTCTTAACATCAGCCACTTCGCACCCCTAGCTTGCCGGGGTGCCGAGTCAATTATGCAAGCTGCTCGCGCCGATGGAGGTTAGGCGCGCTAAGATCTCCTCCGAAGTTTAGGCTTTCTCCAAAAAAGTCTTTGGCCGGCCTTTTGGTTTTGACTTTCCCTAAGTCGGTTGAGATTAATTAAAGTCTACGCTCGTAGATGTTTGCTTGGTTTCATTTTGGACGTGGGTTCGACTCCCACCGTCTCCACCATTTAAAAACTACTTAATACGGTCTTTTTTTATATAGATTATTATACAGTTGCAGAGACTTTTGATATTGCAGCCAGTTCTGTTTTTAGGGCTGTAATGCCAACTGTGTTTGATTTTAACTTGCCCGAGGGGTCGGATGTGTTGCAAGTAGTTCTGTCCCAAAAGTCCCATTTGCTTGCCCGAAATTTTTTAGAATAAAAAAACGATTAAAAATTACAATTAACAAGCAAAGTCGGAAAAAAGGAACTTTGTGCAATCCACGTCCTATCGGTACTTGTGGGATAATTTCAAAGTTTCGGAAAAACAAAAAATTACAAGTTCCGCATAATTTGCACAAAATTACCCACATATCTCTGCTGCTACTAGTGTTTTCTTGTTTCAAGAATATTTTTCATTGTTATCATATTTATCTTGTGTTAGATTTATTGCTGAGGCGGTAATGCAATGTTGATATTAGAAACAACCAGATTAATTTTGCGTCCATGGGAAGAAACGGATGCCGAAAGTCTGTATGAATACGCAAAAAACCCTCTTGTCGGTCCTGTTGCAGGGTGGCCTGTTCACACAAGTGTTGAAAATAGTCGGCAAATTATCCGTGAGGTTCTGTCGGGCGATGAGACTTATGCTGTGACAATTAAAAACTGCAATTTTGCAATAGGAAGTGTTGGTTTGTTAATTGGGGACAAAAGCAATTTGGATATTAAAGCCGATGAGGCGGAAATCGGCTATTGGATTGGTGTCCCGTATTGGGGGCAGGGGTATATCCCCGAAGCTATACACGAACTTATGCGCCACGCCTTTGAGGATATGAAAATATCCACCCTTTGGTGTGGGTATTTTGAAGGCAATGAAAAATCAAAAAGGGTGGGTGAAAAATGCGGATTTAAATTTCATCACACGGAAAACAACAAGCCATGGCCACTTATAAATGCAACAAAAACACAACATATAACTTGCATTACTAAAAAGGAGTGGACGGATAAATAAACTCTAAGTATTTAGTCTGCTTTCTCTCCTTCGCATTCGCTTTTTCTATAAAAAATTTTAAACTCCCTGTTACTTTTTCTGAAACTCTATGTTAATTTACAATTATCGTAGGGGTTAATTTTTGTTACGATACCGGTACAAAAAGCTTCCAAATAGCATTTTTTTTCTAATATCGGTTTTACACAGATATGCAAATTTGTGATATAAAAAATCCGTTAGGTCAATCTGTGCCAACAACGCTACTAAAAAATGGTAATGTTAGTTTTGGTGCTTTTGCCAATAATAGTCAGGATAAATTTATTAAATTTACTGCCGCCAAAACTGAATTAACGCCTATAGAAAAAAATAAATTAGATAAAGATTTGGAGCAGATAGAAATAAAAAGTATTAAATTTTTCTTGGATAATCGCTTGCCTAATGGATTGGTTCTGAACAGAGCACCAAATTCTGACGAACCGCCGGCCGGCAGATCGGCAGAAATGTGCAGTGTTGCGGCTACCGGGTATGGTCTTACGGCTTTGATAATGGCTTGTGAAAAAAATATATTGCCTAAAAAACAAGCTAAAGAAATGACAATGCAAACTCTTAAATTTATTGATAAACAAACACCGAAAATAAACGGTGGATGGATGGCACATTTTATGGATGGCAAAACAGGCAAGACTTACAAAAATACCGAAATTTCTTCTATAGATACTGCTATATTCTTTTTCAATGCGTTTGCCGCCGCAGAATATTTTGACAATGATGTTAAAAAACAAGTTAAAAAAATGTATAAAAAAATTGATTTTAAAATGATGTTAACCGAAGATAACAAAAAGCCGGACCAAATTTCCTTCAACCTCGGATTTCATGTTAAAGATGGAAAGAGAGAATTTATCCACAACAAATGGGATGAATATTCCGAAGGAATTTTAGTGATGCTTCTGGGTCTGGGCTCTAATGAAGTCCCCGCTAAAATGTGGACTGATGGTTGGAATCGTGATAAAAAATGGAAACAAGACGGATTAAGCAGTTTTGTTTGCCTTCCGTTGTTTACATATTTTTACCCCCATGGGTTGTTGGATTTAAAAAATAAAGTTGACGTAAAGGGTGATAATTTCTGGAAAGCATCGCAAAATGCTGTAAAAATGCAAGTTAAATACTGCAATAATCATGGATATCCTGAAGATGTTTTTGGCATTACAGCTTGTGACGGTCCTAATGGATATCAACCATATCAGACAGCTGGAACGGAGCAATATCCGGCCCATGACGGAACGATTGCACCACCTGCTATTCTGTCCTGTTTACCTTTTGCTGAAAAAGAAACACTGAAAGCACTTGAATATATAAAAAAAGAAAATTTAGATAACGAGAAATATGGGCTTTGCAACGCATATAATGTTGATTCAAGATGGCGAACACCGGATGCATTAGGGGTTGATATCGGGAGCTCTTTACTTATGATTGATGCTTATAAAACAGGAACAATTCACAAGCTTATTAATAAAAATGAAATTGTTCAAAAATCTATGAAACGAGCCGGGTTTCATAAATTAACTTCTTCATCGTAATTTCAAAGCAAGGTGGGCGAACACTTTTGACCAACATAAAAAGAGACTTTTGCTCTCTGGACTAAATCCACCAGTTTTTGAGACACATCTGAACACAAGGATGTGTCTTTTAGTTTGCGTATATCCACCTCTATAACGTCATTTTCACCAGAATAATTGCAGGCAATAGTTATGGTGTCTACATACAGAACAACAGAATTAACGAAGGTATCAATGACCTGTTTCTTATAAATTTCATTTCAGCTTCAAAGTAATATTTTAGTACTCATTCCCATCTCCGCGCTAATCCAATCTCTATACAAGTGTTGGTTTGCAATAAATAATCTTCCCTCTTTTTCTTTTGAGATAATGCAAAAAGTTTTTTATGCTAGAATCATAATAAAGCTTGGCGGGGAGAGTAAAAAAACCGAGAAGGTTGGAATGAGTATGCTTAATGATAAAACAATTTTAGTAACTGGTGGAACGGGAAGTTTTGGTAAAAAATTCATCAAAACTGTGTTTGAAAAATATCCTGATATTAAAAAAGTTATCGTGTTTTCGCGCGATGAATATAAACAATTTGTAATGAATAATATGCCGGAATTTCAGCCGCACAAAGACAAATTAAGGTTTTTCATAGGCAATGTGCGCGACAAAGAAAGGCTTTTAAGAGCATTTGAAGGTGTTGATGTTGTGGTGCACGCTGCCGCTTTAAAACAAGTGCCTGCTTGTGAGTACAACCCCTTTGAAGCAGTTAAGACAAACGTCATGGGCGCTCAAAATATCATTGACGCTTGTATTGATAAAAATGTTAAACGCGTGGTGGCACTTTCCACAGACAAGGCATGTGCGCCGATAAACCTTTATGGTGCGACAAAATTGTGTTCGGATAAATTGTTTATCGCGGGAAATGCCTATTGCGGCGATAAAGAAACCCGTTTTTCGGTTGTACGATATGGAAATGTTGCAGGTTCGCGCGGTTCGGTTATTCCGTTTTTCAAAAAACTTGTAGATGAAGGTGTAAAAGAACTTCCCATTACCGATTTAACAATGACAAGATTTTGGTTAAAATTAGACCAAGCAGTCGATATGGTGCTTGAGGCAATTGAAAATATGCAGGGTGGCGAACTTTACGTTAAAAAAATCCCATCAATGCACATGTCTGATTTGGCGCGTGCAATTGCACCCGATTTAAAAATTAAAGAAATCGGTATCCGTCCGGGTGAAAAAATACACGAGCAGATGATTGCAAAAGAAGATGCCAGAAATACTATTGAGTTTGATGAATATTATATAATATTGCCTGAAATTAATATTGAACACATCAGTCATAAATACCCGAAATCTAAGCCCGTTACACTTGGTTTCGAATACCATTCGGGCAATAACGACAGATGGCTAAGTGTTGAAGATATGAAAAAATTGATTGAGGAAATATAAAAATGAACACAGCGTCATTCAAAGAACTTTACGAAAATAATGTAAACATTATGCAGTATTGCAGGGAGTTAAAAAACTCTGAAGAAAATAATATTCACTCAATAATGACAAGTTATGATTTGCAGTCAGGCTCTTATGTATCAGCCCTAAATAGCCCGATTATAAATGAAAATTACCATGTTAATTTTAAAAAAACACCCATGCTTCCTGCCGAGTTTACGGAAAAATTCACTCAAGAAGTCGCAAATGAAATTAATAAATATGATTTTTCTTCAATTTTGGAGGCTGGCATTGGGGAAGCTACGACTCTTGTCAATGTTTGTAAAAAATTAATTAATAAAAACGCGAAAATATCGGGCTTTGACATTTCGCCATCGAGAATACAGGTCGCAAAAGAGTACTCGGCATCAAACAGAATATCCTGCAATTTATTTGTAGCCGATTTAAATCATATCCCATTAAAAGACAATAGCGTTGATTTAATTTATACGGTTCATGCGCTTGAACCTAATTCAAATAAAGAATTTGAATTAACTAAAGAGCTTTATAGGGTCACCAATAAGTATTTAATATTAATTGAACCCTCTTATGAGCTTGGAAACAGCGAAACAAAAGCAAATATAGAAAAACACAAATACATTAAAAGATTAAGGGAAGCGGTCAATTCTCTTGGCGGTAAAATTTTAAGATATGAATTATTTACGATAGGTACTTACTCAAATCAACCTGCAATTCACGTTATTGAAAAATCATCCGCACCTTCATTTAGTACAGAGAATGCACCAGGCTATAAATTTGTCTGTCCTGTCTGCAAAAATGAATTAGAAAAAGTCAAAGGACACAATTTTTGTGAATTTTGCGGAGTTGTTTATCCTATTTTAAATGATATCGAAATATTAAATGCTAATAATTCCATAATTTTTTCACACTATTACCAGAATGCTACTTGCAAAAAAAATTGAATGAGGAAATATAATTTTGAAAGTATACGGTTACGGGAAACAATACTTGGATTTATCTGATTATTTGGCGGTTTTAAAAACTCTAAAATCAGATTTTTTAACCTGCGGACCCAAAGTAAAAGAGTTTGAGCAGGCAATTTGCGACTACACGGGCGCAAAATATTGCGTTGCTGTTTCAAGTGCAACCGCAGCCCTGCATTTAACAATGCTTGCAATAGGGATTTCAAAAGGGGATGAGGTTATTACAAGTCCGATAACGTTTTTGGCGAGCGCAAATTGTGTGCTTTATGCGGGCGGGACAGTCAAGTTTGCCGATATTGAACCCGAAACTGCAAATATCGATCCGCACGAAATTGAAAAACGGCTCAAAGTGGACAAAGGGCGCACAAAGGCAATTATTCCGGTTCACTTTGCAGGTCAAAGCTGCAATATGGAAAAAATCCGCTCGTTGACACAAAAGCACAATCTTTTTGTAATTGAAGATGCGGCGCATGCCATAGGTTCCGAATATAAAGGCTCAAAGGTCGGTTCTTGTAAATATTCCGATATGACCGTCTTTTCATTTCACCCTGTGAAAACCATAACGACAGGTGAAGGCGGTGCGATAACGACAAATAACGAAGAACTGTACCGGAAGTTATTGCATCTGCGTTCCCATGGGATGTACCGCACGCAAAATTGGGAATACGAAATGCGAGAGTTGGGATATAATTACCGTCTAACGGACATTCAAGCAGCGCTTGGAATAAGTCAACTTCAAAAATTAGACAAGTTCAAAAAACGCCGCAGGGAAATTGTGAATTTTTACAATGAAAATTTAGGTTTACCGCATTTAGTCGAAAAAGATTTTTCAAATGCTTGCTTTCATCTGTATGTAACTTTGGTTGATAATCGGGAGGAATTTTATTTAAAAGCGCGTGAGCGCGGACTAAATCTGCAAGTACACTATATTCCGGTTCATACTCAACCTTATTACAAGAATCTAGGCTTCAAGGAAGGCGATTTTCCCAACTCCGAAGCTTACTATAAAAAATGTATTTCGCTGCCTTTATATCCAGGACTGAAAAACAGCGACCTGCACGAAATAGTTAAGCGAATTAAGGCGATAATATGAAGCTTGGCTTAAAACTTTGGAGCACAAATACGGGAGCTTATTTCGACGAGGCGCAAAAGCTTTACAGGCAAGGTTTTTTTGACTATATTGAGCTTTACGTTGTGCCCGATACAACACGAACAATAGAAAAATGGAAAATTTTAGAGGATGGGTTTGGAATCCCCTTTGCCCTACATGCCCCTCATTTCATGAACGGTGTAAATCTTGCCGATTCGTCCAAAGAAGATTACAATTTGAATGCATTTAAGCAGGTAAACAGGTTTTTAGATGAATTGAACGCTCAATATGTTGTTGTGCATAGCGGAATTGAGGGCAATATTGATGAAACAATCAGGCAGTTGAAAATTATACAGCCCGAAAAGATGCTGATTGAAAATAAACCTCATACAGCACCGCTAAGAGGTAATAAAGGATGCAGGGGCGCCGTAATTGATGAAATAAAAAAGGTAATTAAAGAAATCGGATGCGGCTTTTGCCTTGATATCGGACATTCGTTCTGTTGTGCGAATTCCTTGAACATTAATCCTTATGAATATTTGAAAGAATTTAATAAGCTAAATCCCTCTTGCTATCATTTAAGTGATAATTTTATTGACAGCACTTTCGACAAACATTATCATCTCGGGGAAGGGAATTATGATTTTAAAAAGATTTTTGATATAATTGATACAAGTAAAAATGTTACGATTGAGACCAATAAGAATAGTAAAGAGAATTTGGACGATTTTATCGAGGATGTGAAGTGGATACGGAGTTTACGATAAGACTTGCAAAAATTGACGATATGAGAGCCGTTTTTGAGCTTTCCAATGACGATGCTGTGCGAAAAAACTCCATTAACTCCGAAAAAATATTGTGGGAAAACCATGTTAAATGGTTTGAGAATAAAATTAACTCCGTAGATTCATTTTTTTATATTGCAGAAACAAAGCAAAATAATTTTATCGGACAAGTCCGTTTTGATAAAAAAAACGGGGAATTTATCACAAGTATAAGTATTACAGAGTACTACAGGGGAAAAAATTTAGGCCGAAAAATTTTAAAAGTCGCTATTGGTAAATGCGGCTTAGAGAATGCATCTGCATTTATAAAAAAATCTAACCCGTATTCCTTAAAAGCGTTTTTAAATGCAGGTTATGAAGTGATTGGCGAAGATGAAGAATATTTCAAACTTGAGTTTAAAAATAAAGTTTTCATAATAGCTGAAATGTCTGCAAACCATTGCGGAGACAAGGAATTGGCGAAGAAAATCATTGCCGAAGCCAAAGTTTGCGGCGCCGATGCGGTGAAAATTCAGACCTATACCGCAGATACAATGACTATTGATTGTAAATCCGACATTTTCAAAGTTTCAAGCGGAACACTTTGGGATGGGAAATATTTGTACGACCTGTATAAAGAAGCTTATACCCCGTGGGAGTGGCAAGCTGAACTCAAAGCATATGCCGATAGTGTCGGGATTGAATTTTTCTCAACACCTTTTGATTTTTCAGCAGTGGATTTTCTGGAGGACATCGGAGTTGAAAAATATAAAATCGCGAGCTTTGAGGCGATTGATTATCCGTTAGTTAAATATGCGGCCTCAAAGGGTAAGCCCATGATAATCTCTGTGGGCATTTCGAGCGAGGAAGAGATTCGTGCGTGTATTGATACTTGTAAATCTGTTGGAAATAATGACATAACTATTTTAAAATGCACATCGGCCTATCCTGCCAAAATTGAAGATATGAATTTAATAACAATCAAAGATATGGTTGAAAAATTTGCCTCGCAAGATGTAAAAATCGGCTTGAGCGACCATTCTATGAGCATTGAACCTACAATAATTGCTGTTTCATTGGGCGCCACGGTAATTGAAAAGCACTTTACACTAGATAGAAAACTTGGTGGCGCGGATGCTGAATTTTCTCTTGAACCCCAAGAGTTTAGGTCTATGGTTGAAGCTGTAAGAAATACGGAAAAAGCACTCGGCAGGGTTGGTTACTCAGTTAATGAAAAAAACCGTGCTTTCGCCCGTTCTTTGTTTGTTGTAAAGGATATAAGAGAGGGTGAGAAATTTAGCGCCGAAAACATCCGCTCAATCCGTCCGGGTTGCGGCTTGCATCCGAAATATTATGATATAATCGTGGGAAGTGCAGCAAAAAGGGGTTATTTTTTAGGAGAACCTTTGAAATTGGAGAACTTGGAATGAGTTTAAACGGGAATTGTTCAACAGATATATTTCCTGATGTTGTAAGGATTGAAAGTTCAGGCAAGTGTAATTTTAAATGTTTACATTGTTCTCACGCACAAAAAGACCATTTGCGCCCCAATTTGAGTTATGAAATTTTCAATAAAATACTTTCGCAATTTGAATATAAAAATTTTATCCCAAGGGTGGTTGTACTTTACCATGGTGGAGAACCGCTTTTAAACAAAAATATTTTTGATTTTATAAAAGATTTGAAAAGCTACGGAGTGAAATTTACAAGAATTGTTTCTAATGCAGCTCTTTTAACGCAAGAAATAATTGAAAAGCTTATAGATGCAGGCCTTGATGAAATATCCTTCTCTTTTGACGGATTATCACCTGAGGAAAATAATGCAATAAGAAGAAACGGTAATTTTGAACGAGACAGCCAAAATGTCATAAATTTTTTAAACACAGTAAGAAAAAGAAAATCAAATATAAGGGTTAAAATCGCAAATGTTCAGTTTTATGAGAAAAGAGAACTGAAAAACCATATGACGAATAATGAAAATAAAAAAATGCCGAATTATATTCTTGAAAAATTTCACAAATATCCTGAGATTATTTATGAAAGCCATCCGGCAATGGTATGGCCGGGTTTTGATATTAAAAGCAGTATTTTTTCTATATGTAAATCAAATGTAAAATCACCAGACTATTGCCCAAGTGCCTTTGAAACAATTTCAATACTTTCAAACGGTGATATTGTTCCTTGCTGCTATGATATTTGCGGTGAAAAGGTTTTCGGAAATGTTCTTAATGATAATATTTTTGAAATTTGGAAAAACAAAGAATATGGGGCTTTTAGAAATGCAATAAAAGGATCAAACCCTGATAATTTTTGCAAAAAATGTCTGGTTTATAGCGGAGAATATCTTGTCAAAACATGTTAAGTCAATTGCCATAATCCCTGCACGCGGTGGGTCAAAGAGGATACCGAGAAAAAACATAAAGAATTTTCTGGGAAAACCAATCATCACTTACTCCATTGAGGCGGCGCTTAAGGCTGACGTATTCGATGAGGTTATGGTATCAACCGATGATACCGAAATTGCCGAAATTGCTCAAAAATACGGGGCAAAAATCCCTTTTTTCAGAAGCTCTGAACTTTCAAACGATATGGCAATGACAGCACCTGTTTTAATTGAGGTTTTGAATGAGTATAAAAAATTGGGGCAAAATTTTGAATACATTTGCTGCATTTATCCTTGCGCTCCTTTTGTAACTTTTCAAAGGCTTAAAGAGGCAATGAATATTTTGAAGAATAATGATTGCGACAGTACTTTACCTGTTGTAAAGTTTTCTTATCCGCCTCAAAGGTGTCTGGTTATAAAGGATGGAAAAGCTCAAATGCTGTATCCTGAAAACTATAACGTTCGTTCGCAAGACTTGGAGTCTTATTATCATGATGCCGGACAGTTTTATTGCTTAAAATCAGAAAGTTTAATAAGAGAAGAAAGGCTTTATTGTGGTATAACTTTACCGATTATTCTTGACGAGTCAGAGGTTCAGGATATTGATACTGAAGAAGATTGGAAAATAGCAGAGATTAAATATAAGACTTTAAAACTTTGTGGTACAATTTAAAAAACGGAGAATGGAAATGATATTTAAAACGAAACAGGAAACCTTCTGGGCTGAGGAGTTCGGAGATGAATATATTACAAGAAACAATGGCAAATACATACTTGCGGCAAATCTGGGTTTATTTTCAAGAATAATCGAATATGCAAACGGCATATCTTCGATTTTAGAATTCGGCTCAAATATAGGTAATAACTTGGATGCACTAAGACTATTGCTGCCTGATAGCGATTTGTCCGGCATTGAAATAAATAAAAATGCAGCTGATATATTGAGCAAAAAAGGTGTTAAAGTTTACAACCAGTCTATACTTGACTTTGAGCCTGATTGTAAAAGAGATTTGACATTTACCAAAGGGGTTTTAATTCACATAAACCCCGAAGAGCTTCAAAATGTTTATCAAAAGCTTTATGATGCTTCAAAAAAGTATATTTTAGTGGCGGAATACTATAATCCGACCCCTGTTTCAATTCCTTATAGGGGACATTCGGACAAACTTTTCAAACGTGACTTTGCAGGGGAAATTATGGAAAAATTTCCCGATTTAAAGCTTGCAGGTTATGGTTTTTCTTATCATAAAGATAACAGTTTCCCACAAGATGATATCACTTGGTTTTTAATGGAGAAAGCGTAAAGTTTATGAAATTTTGCAAAAAATGTGGCTTTATTCTGGGAACAAGACCTGGTTTAGGAGACATTAAAAGAGTTTGCACGGCATGCATTAATGCCCGAAAAAAGAGTGACATTGACTTTGAAAAGCGTCAAAATTGGCTTACTAAGTATATTAAGGAAAATATAACCCATAAAAAATATGACTGTATTGTGGCTGTATCGGGCGGAAAAGACTCTCATATGATAATTAAACGCTTAGTTGAAAACCACGGAATAAAAAATATTTTACTTATTACTGTGTGCGACGAGTTCACGGCAACGCAAGCAGGGATACATAACAGGTCAAATATCAGCGAATATTTTGGTTTTGACCATATGATTTTCAGATGTTCGCCAAAAGAGTTTAGGAAAAATACTATAAAGGATTTTGAAGAGTCACTCAACCCCCTGAAATGGATTGAGCAGAGACTTTATGAAATCCCTACAGAAATGGCGAAAGACCTTGGCATTAAGCTTGTATTTTTCGGCGAAAATTCATCCTATGATTATGGGAATAGTGAAGAATTGGGCATTTTTCATCCTGCTTCGGATGACAATGTAAAAGTGATTTATATGGGCGCCATATATCCTTATTCCATAAAAGACTCCTTAAGTGAAGCAAGACAGATAGGTTTTAAAGATTTGGATGACTTTTGCGAATGGCAAAGAGCAGGAAATATTGAAAACTATACCCAAATTGATAGCATTGGATACATAGTTCATATTTGGTGCAAGTTTGTAAAATTCGGCTTTCAAAGAGTATCTGATATTGCTTGCAGGTTTGTAAGAGAAGGTAATTTAACCAAGGAACAGGCCGAACTGTACATTAAGGAAAGCGACCACATTTTAGACCCGTTGGCCAAGAAAGACTTTTGTAAAACGCTTGGAATTACACTTGAACACTTTGACAACATAGTTGACAAACATGCCAACAGAGAGCTTGTGGCGAAGGATGTCAACGGAGTTTGGAGAAGAAAATAGATGAAATTTATTAAAAAACTTAGAAATTCTATAAACAAAAGGATTTTTAAGTTACGCAAAATGTTTGAACCAAAAATTAATTCAAACAAAAGTTTTAAAAGAAAAAAGTCACATCCTAAGAATGTAAAGAAAGTTCTAGCGCATGTCTATGGTACATCTAATCTTTTGAATGCTGTAGGCGCGGTTAAAACATTATACGGAGATAATGTAAAACTGGATATAATCACATCCCCTCTTTCTTTTGGCAATTATGAAGCTATATTCTCTATCTCAAAAAATATTGAAATAATATCCTCTGTGAAAGTTTTTTCATTTGATGAAATCGCAAAAATTGAAAAAGTATCCGAAGATTTCAATAAGGCAAAATTATTAATTACAGAAAAACTAAATGAAAATTATGATGTTATTGTTTATTCCCATACGTGCCTCCATTTTTTTATAAATATAATTAAAAATATTTTCCCTCACGCGCAAACTATTTCTTACGGTGATACTTGGGGAGGATATGCGAATTCCGATATATACAGAAAAGAGCTAAATATTGACATAATGCCGCCTATTGAGTATCGGGATAAAAAAGAAGATATTTTTTGTAACTTATTTGCATATGACTGGTATGGAATAAATCCTGACTGCAATCTAAGGGTTGTTGATACAGAAACAATGAAAAGTACTTTTAAAGAAATTGATTCCGACAGGAAAATAAGTTCTTACTGCAATAAACTTTTAAATATGCATCCTGATAAGAAAAAGTATTTGTATATGACCGAAAATTTATACGAGGCAGGTTTTCTGTCTTTTGAAAATGAAGTAAAAATGCACATTGAAATTATTGAAAAATATATTCAAAAGGGAAATGTGGTGGTAATAAAATCGCATCCGCATGAAACTTATTCAAGAATAGACATGTTAAAAAAACATTTTAAAAATGATTATATCTTTATTGGGTTTCAAAAAAGATATAATTTTTATCCGATTGAGATTTTTGGAGACTTAATTAAAAATGCAGAACTAAATATTTGTTGTGGCTGTCCTTTGTTTACCTTTAAATACCTATACGGCATTAAAGTAGTCAATCCGCTCGCAGGAAGCGAGGGGTTAGTGGATAGGTTTTTTGTTGATGAATATTTTAAAATAACGGAAGAAACCAATAACAAACTTGAAAAACTTGCTGGTACACTTGATACATGGGATAAAAAATCCATGATAAACTTACATGATACAAAAAGGAAGAAAGCATAAAATAGCTATTAAAAAATCGAAAATGGCTTTACGCCCAAATACTCAGACTACGGAGAAGTTATGAACATATATTCATTCCAATCTAGTCCATACAGTAGCAGGCAATTGAGTGAAGCTGATAAAAATATTTCAAATATATTAAACTTTTTAATAACCAAAGGTATGAGGTCGAGTGTTTAAATTATTTAAAAAAAAATTATTCAAAAACGAGCCTGAGCCCGTAGCTGCTTATACTTTGGGTGAAGGTAGCCGTATTTACCCCGAGGCAAGACTTGAAAACTTTCTCGGGTTCGAAAATGCAATATCTATAGGTGCAAATACCCATATAAGAGGCCGCCTCCTTACTTACCCCTCTGGCGGTAGAATATCAATCGGTGACTACTGCTATTTTGGTGAAAGCGGAAACATCTGGTCTGCCTGCAGCATTGAGATAGGTAACAATGTTTTAATTGCACATAATGTAGACATTTTTGATCATGATACTCACCCAACTTCCCCTATTGAGCGCCACGAACATTATAAAAACATAATTACAAGCGGTCATCCCAAGGCGCCTCCTAATTGGAATGAAAAACCCGTCAAAATTTGTGATGATGCTTGGATTGCTTGCAGGTCAATTATTTTAAAAGGTGTAACTATTGGCAAATGTGCAATTGTTGCAGCAGGAAGTGTTGTAACAAAAAGTGTTGAGCCATACACCATTGTAGCTGGAAACCCTGCAAGAAAGATAGGAGATGTTAATAAATGAGCTTATTTAAAAATGTTACCCGTGTGCAGCAAGTTGACCTTGAGCCCATGATGCTTTTACAAGGGAAGATTATGTCTGAGCTTAACAAGGCAAAGAAAAGCGACGACATTCAAGATTATGAATTTAAAGTCACTTCTCAAAACGGAGAAGACGGTATCATTCAATATCTGATTCATAAATACAATATAGAAAACAAGAAGTTCATTGAATTTGGCGTGGAAAGCTATAAAGAAGCAAATACAAGATTTTTATTGCAAAATGATAACTGGTCGGGACTTATAATTGACGGCAATGAAGAGTATATGAAAAATGTCAAAGCATCGGATTTGGGTTGGAAATATGACATTACCCCCGTAGGCTCCTTCATCACAAAAGAAAACATCAATAAAATAATAGTTGATTCGGGATTTTCAGCAAATGTGGGACTATTATCTGTGGATATTGACGGAAATGACTATTGGGTATTTGAGGCCATAACTTGTGTTGAGGCAGATATTTTGATTATGGAATACAACTCGCTTTTCGGCCCGAGCACCAAAATTTCAACCCTGTACAATTCGGCTTTTATCCGCGGACAGCAGCACTATTCTAACCTTTTGTACGGCGCTTCAATTTCAGTCTTGACAGAACTTGCAAACAAAAAGGGGTACTCTCTTTTGGGTTCCAACAGTTTTGGAAATAACTTGTTCTTTGTAAATAAGAAATACGAGGCGCAAAATAAAATCTCTCCCCAGGAAGCCTATGTTAAAAGCAAATTTAGAGAGTCGAGAGACAATATGGGCGGACTTTCTTATCTTTCGCACGAAAAAGGATTGGAGCTGCTTAAAGATGAAACGGTTTTTGATTTTACTCTTAATAAAGAAGTTAAGCTTGGAGGTATAGCTATTTGAAAAAACTTTTAATCACAGGCTCTAACGGTTTTATAGGCAGCGAGTGCAGAAAATATTTTTCAGATAAAGGCTTCAACGTCTTTGGTATAGACCCTTTTGGCGAAGGTGAAAATTTTATTCAGGGAGAAGTTTCGCGTAAAAACCTTGAAGGATTTAATACCGAATTTGATTACATTATTCATTTGGCAGGCAGCTCTACCGTGGGCGATGCTCATAAAAACCCTGAAACAGAAAAAAGGAAAACGGTCGACTCAACGCTTGAAGTGCTTGAGTTTATGCGTCTTGGCAATCCTCGTGCAAAGCTTGTTTATGCTTCATCTTCAGCCGTTTATGGTAACGGGTACAATAGGGAAATTTCTGAAAATGACACTCTTGCGCCGATATCAGAATATGGAAAACACAAGGTAGAAGCAGAGAATCTTTGTAAGGAATATTATAACAAACAGGGAATAAACATAGGTATAATAAGATTTTTCTCTATCTATGGTGAAGGGCTTAAAAAACAGCTCTTGTGGGATTTTTCGTGCAGATTACAGGAGACTAAGGAAAGTGTAGCTTGTTTTGGCACAGGCGAAGAGGTGAGAGATTTTATACACGTCCAAGATGCAGTGAGATTTATTGATTTAGTCTTGAAAAAAGAAGATGGTTTTAAAATATACAACTGTGGCTGCGGCAAAGGCATGGAGGTTAGAGAAGTATTAAACAAGATTTGTAAGAATTTTAAATGCAAAAAGGAACTTGTTTTTGATAATATGATACAGACCGGCAATCCTAAATGCCTTTTGGCAAATATTTCAAAAGCACGTGAGTTAGGCTTTATGCCGGAAATTAATATTGATAGGGGAATTGAGAGATATGTCAGTTGGTTTAAAAAAGAGAATCAGAATAGGTTTTTTAACAAAGCAGTCCTCTGACTGGCTCGGAGGAGTTAACTACTTCAAGAACCTTTTCATTGCGCTCGAGAATGTCAACAACCCCAAACTCATTCCCTACATAGAAACTCCTGATGACGAGAGAGCGAAAATACTTTTAAAGTGGGCAAAGCCGCTTGAGTTGAAAAAAGAAAAAGATGCGAAATACTTTTTCAATAAGTTTATCTCAAGGCTTTCAGGTAAAAAATTTGATAAGAACCTGTATTTTACAAATAACCTGCCCATTGATATTGTTTCACACTCGCACTATTTTCTTGATAAAAAGCCTGCCATAAGTTGGATACCCGACTTCCAACATATCCACTTGACGCAAATGTTTTCTCGGGAAGAAATAAATATAAGAAATTCGCACTATAAATACCTTGTAGAAAATAGCAATATTGTTATTTTAAGCAGTCAAGATGTGCTTAAAGACTTTAAGAGCTATGCCCCGAAGTACGCTCATAAAGCAAGAGTTTTGCACTTCGTTGCCATACCCGAAGATGACATTTACGCTAAAACTGATGCTATTAACGTGGAGAAATATGCCTTAGGTAAGAAGTATTTCTACCTCCCAAACCAGTTCTGGAAACACAAGAACCATAAGGTTGTTTTTGAAGCAATTGCTCTTTTAAAAGAACAAGGCATAAATGTCAAACTGGCTTTAAGCGGAAATACCGGAGACTATAGGCACAAAGAATACTTTGATGAACTTATGAATTTTGTAAAGTCAAGAAATATTGAGGAAAATATCCAAAATCTGGGAGTTGTTGACTCCTTGGAAGTTTATTATCTGATGCGAAATTGTATTTCCGTCATTAACCCTTCATTGTTCGAAGGATGGAGCTCTACCGTTGAAGAAGCAAAGAGTTTGGGAAAAAATATTATCCTTTCAAATCTAAATATTCACAAAGAACAAAATCCGCCTGGAGCTATATATTTTGACCCAAACAACCCGGGTGAACTGGCTTCGATATTAAAGAAAAAGTGGGAGAATTCTTGCGGCGGGCC
>Ga0153948_1000685_pt1 | contig 18479 bp, 17 predicted proteins | sample TSNJ032MetaG_FD_104696 | JGI IMG/M metagenome (GOLD analysis project Ga0153948, IMG submission 104696) | Attine ant fungus gardens microbial communities from New Jersey, USA - TSNJ032 MetaG | ecosystem: Host-associated > Fungi > Mycelium > Unclassified | place: USA: New Jersey, Wharton State...
AGAGAGAGAGAGAGAGAAACTACTCGATTTTGGACTTGCGCCTTTTTTTCTTTTTTGATTCGAGTCCCTCCGATATCATTGGGACGAGGCCTTTCTTGCTCTTGGCATGTTTGCGTTCGTGAATTCGACACTCGCGTCCGTCTTCTTCAACCTCTCCCCTTGGTTGATCTCGATCTTGGGCCTTCTCTTCCTTTTTCTTCTTCTTGTTGTTGTTGACTCCTGATGGTAGATCTTGTGCAGGAGCAGGATCGTGAATGACAGAAGTCAGGGGTGACGAGGTATTACTGCTATTATCCAATCGTTGACGTTTCTTTTTTCTTGGAATTGGCTCTTCCGCTTTGAATTTGGGCTGTCTCTTCTCCTTTTCCTTCTTTTCCTTCTTTTCCTTTTTCTTTTTCTTTTTCTTTTCCTCTTTTCTTTCGCGTTTTCGTTGTTGGTGGCTTGTGTTGATGACGACGACGTTTTCGTCCTCGTCCTCGTCTATGGCGTTATCCCGTTTTCTTTTGTGTTGATGATGAAACTCGCATGTCTGATGTGTCATACTGGGAGGGACGACGAAGACCATGGTGGTTGTATCGGTCATTTTGGCTTTTGCGAGCGCCATGGGTGTTGTTGTTTTTGTTTTTGTTTTTGTTGTCCCGTCATTTGGGGAGGGGGTGTAGGTTGTGTTCTGTTCGGGTGGGTTGTTGGTTAAGGTAAGTGCGAATTGAGTTGTTGTATCATCAGTGTTGGGAATTGTCGTCGCGTCGTTGGAGTTGGAGTTGGAATCGGGACTGAGAGTGGGACCGCGGAAGAAATGGGAGTAGAGGACGCGTTTGGCTGCTTCTTGTTTTGCTGTGGTTAGGAGATTTGATGATGATGATGATGATAGTGAGGGGGGCGTCGATGATCCACTGCCGGTGGTGAGTGTGGCAGAACTGGACGCGGATGCGGCGGGTGTACCACGTTTGGGCGCTTTATTGGATAGGATACCGGTGGATGTCCGGTCTAAGAGTTGGGTGTTTGAAGCAGGAAGGGGATCAGATCCGCCCTATGAGGGATTTCGTGTTTAAAGTAGTAAAAAACAACAAAGAGTACGTACAGAAGATGAATTGTCATCGTCATCGTCGTCATCTTTGTGCACCTTGACCTGGATCGTTTTCGCCGCGACAGAAAACAAACTGTTATAAATGAATACCAAAAATTCAGGAGGGAAGGGAAAAGAAAACGAAACTGATCCCAGAACGGAAATGCCTCGTCTCTGTCTTTGCCTAGACCTGATAAAGTACGTTTTGGGGGGATGGCGAGGGGGCGGATGAGGGCGTCTTGACGAAGGCCGGTGCCGAGGCCAGACCAGCCTTGGGAGATGAGATACGAGTGCCCATCCAGTGGCATTGTGATGGTTCAAAAGAATTTCGTTATTTATAGAAAAACAGGCACATCAATTATAATTGATGTATAATTTGCTCTCAAAGTTGCATTAATTAGACTAGATCTATGCAATCCATTTGTAGATACACCTCTCCACCGACAAGACACTCTAAGCCATGACTTCTCTCAACTCACCAACCCATCCGCATACTGAAATTCGCCCGAATTTTCGTACTTTTTTTTGAGATGAATCAACACTTCTTCTCTCTTATATTTGAAACGCACCTCCCACATGTCGATGGCGACTTGGCAGCTCTCTCTCACGACTCTTGGCGCATCGTCTCGGACCATCCATTCTTTGAGGTGAGGCAATACTTCGGGGGTAGCGATGCCCCCCAAGGCTTCGGCGGCTTCGTGTCTGACCATGGCTGATTCGGATATGTTCTGGAGGACTTGGACGAGAGAGGGGATGGAGTGCGGGGAGAGCATTTGACCGAAGATGAAGGCGATTTCGTGTCTATCAGGGAAAGGGGGAAAGACGTATATGTATATGTGGGTGGGATTTCATGAGGGGGGACAACGTACTTGAATAGAGCACTGTCGTCTGAAAATCCAGAGGCGAGTGCGTCTACTGCTTCTGCTGTACCGATATTACGGAGAGCGAACATGGCACGGTATCGTTCAAAAAGCGGAAGTTGTGTATTTGTGAGGTCCGTCTGGAGAGATGATATTCGCTCGGGAGATACGACCTCGGGTTTTGGCGCTCCGGAAAGTAGAGCCGATGTTGCTGGTGCTGGGTCTATCGAGGTATACGTGCTATTAGACAGGGCGTGAGCTTGTTGGTAGTTCAAATAGGACAAGAGAGGGACACAAACGAGGTGTGATAATTATCAAGCACGAGAGCATGTTTCTGGCCTTCGGGAGAGTTGTCCCATTCGATTTTGGCGAGTGCTATTTCGCAGGTTTCGCGTATGCTGCGGTTAGAGTCGGTCAAGAATTCTCTGAGGATGGGAAGAGAGGAAGAGGAGGATATTGCGCCCATTGCCTCTGCTGCCTGTTGTCAGTCAGTTGAATTTGAATTTAAATGATTTCCTGCAGGTTGAAAAGCATTGATAGGAGGTAGGCTCGAGGGAAAGACGCACTTCGTGGCGAACCATAGGATCCTCGTTCTCGTCACGAAGAACAGACTCGAGTGTGGGTAGGGCGGTCTTGACTTTCATTTGTCCGAGGCAGTATGCAAGTTCGTGTTTGAGGAGTGCTGAGTCGTCGGAGAAAGCTAGAAGTTATACGGTCACTAAATACATTACACACATTCCGCTTGGGAGAGGCGTACCCTGAGAGATAATGCGAACGGCATCCTCGTTTTTTAAAGATTTGAGGGTGAATAGAGCGCGAAATCGTTTGTGTAGGGGAATATTTCCAGTACGGCTGAGGAGAGTGTTTTCGAGGGAGTTGAGCTGATCTTGTGAGACGGTCATTGGATAAGATAATGATGGTTGGTCACAGGTCACAATCAATTTTTTTTTGTTGACTGCCATAATTCTGATATGCCGAAATCAAAGCGCTCAAAGCTGGGTGAGACTGCAGTGGTTCGCAAGGGAGGATACCAGACTGACACGATGACTAGTGTCGTTGACCCAGGTTCCGAAGAAAACAAAAGAGCACAAAAGTTCGCTGATGAACGAGGTCGGATAGATGTGTCTCGTTGACTGGGTGGTCACTGATGCTTTGGCGAAACAGTTGCAAGAGACCTCCAAAAAATGGGAATACTGCTGGTTGTTCGAAGTCGGAAACATGCGGAATACGCATCTGTCGACGGTACGACAACTGTGGAAGGGGTAAGCACCTCATGGCGTTGGCCCAACCTGGCTTGATGGGACATTGTTAGGACTGCACGGATATTTTTTGCTAAAGGAAAGGTTATGGCAAAGGCACTCGGACTGACACCAGAGGAAGAACACCTCGTTGGAATCCACCAACTTGCACGAGTGCGTCCCACCCATCTTCGTTTCCGAATATCTCACGAAATCAAGTAGCGAATCCAAGGCCAAGTAGGCATCATGTTCACAAACTCAAAGCCAGAAGAGGTCACCGAGTGGTTCGCCGACTTCCAAAGACCAGACTTTGCGCGGGCAGGAAATACAGCCAGCCGAACGGTCACCCTGCCTGCTGGACCCGTCATGCGGACATACTCTGACCCTCCCGAGCCATTTCCCCACAACGAGGAGCCTCAGCTGCGGAAGCTCGGACTACCGACACGCATGGACAAGGGTGTGCCGACGCTGAGTGCACCACACAAAATCTGCGAAAAGGGCAAAACGCTGACGGCTGAGCAAGCACAGCTGCTAAAATTAATTGGGGAGCGCATGGTGAAATTTCGTGTGAGATTACGGTGCTATTGGGACTCTGAGACTGGGAAGGTAACAGAGACAGCGGAGACGGAAAGAGACGATGACGACGACGAAAGCCCTGAGGGGATGAGCGAGTAGATAATATTGTACATTTTCTCTGTGAACCACCATGTTCAGTCTTCCCCTCTGGGCCCTGGCTGCCCAGATTCCGTTATCGCCATCGATATCTTTTACATCCATGAACAATTTTGCACTTAAACAAGACTCTGACCGTTTTTCGCCCCAGGATCTTGTGCGTTAGCTCAGGCAGTAAGATCCTTGTCGCTGCTTACTCTGGCCACAGGTTCAGCTTGACAGACCGTCTGGTGCAGTCCCCAACCAGGCAGGCGACCTTGCTTTTGTAACCGTATCTAGGTATAGTTTTGAGGACAACAAGTGAGAGTAGATGCCATATATTATATAGCTCTCTCAAGCTAGCACTAGGAACTACAAGACGCTCGTCGTCCTCCCTCTCGAGTCGACCTTTGCCGCGGCTGAAATTCCTGTACGTCCCCAGTCCCCACACAATGTATAAGCGTTATACTCATCTTCGGCACCCAGCTCGACAAGGGAGGCGAGGCCTTCTGGCTCACGGGCACCACGCTCGCTCACGCCGTCGAGGGCAAGAACAACGATCTTGACATCTTTACACTCGAGTGCACAGGCTCATACAGTGTAGCAACCGCATCCGACGAGCCCTTGAAAATTGCTACTCAAGGCTTGTACATCGGCTCGATCCCCTCCAAGACGGCAACCAACTTTAGATACAACCCGGCTTCGAGGCATCTGGTCTTCTCGGACAATGTCTACAGCGATGGGAACATTACTTCTGTCAAGGAACAAGACAAGGCTTGGGAGAATCGTGGCAATTCCGCTTATGTCTATGACGAGACGTATGTCCGCCATTGGGATACTTGGGTTGGTCCGAAGAAACCTCAGCTGTTCAGCGTGTTGCTGCAGTTGAATCCGGATAGGGTGTGGAAGATGGGTAGTGAGTTTCATGCCCCGTTGAGGGGAACGGGTCATGTACGTTGAGGGCAAGTTGTGATTGCATGATATGTTGCTGACGTGGATGCTTAGCACTCCCCTGTTGAGCCTTTTGGCGGGACGGATGACTTTGATGTCTCCGCGACGCATATCGTGTATACCACCAAGGATCCTCAACTCCCTCAAGCATGGCACACAAAGCAAAATGCATGCCTTCTTACACTCATATCCACTTTTGGTCCATCTGCTCATATTGTACTACCAGGTCTACCTCACGGACATCATGGGTCGAACTCAACCACGCGAGCTGACTCCAGGAAAACAAGGAGCAATCCATTGCCCCGTGTTCTCCAAGCAAGGCGACAAAGTCGCATGGCTGGAGCTTGATCAAGATGGCTATGAGAGTGATAGAGCCAAGATCGTGATCTACGACTTGCACAAGGACGTGAGGTACACTTTGACCCAACATTGGGACCGCTCACCTAGCGAGCTCGCTGTACGTTCTCCCGAAATTTTTTGCTCTTTGCCCTAGTCGATGACACCGATTTGTCTCCAGTTCAACTTGGAAGGAACGTTCATCTATTTTACGGCGGGTGACCAGGCCAAGGTCAAGATCTTTTACCTCCCCATACCGCCAACACCGTCCCAATCCAGTACCGATCCCCAACTCGACAAACTCTACAGCGAGCCATTCCAACTGACGTCTACAGGCTCAGCGTCCAGCGTCTATCCCCTGCACCCAGGTCGTCTCCTCTTCTCGCGTTCATCCCTCACGTCTCCCAACGACGTATTCCTGATCCAACACCTTCCCCGATTCCTCTCCGAGTATACCCACCCCGAATCGTCCAAGGGAAAAAAGCGCCAAGGTGATGTACAACAGGTGTCTTGGTTTACGCAGGCCAAGTTGGCGGAGAAGGGATTGAGTCCTGGAGAGGAGTTTTACTTTGTGGGAGCGAATGAGAAGAGGATTCAGGGATGGGCTTTGAAACCGAGGGGGTGGGTGGGAGGACAGGAGAAGAAGTATCCGGTTGTGCTTTTGATTCATGGTGGACCTCAAGGGGCTTGGGAGGATGGATGGTCTACGAGATGGAATCCTAATGGTGTGTGTCTTTTTTTTCTCTCTCTCTCCTGGCATTTGGACGGACTATAATCTATTTTTTTTTGGTGCAGTTTTTACAGGTCAAGGTTATTTCGTCATTGCTATCAATCCTACTGGAAGCACGTCTTTCGGACAAGGTGTGTATTTACCCCTCTGAGGAGTTCCAAATCACGCACTAACATATTGGGGGACCGATTTAGAATTGACGGACGCTATCAAGGAAGACTGGGGAGGCAAGCCATTTGTGGACATGATTCGTGGGTGGAAATATGCCCTTGAGAAATATCCAGAAGTACGTGGAGAGATATTTCAATTAGCTTGTTGTTGTTGATGATGTATGTGGCTTTTAGATTGATCCTGATCGAGCTGTGGCTGCGGGTGCGAGTTGGGGAGGGTATGCTATCAAGTCAGTCCCTCTCCCTCCCTCTCTAGACTCTATGCACTGATCACTGATTCGCGTGGCGTTTAGTTGGATTCAAGGAAATCCTGAATTTGGATTTGGATTTAAAGCTCTTGTTTGTCATGACGGTGTCTTTGATGCGACTTACAATGGTTTTTCGACGGATGAACTCTTCTTTGTACGTTGGCGTTGATGTGATTTCTCATCCGTTGTGTTGTTGCTCATATCTTGTGGTTTTTTATTGAATAGTTTAATCATGAATGGGGAGGCAGGTAAGGAATCTCGATTCTTGATGGATGGGATAGCCGTTAATTGAAACTCGTGTTTTTTTAATCAGGCCATGGGATCGGAAGAGTAAAGATATTTTAAACAAGTGCGTCTGGGTTTCATATCCATTTTCGTCCGTCCCCCCACCCACCTACACGTATTCTTTTCCCCTTTTTTTTTTGGTTTATTCTTATTTCCTTTTGGCTGGCTGATGATATGGGGATGGTTAGATATAACCCCTCGAACATGGTGCCTAAATGGTCTACGCCTCAGCTTATCATTCATAGCAGTAGGGACTTTAGGCTTCCTGAGACGGAGGGTATTGGTGCTTTCCATGCTTTACAAGAGTGGGTGTCGTTTCCTTAGTTGATTTGTTTTTGGATCTGATTCTGATGATTCGGTTCGGTTCGGTTCGTTTTTTTTGGGGGGGACTTGAATTGTATAGACTTGGTGTACCTAGTCGATTGGTTATCTTTCCTGATGAGAACCACTGGGTTTTGAACCATGGAAATAGGTGCGGGAGTTTTCGTGTGGCGTCTTCCGTTATTTTTTTTGCTCACTTTTTACTTTGTGTAGCCTCAAGTGGCATTACGAGGTCTTCCGCTGGTTCGATCAATTTGTCGGTGATCACTTGTATAAGAAGGACGAGGCGAAATAGAGTTTGGGAAACTGGAGAGATGGTCTCAAGAAGCTTTCTTGGATTATTTGACTTATATCTTATATCTGTGAACAACATCTTGTGTATCAACGATTCTTTGCAGCAAGAAAATACGTTGGTAGATGATTCAAGAGAAGAGAAAAGACCAAGAACGTGTTTATTGGTGACTTGTGATGATGGAGGCTCTCTAGTGGTGTTGGTCCATTGAGAGCTTCAGGCCGTGACTGCTTTTCTTCAACTCGGTATCAAAGTCGCTGTTCATGTCTTTGTATATCCTTTGGTCTACCTTAAGTGCGGGGTTGATCATCTCGTGCGACTCGACGTGAACGAAAACCTAGTTCATTTTTCATTTTTTTGGAATCAATCGTCTCGACACACATACAAGCAAGAGATTTTTCGAACACCCACCTCGGGTCGTTTTGTAGAGACAAAAATAGGTTTGGACTGATTTTGTAGATTGTTCAAGCTGGACTCCCTACCCACCCACGCACACGCACAAAGACTATTTAGCTGTGAATGAATGAAGAGATAGCGTACAACTTGCTTGTGCTCAAAAGACAGAGTTGTGTCATTATCTTCGTTATATTTCCATCCGCTACGAGAATTGAGGCTACTCATGAGCGAGTTGGTGTATAGCTTTGAGAGACAAAAGTTGAAGAACAAGTGACTGGGAAAGTTATCTGTCATCTGCAGTCCGTGAGCGATGAATGAGTTTTGAAGACTTACTTTCCAGAAGGCTAGAACAGTGTAGTTCGGGGATCAATCAACCATGGAGGGGTATGAATGAGAAGCGCCTGAGGAAGCTTACGCTGGAAAGGTAGAGTAAGAGATCAATGAGGCTTATCCATTGTCAATCAGAAAAATCAATAGCACAAAAGAAGACTACGCCACACTTACGCCCAAAGAGCGGTCGCGAGTCCTGAACTACAAAGTTAGTACTTGCGATTAAGATTAGATTACAAGCTAATTGACCTGTGTGCATCGTCACTGGACGAACCCATGTCAAGGTATGTCAACCTCGCACAAAGGTGGAGCAATGACCACTTCACTTACCTCTGATGATTCTATCGATTTGATGATCTGTCTGTGAAAATCCCGTCTTGTGCCTTCGCTACTTGGGTTTTTGATCAATGATCACCGTCTAGAACGAATCTATAGAATGGAAGGCGCACCAGATAGAGCACCATGGTAGATGTGATCACGATATCCGCCATGCAGGACGATCCAAGCCCTAAGCAGAATCACTACGAATCCCACATCGGAGGTTGAAAACAGGCCACTGACATAAGATGACAACAACTTTGAACTTGAGGAATTGAGTGAATGAGGGAACGAAGGATATGGCGGCGGCGGTCGCGAGCCCCATGACTGGTACCAGTGAAACATGGCATTGATATGAACGAATACGCGCCGAGGGTTCAGACGAACTTACAGAATGAAATGATCGAACAGAGGAGAATGAGTAGAGAGATGACGTTCTTGTGAGTTAAGACCCTGACTCTCCAGGAGTAGAAGGCTTGCACAGCGCCTCCTATGATACCCTTTGAAGAAAGGCAATAATAACTCGGTCAATTAAAGGTACAATCTAAAATGTCATCAACGTACTGTCAACGCAGGCTCTGTACAAGATAGCTGAGTTTATGGAAGTTAGTGTTGATAACGAAACAAACCTGTTGCAAAAACCCAGTCGGCTTTCTGCTGATAGTCTAGATTTCCTATTGTGCATATTTATCCCGTCGTATTTTCTTTCAGTCATGGATAGAATGCCTACCAAAATTCCGGATCAGAGACTCGTACATGTAAACAAGTATGAAGACGGTGTGGGCTGTGTCTGCAAAAAATAGAAAGTAGACCTGCGAGCATTGAGATTGGATGGCTGTAATCACAGTTCCATTTCCTTACAAAGTACTTGATGAACCACCTGTCGCTGTGTGCATTGGTTGGCCTTTGAGCTAATGCAAGGGAAGTCAATATGGGGTTGGAACACTAACGTCTTATAGTTAATCAGGTATAGGTATGTCTGGGTGATCGAGATGCCATAGAATAGTATGTTGAAGGCTGTCCCGAGGAACATTGGACCATGGCTAAGACTCTCGGTCCAAATCAGCTCAAACCATTCACTATATAATAGCACATACACGAGCTCGGCTGGAAAGTTGGAGGACATTGTTGTACCCATATCTTGATTCAAAAGAGAAATTCTCGGAAGGGCCATTGCACAGCTGGCGCTGCCACATGAAAGCTACTTTTATATGGGCAAGACGCACCCACTAATGAGGCTTGTGTGATCCAAATTTTCGGCTTACTCTCAAGGTGCGTAGTCGACTTCAAAGTAGAAGTAGCGTGCGTCAAACGAGAAATGGCACATGAGTAGTAAGGTGGCGTTCAGGAGGAACGGTATGTACCTCCTTGTAGTGTAAGGTCAGAGACTTAGATTCAGAAAAACTGAGAATCCCAAAGTGACATTTGATGGTTCTTTTATTTTTGCTCGGCGATCATTTGATCAAGTCAATCTCAGTTGATATTAAATTTACATCTCAGTCCAAGGAGTCAATCTACAGAATTCCAACTAGATCATCTTCTAGGAAATCATCTTTATACATAAACATCAGAATCGTGGACTCATTAAACACCAAGTTGCAACTCTGCTATAGACACACAAGCGACGTCAGTGCATTTTTGCAGACCGGCGTGATGAGTACGCACCTCTTGAAAAGCTGTTTCGTCGATTTCTATGTCTGTCTATTTGAGAAGCATGCGCTTGATCCTGTCCAACCGCGAGTGATTCGGACTTGGAATCATGGTTGACATGAAGTGAGCGCTTTCCTTGCACTGTAACATCTTCCGATTCGAAGGACTCAACCTGGACATGAACTCCGGGTGTCGGCGTTTGCAGGGACTGTGGTTTGACAGCATCGCTCTATCAAATCAAAGATAAGATTGTTGTGGTGCAAAGCACGGAGCACTTACATCCAACTGCTTGGATCTATCCTGGGTCTCCTCATCACCAATTTGCTTCAGCTTCCAACTTGATTGCGATGGGCTCTCCTGTCCATTTCCGGATTCCTCTAGATTTATTTCTACATTTGGGGACTCTAAATCTACGAATTCTTCCCAGCCTTTACGAGAGTTTAAGTTGCTCATCAATGAGTTGCTATAAAGCTTGCAGAGCAGGAAGTTGAATATGAGGTGGCTATGTAGATTTTTCTGAGAGTTCAATAACTCTCGTAGGCACGTTCACTCACGTTCCAGTTGACTGTTCAAATGTTTACTCGAGATGATAAATAAAAGAGATGCACAACTCACATCCGCAAGGTAGACGATAAGATCAACGACGGCGAATACAGAGGTAATGAGCCCAGTCTGTATGGTGACTGTAACATAATAGTTATAGACAGACTTTCTTTCTGGAAGAGGATGCACAAACTTCGGATTATGCGATCCACCATGAGATCGGACTTTTTAAAGCCCGTCTTTTGCTGGCGCTGCTCCTTCCAGTGAGAAAAGAGAAATATAACACTGAAGATATCAAGCATACCCTGAAAACCATCAGCATAGGTAGAAGTTCAAGTTTAGCCACTTACAGATATGAAACCAATGTCAATGTGATGGAAATGTCAACCAATGCCGCTATTACAAGCCAGAAAATAACGACGATCTAGAACATTATTAATGGGATGGTAGATTGTGGCGAATATTCCTGACCTCAAAATCTTGAAACTGCGTAAAATAAAGCGTCTTGAGAACTTCGCAGCCAGTGACTATACCTAACGCTGGAAGGATGTATCCATCAGCTGGAGGTCAAGGACAGAGACCTTTTTGTTATACCTCCACCTGCAATAGCTCCGATAGTCACAATAGATCCAAGGATCCATCTTTTCGTCAAGGAGATAACACGCCAAGCAAAGAACACCTGAACAAGAGCTGCAATCACTCCCTGGGAAGCAATTCAAGGCGTGAATGAGGAGTAAAGAATATATTATACTCACGGTGAAAGCAGGCTCTAGAACAGGAACAGGCCAGAATCTCAATACTTTGTAAGTTCCGACGTAATGCCAGCGACGAACCTGTTGCGAAAACTACATGTATTCAATTGTTCATTCAGCATTTGAGAAAAGTAGAGAGACTCACCCCAATTCGCCGTAGCGAGGAAATTTACGTCATCTGCCTAGCAGTTCAATCCTGTATGTTGCAGGGCGATTCACCACATACCGAAATGTACAATGAGGCTGTCGTAAAGGTAAACACAATCACAGACAGAATTGATTGCATCCAGTATGAAGACAAGGAGTACCTGTCCGAGGTCGGTATATCAAACGCCTCGAAGAGAACAAGACTTACGAATATCTTGATCCTTAAGCGATCTCTAAACCAAGGCGTTAGAATCGGATACATTCCGAAGCAACTGAAGCCTCACCTCTGAAACTTGGTATAATAAATGTAAACCTGGATAGCCATCATCCCAAACAGAAAGATGTTGAACACCATTCCGATAAACATCGGTCCATGTCTTGAATACGGTTCAGTGTCAGTGTGAAGGAGGGAATTCATAAATTTGAGTCCCTTACGCAATTTCTGCTGGGCCCTTCATGTCCTGTAATGGGTTGACTATGGAACTGGAGCGCAGATAATTTACAGAGGGAATAACCCAAGGAAATCGGATGACCCAGGCCGGGTTTTATTCACGATTGAGGGCATAATTCGGTAGCTGCCGGTTATTCTTATCCCAGAAGCTTCTACCAAACGTATTAACCTGTTCTGAACCAAAAGGATGTCCCATGAGGACAAGAATTCTGATGTCTTTGCGCAGGGCAGACTATGAAAACAGCCATCACACGTGGTTCACTGTTTAAGGAAGGAGGACAAGATTTGAGATGGAAAACACTGTCTCAGACATGATGTGTTGATGTTGTTCTGTTGTTTTGTTGTTGGCTCTACCAAAAAAGGATACCGCTTGTACCGGCCAAAGCTAAGAACCACATCTTGACTTGAAAATGAGAGGGTGGCTGTATCACCATAGACAGTAAGAGATAACCGGCTGTAAAATTCCAAGCTTATCTGAAAAGCTACACCAGAGCTGCTTTATCTGAATCGAAATTTCTCACGTGAAGATCCATAACAATACTACTACTAAATAGTAATATTGCTTCATATGGAGTATTTGATTTGAGACCATTGAATCATATTTGAAAATCATCTAATCATGTTTTAAATTCCCATGTATAGTATTGAACCAAGATTGAGACATACATATCTTTATGCTATTCCAATATTATCCGTGCAGTGTGTGTAGGTGTGGACCCTCGCCATGTGGGCAGTGGAGAAAATCATTCTTCAAATACCCAAGCGGTCTTTTATACTTTTTCAAGCTGATGTCCTGGAGGTGGAGGCTGCCTCATATTTGTCACTTCGACGAAGTATCCACACCAATACTTACTATTGATCTCCAGGAGACCAACATTCAAAAGAAGATTCGACGATGAAACATTGCCGATTATCCTATACTACAAAGAATACTTGTTGACATAATACATCATTATATTTGGAATCAGGCAGAAGTGTCCATGGCCGCATTCGCAATTCTCTGATTTCGTCTCTCAATCAGAAATGTGTCAATTCGAGCTTTCAGATCTGGCACTGTGAAATTTTTAGCTCACTTAGCCATGACATTCTAAGCGATCTACTAACCCGGAACTACTTCCTCAATTTTCAATGGGGAGCGATTAAACGGGTCCTTTGTGTCAGAGAGGAGGTGTGACTTTATAGTAGCGCGGTCCACAATTGTTTTTGAGGTCGGTAACATGACTGGGTCCCTCATGAGGGTAAACATCAGAGGATCTGTTTCATGTACGTCAGGTTCTGATAAATAATCGTTTGTTCAACGACAGACCTAAATATTCCTCCGGAACCTCACCCAAATCTTCCTCGGCTTCCATATTGGCTTTCGCCCCCTCTACCTGCTCAATAAATGACAAGAAAGGCGCAATTTCTGTTTCTGTTTTGATACCCCTTTTGATTACAATCCTTGCAGCCCGTTCAAATAATTCTTTATTGTAGCTTCGTCCATCATTTGCTACTGCTTTCGTGAAAGCCTCTTGGTCGCTCAAGTTGACAAAGATGTCAATGATATCCCGCAATAATGACCGAGGCTCCCATCCATACCTCTGGGGATTACGAACATTCAGCTCTTGACATCTTGGCCCTGCGAGAGCGTTCAAGTTGTAGTCCAGCATCGCTGCTAGCCTATCAACAATCTCAGGCATCATGAAAGGCTCTTGCGTTTGTCCGGTGAATATTTTCAAGAGTTCAACTGTTTGAGAACCCAGACGAGCATTCATCGAAGCTTGTCCTTCCAGGCCTCGCAAAGTATGAGCTCGTTCCTCTCTATATTGAGGCGTCTGCGCAGCCCAAGCTGTCGAATCATGCATCTCGTTTTGAATGTTAAATATCTGAGAAATGGTGTTTAAAGATTCATCGAGAAGATAGGTAACATCATTCATCATCAGGTTGGCAAATCGGACAAATTTGTCCACATTTCTAGGTATAGATCAGCAAAATTTTTCCTTTACAAGTGCTGAACCATCCTACTTAGCCTCTCTATCAACTGCATCACGGTGGTTCTTGTTGGGCCATACAATCTTAAGGACATGAGCGATACTGCGGCGAGAGCCTTGTGTTACATAAGTTGCATAGTCAACCGCAAAACAAGTAATGCGCATACTGAATTTATCATAAAATTGTGAGCTTGCCCCCGTTTGTTCCACCTCTGTGATTGATTAGTCTGAAAGCCATATACTTCTTCAACTTCAACCAACCGATGTAAAAATGAGTCAATGCAGGTATGAGATGTTGCAAAGCCAAGGGCTCAGTATTGAGAAAGTTCCCCAACAGCCCAGTACGCTCTCTACCGTAGCCTTGAGTGGCATAGAATAAAATCTACCAGACATCAGCTGAGTTTGTAAGACATTCTCAATGTAAGGAGATACATACATCATTAATCTTTGATTTCAAGAAGGGGTTCTTAATGTACCAAGTCGAAGTCAAGAATGTCAGAACAAAAGTCAAGAGCTCTGTTCTTCCCGACATTTCCCACATGTCCGAGCTTGCACTGCAGATACCATACTCAGCTAAGCGCCGAAGGTAGTCAGCGTTATAACTTACGTAGTGGAAAAGAGTGTGAAATCCGCAACATCTTCAATGATGTACTCAGGAAGGATGCGAAACGCCATGGGTACCTCCTCTGGCAGGGGTAATCTACATCATTCTATTAGTCTAGGCATCTTCATATAGCGGGCCCAAACGTAACTGCACAACAGGCTTTGGATGAGATTTTCGAGGGTCCACTTGCCGAATCAACCATGTGGACAAGAAGGTCATGAAATTTATCGAAGTAACTACGAGTTCGGGGTCGAGTAATACTACCTGATATGCATGTAGATGCGAGCGTAGCGTTTCCAATTCCAGCTAAGTAATGGGCGCGAGTCAGAAATTGAGTGATAAGTTAAGTACTTGTACCTTCTTCAACCTGATCGCCATCTCAATGCGATTTTGTTGAGGGGTCTGGTTTTCTCATTGGATATCCCTGAATCAGGAGCCGGGTGAATCACTTACGCCCACCCATGATCTCTCCTGTTCAACCAAGTCAATATGCCTCTCAGAGTCTTCAACGTGCCTTGAAGCATCGGTATACGAATTGATGGTCTTGAAATAACCGTAGTGCCCCATCCCAATGCAGAGGAAGAATATTTCGGAAATGAAGTTAGGCGCCGAAGCTTTCAAAAAAGGGCGTCAATCGAGCAGTATAGGATAAGGCAGCCCTACCTCGAGGATCTTGATTTATCCTGATCCATTCGTTAGCCTCCTCGCTTGTACTTTTGATTCGCGTCTCATCACTCAAATCAATCCTGTCCGAATGGATATAGAATAACGAATCCACACGATCCATCTTGAGTCGATTATGCATTATTAGCAAGAAAGAGGACACCCAATTAAGGCAGACTGACTTTCGAGTAGGTAGCATCAATGAATGGGTCGGCGAGTTTGTAGAGTACACTTTGTAGGTTGACCATAAAGCCATCAGAGGCTACCGTTTCCGGATCCACCTAATGTGGCAAGGTTAATTCAGAAAAGATAAGGTAATGTTTGGGACATACGTGCGTGCCGGCACGTTTCTTGTTCAATGATATCACTCGAGCAAAATATTGCAAGACAGATTCACGAGATTCGGTGGAAGCTCTAATCAAGTTGTTGAAAATGTGAAAAAGGGAGGTCTAGTTAGAATGTTAACCGGAGAGTCCGGACAACCTAAAGAAGGTATCACCTGCAAACTCTTGAGAGTACCCCGCAGGCTTGCGTAGGAAGATTCCAGTTTGTTTCCTTCAGTGAAATAGCTCTTTGCTATGTCTGGCTAGAACCGACTTGAGAGGTGGAATCAACAAGCACTGGTCGTGCTCACCCATTCCTTTCCAAAGATGCTCAGTCGACAAAGTGGCCCAAGCAAGGACGTCTTCTCGATCGTAGCTGCCGTAGCGTCCGAAGGGTTGAATTCCGGCATTTGTGTCATCAAGGTAGCCATACGCTTGTTGGACACGAGCATCTCTAATCCGCTGATAACTCCACGCCATGCTGCGTCGCCACTGACTAAACCTTCCGGGCGGAAGAGGCTTTCATGGAACAAGAGAGACTTGATGACAGGGCCAAAGACGCTTTCCAGTTCGTCATTTTCAAACCTACGAGTAAGTTCCTGGAGAAACTGTCCGATTTCCGAGGAATCGAGAGTATAAGGATCTGCCACTGGGCCTGAGAAAAGGGGCGCAGAGAGAGCAGAGAGAGAGAGAAGAGATTTTGTGAGTTCAGGAGCACCAATCAGGCGCCTGAAACCATGTTCACTTCTTTAAAAAAATTGAGCAAAGGAGATGCGCACCTTTCAGGTTGCGGGAACATCTCAGGTTCCTGAAGAGTCAAGCCAGCATAACTAATCAGGAGTTCGCGCAAAGTGTCCAGCTTGGCGAGCGCTTGTTGGGTGTCCGGAGGAGAATAATTCTGTAGTAATTATTTCAATCAGGCTGGTTATTCAATGAAGTCATAAAGCAGCGTGGACCAACCTTCTTTGTTAGAGCAGATTTTGTTGCACGCAGCCTCTTCCAGCTTCCTACAAGATATTCAAAAGTGGAGATATTCGGTAACGAGACGAGTGTGGGTAGGTATTCAAGGTCATCACTGAAAAGCTCGTCAGAGGGGGATAGATTGCATTCAAGATAGGGCGTACGTCATCTCTTGTGAGTTCATTTCTAGGCGAGCAATTAGTGTGCGGTCAAAAAGGTCCGCGCTGAGAGTTTCGGTAACTAGATAGGTTTTAGTATACAGATACATCACACTCTAACAGCACCTACATATGCCTTCGGAGGCGAGTTCTTGTTGCAAGTTCTTTAACCACGTTATCTGGTAACCACTTTGCTCTGATACCTCTTTCTGGAGGATATCTATTACTTTCTTCCAGAGGACGAGAGAGGAGATAGCTTACACTGAGGGTCACTCTGAGAACGTCCTGCATACTCTGATTCTCCCAGTGGGCATGATCAAGCTTTGCGACAGCATTAATTTTAACGGAAGGAAGAACGGAGTTTCGAGGCACTGGTGGATTGGCCACAATGGAACCCGGTCTTGTTGCTGTTGAGGAAAAAATTTGTTGATCAGGCACATTCGCTTTTGAAGACTGACTGGTGCTTGGAACCGTAGATGACATGATGGATGATTCCGGGAAAGCTGTCGGACCCTGTGAGGCCTGCAGCTTTGCGAGTCGTTTCAGCCTAATCTGGAGTTTACCGTTAAGTATCCAAGATCGACGCAATGTCATTGGATCTTACATGGTCTGTATCTTCTTTAGACTGTAGAGGAGAGTTGGGATCGGCCATTATGTACCGTTTGTTCTGGAGAAACGACGAGTATATGAGGTAGTATGAGGCAGCAACACTCCTTCAAAATGCTGACATAACCTCTATCTCCTTCCAATCTTGAAAATTTATCAAATACCTTTTTAATTTGTGTGATGGTGAATCGTTGTTCTCTAGCACGGTCCAACCAATTTCTAAATTAAGTCTATATAACAGTCCACAGTAGCCTACTGACTACAGAGGCTTAGACCTCTGATAATATGAGAAAACCAGCAAACGAAGAGAAACAAAAAAGAAAGGAACGATAAAGATTGAAGGTATAAGAAGATATGTCTACAGGTCGCGTGTAAGTGTAAGTTAACAAGAGGCGAGTATGAACTCACTGATCCTCAGTCGTCTGCCGCAGTGGGTGACATCTGAGGTTAGTTCTACCATCCTCATAAATGAATATACGACAGATTTACCCGCTGTCTGAGGTTAGTGGAACATCTCCTTCCTATATCCCATGATACCTCGGTAAGACTAAACTTAGTTGCTCCTCATTCCGAAATGTGCTAGTCCATTCTAACAGAAGGGATAGCAAACTCCAAAGTGCGTAGGTGAGTTCGTGTTGATACTCCGAGTAGGGAAGGAGGTCAAGGGTGCATTCCCTATGTCATTAGCGGACTTTGGGGAGTTATGGGGGTTCTCTGGATGAATGCCGTGGGATTGGACATGAGAAACTTGATGAAGCGTAGGTAAGGTAGTGTGACACGCCCCTTCTTGAACCTAGAGCATTCTGTCAAAATGTGAGCTCGCATTTCGAGGCCTGACCCTCCACGCGGGCATGCAATTGGTTACTGGGAGTGGAATCTCACCTTGTATACTTCAGACGTCACCTAGTGGGGTAGTAACTGCTTAGATATTCCCAGACTCCCACATCTGTCTCGCTATACTATATACCTATGCTATATAAGTATGTGCTCTGGTTCGATGTGACATAGATATGACATTCTTCGCCATGCCCACTGTTCCTAGCTTTGGCAGAAATCAAGCAACGATGAACAAAATCCCAGCCCCTCAAGACCCTCCTACACTACAGGATCATCATTGGGCAAGTTTCCTCGTTGACATAACCAGGAGTACTCACAGTAAGTTGTCCAAGGTATATTGAGTAAGTGCAGTATATTCATGGTGTCATGCAGATCAATGCAAGGTGTCCCATAAGATATACGCCAAGACTGAAAAGTACAAACTCGAGTTGTATAATACAAATCTGGGTAATGGATGTAAGAAATATTTTTTTGTCTGAGTTGGGTAGGAGATTACTGACAAAGACCTAGTGGCCCATCCGGACCATGCACCATTGAATAGGGCAATGACAGAGCTCACGAACCAGCTGCAAAATATGCAAAATAGGCCTCAAAAAATGCTTGGCCAGTCAAATTGTGTAGCT
>Ga0153948_1000686_pt1 | contig 18473 bp, 15 predicted proteins | sample TSNJ032MetaG_FD_104696 | JGI IMG/M metagenome (GOLD analysis project Ga0153948, IMG submission 104696) | Attine ant fungus gardens microbial communities from New Jersey, USA - TSNJ032 MetaG | ecosystem: Host-associated > Fungi > Mycelium > Unclassified | place: USA: New Jersey, Wharton State...
AGCTGGCTCGGCGAGAACTGCGGGCCCGGCGTCTCGGTGAACGTGGGCACCACCATCGTGAGGGTGGCCATCGCGGTGACCGTCGCGAGCGCGGCGCTGCTGCCCTTGGGGTTGAACGAGGTCATCGACCCGCGGCTCGAACTGAGGAGCAGCGAGAGGCCGACGATACCGTTCATCGTGATCATGACGGCCGAGAAGACGGTGTCGCGGGCGAGCGTCTCGGAGTCCTTGCCCGAGGTCATCAGCGTCACGATCAGCGCCACCTCGATCACGGTCACCGCCACCGCGAGCACCAGGGAGCCGAAGGGCTCGCCGACCCGGTGGGCGACGACCTCCGCGTGCTGAACCGCCGCCAGGACGGTGCCGCCGAGCACCAGGGCGATCAGCACGACCGCCCACGGCTGGAGCTCGACCGTCCAGAAGGCGACGAGCAGGACGACGCCGATGATCGGGACGACGACCGCCCAATAGCGTGTGAGCCAGGATGCGATCGCTTTCATGGGTCCATCCTGCCAGGGTGCGTCTCCACACCACATGGGTGGTCTCGGTCCGGCGGCCGATCCGGGCCTCTCCCGGCGCGCTGCTACGGCGCGGGGCGCTCCGGCTGGTGGGATGGGCGCATGGCCCGCTCACGGATTCGCTCGTCCCGTCCCGCCGCCTCGCGCCTGGCCGTCGTCGCGCTCGCCGCCGGCGCCCTGGCGCTCGCCGTGGCGGGGTGCTCCTCGTCCGGCTCGCCGACGTCGACCCCGCTCTCGTCCACGTCGACCACCTCGTCCTCTCCCGGCCCGACCTCGCGGCCCACCGGCACCAGCACCTCGGCGCCGGTCGACGGGCAGTGCGCCACGAGCAGCCTCACCGGCAGCATCCAGCCCGGAGGAGGCGGAGCGGCGGGCAGCAGCGAGGTCACCCTCGTGCTGACCAACGGCGGCACGGTGGAGTGCTCGCTGCAGGGCTGGCCGGGCGTCTCGTTCGTGGGCGACGGCAACGGCACCCAGCTCGGCGCCCCGGCGGACTTCGACCGCAGCTCGCCGCACGACACGGTGACACTGAAGCCGGGCGGCACCGCTCAGGCGGCGCTGAAGATCGTGCAGGCCCTGAACTACTCGCAGTCCGACTGCAACCCGAAGCAGGCGGACGGCTTCCGCGTCTACCCGCCCGGGTCGACCGAGTCGCTCTTCGTGAAGGACGCGGACGTGACCGCCTGCCAGTCGAGCTCCGTCTCCCTGCTGACGGTGAAGGCCCTCGTCCCGGGAGCCTGACCCGCGCCATCGCGACGGCCTGCTCCATTACGCTTGAGCCGTGCCTTCCGCCCGAGCCGTGCGTCGCCCCGGCACCCCCTCCTGGGTGATCCGCCTCGTCGTCGTCACCGCGCTCGTGGGGGTGGGCGGCGGCATCGGCGGCGCGCTCGTCTACCTCGCCCTGCACGCCATCCAGCACCTGGCCTTCGGCTACTCGGAAGGCTCGTTCCTCGAGGGCCTGCAGGACGCTCCGCCGGTCAGCCGGGTGGTCGCGCTGGCCGTCGCCGGTCTCATCGGCGGCGTCGGCTGGTGGTTGCTCCGGCTGTGGGGCCGGCGTCGGCCCGATCACGCCGTCGTCTCCGTGGAGGCGTCGGTCGGCGGTCGCCGGATGCCCGGAATCGTGACGCTCATCAACGCCGCGCTGCAGATCGTGATCGTCGGCCTCGGCGCGTCCATCGGCCGGGAGGTGGCCCCGCGCGAGGTCGCCGCGCTCTGGGCCGGTTGGCTCTCCGACCGTGCGGGCGTGACGGCCAGAGAGCGTCGCATCCTCGTGGCGTGCGGAGCGGGCGCCGGACTCGCGGCCGTCTACAACGTGCCGCTCGGCGGCGCCGTCTTCGCCGTCGAGATCCTGCTCGCCGAGGTGAGCTTCGCCACCATCCTCCCGGCCCTCGCGACCTCCGCCATCGCCGCGCTCGTCGCCCGCATCGTCGTTCCCGCCAACCCGCTGTACGCCGTCGAGCAGGTGCCGCTCACCCCGTCGATCGTGCTGTGGTCCGTGCTGGTCGGCCCTCTGCTCGGATTCGCCGCGGTCGGGTTCGTGAAGCTCGCCGGGTTCGCCCAGCGACACCGCCCGAGATCGTGGGGCATCCTCATCGTGATGCCGCTGGTCTTCGCTGCCGTCGGGGTGGTCTCGCTGTGGCTCCCCGCCATCCTCGGCAACGGGCGCTCGCTCGGGCAGCTGGCGTTCACCGCCGCGATGCCGGTGCTGCTGATCTTCGCCATCACCCTCGTGAAGACGGCGTCGACCGTCGGCACGATCGGCGCCGGGGCCGCCGGCGGAACTCTGACCCCCTCCCTCGCGATCGGCGCCGGCCTCGGTCTGACCGTCGGAGCCGTCTGGGACCTCGTGTGGCCGGGCGCCCCGCTCGCCGGTTTCGCGCTCATCGGCGCCGCCGCGTTCCTCGCCGTCACGATGCGCGCGCCGTTCACCGCGCTCGTGCTGGTCATGGAGTTCACCGACCAAGGCCTCCAGCTGCTCGCCCCGCTCATGCTCTGCATCGCCGGAGCCGTCGCCGTCGGCTACCTGATGGAGCGCGGCCGGGTCACCGGCGTCGCCTAGCCGTTCCCGGCCGTTCCCGACGTCTCGCGCGGCGCTGAGCCACGCCTGGCGCGACCGATCCATGGCGTCCGCCGACTCCGACTTGATCTGCGTCCCGTGGAACCGATATGTTTCCCATGTGTGTAATGCGCCGAATACACGTGCAGTATTTCTGGCGTCACCATTCGCACTCTACAGGAGACAGGAGCCACCATGGGCCAGATCAGCGTCACCCCGGAAGAACTGAAGCAGCAGGCTCAGGTCTACACCCGCTCGAAGGAAGAGATCGAGCAGGCGATCCAGAAGGTCAACCAGATGAACTCGACCATCGCCGAGCAGTGGAAGGGCCAGGCCTTCCAGGCGTACCTCGAGCAGTACAACCAGATGTACGAGAGCGTGAAGAAGTTCGAGGAGCTGCTCGTGAACATCAACGAGCAGCTGAACAAGTACGCCGACACCATCGCCGAGCGTGATGCACAGGACGCCCAGAGCTTCGGCTTCTAGTCCCCTTCCGCACGAGCGCGAGCAGATGCGACCGCGGTCGCGTTCCGCCGCCCGGGGTGTCACGTGGGCGCTTGCCGTCGGTCTGACGGCAGGCGTCCTCGTGGCGTCGCCCGCCCTGGGGGATCCGCGTGATTCGGGCGACGGGAGTCTGAACCTGAACGCCGACATCCTGGTCGACGAATCGGTCGGAACGGGGGCCGTCGGTGATTTCGCCGTCCGCGGCCGACTCTTCTCCCCGGAGCTCTCCGCTCGGGCGGATGAGCAACGGGAGGCGAGCGCCGAGCGGCTGGACATCGCAGGCACCCTGACCTTCGAGCCGACCGCTTCCGAATCCGAGGCCTATGCGGCAGTGCGAGCCGGGTTGTTCGACGGCTACTCCTCTGACGTGCACTCGCAGGCCGTCGAAGCCCGCGAAGAGTCGGCGATCCTCCCGACCCTGGCACTGGTGATCGGCGTCCCGCTCGTGATCCTGGTCGGCGTGTACCTGGGGCGGTTCTGGGCGAGAAGAAGGCGAGCATCCCATTGATCGAGATCACCTTGGAGTTCCGGGGGAAGCAGATCGATCTCCTCGTGCCCGGCGAGGTCACGTTCGACCGGCTGCGGCGGCTGATCGGCGATGCGTTCGCGGCGAAAGGCATGGTCCTGCCGGAGGGCTACGGACTCGCGCTCGACGGGAAGGCGCTCGTCCTCGGCGGGCACGACGTCATCGCATCATTCGGTGTCGGCAACGGCGACCGTCTACGAATCACTACGAAGAGTTGAGCAATGCGTATTCAGATCGACGGCACCGAACTCGAGTTCGATGCCGGTGGGGGACTCCTCCGTGTCGGAGTGTCCAAGAACGGCTATGACGAGGCGTGCCTCGACGTCATCCGTCGGTATGTCGACGCGAGTGAGGCCGATTCCGGCCTCGAGATCGCGTACGCGCTCGGCGATGGCGACATCGGCTTCAGGGAGGCCGTGAGCCGGGCGGCGACCCGCCTCGACCGCTTGGCGCTGGCGCAGAAACTCGCGGCCTGTGTCACGTACCGGGGCGGTTTCAGGGTGCCGGTGATCCACCCGGACAACGTGTACCTGAACGGGGACCGGCTCCGGGTGGTGCACTGCGGACTGCAGGGCATGCTCGCCCCGATGTCGTTCGACGAGGCGCTGTTCCTCCGGTCGTTGCAGGCTATGGTGATCCAGACCCACCGCCCGAAGCTGGCTTTCGAGCAGCTTCTCGACGGCGCGAAGGGCCTCCGGGACTCGTTCTCGACCTCGGTGTGGCAGACGACCACGACGGACGAGCTCTTCGCGTTGATCGACGCGCAGCTGAAAGCGGAGCAGGCGGCGGCCGCGGCGACCAAGGTGAGCGTCTCCAAGCGCCGCTACTCCTGGTACCGCGTGCTGGGGCTCGTCGGCGCCTCCGTCGGTCTGGTCGCCGGCGTGTTCGCGTGGCAGGCCCAGAGCCAGAACCGGCTGCAGACCGCCGTGGTCGACGCCCAGGCGCGGTTCCTGGCGAGCGACTACTCGGGGGCCCTGGGAAAGCTGGACGGCTACGCGGCGGCCTCGCTCCCGGCATCGGCGAAGTACGTGCTCGCGGTGTCGAGCATCAACCTGGACGACCTCACGGCGACGCAGAAGCAGGCGATCCTCAACAACGTCTCCGAGAAATCGGACGACGTCACGCTGAACTACTGGATCGCGATCGGCCGCGGCGAGTTCGACCAGGCGCTCGATCTCGCGCAGAATCTCGGCGACGACCAGCTGACACTGCTGGCCTACACCGACCTGTACCAGGCGACGAAGCTCAATACCCGCATGCCCGGCGGTGAGAAGCAGAAGCTCCTCGACGAGTACGCCAAGGCGATCGACGAGTTGACGGCGAAGCTCACGGGTTCGGCCGGCGAGGCGGCGCAGGGATGAGCGTGTTCGCCACGGAACTGGTCGGGGAACGTCGCCAGGCCGCGCTCGATTCCCGCCTCGATGCGGGCCGGCTGCGGTATCTCGTGTACGTGCTCGACGGACAGCAGGCGATCAAGCTGTCCCTCACAGAAGAGCGCCCGTTCGTCGAGCATCGCGGTCGCAAGCTGAGCGTCGTCAATGACGCCGTCTACGCGGATGGCGACAGGCTCAGCGATGGACTGCAGACGGTGGGCGATCTCACCTGCCTCGTGGTCTCGGCGAGCCGTGCCCGCACCGAGGCCTTCACGATCGATCAGAGCGCGGAGTTCGTCATCGGCGACGTGGCATACGCCGGGATCCAGGCACCGGCCGCACCGCTTCTCATCATCCGCGGCGATTCGCTGATCGTCGACGCGCAGGAGCGGCTCGTGTACGTCGACGGTGCGGCGGTCTCCGGCCGTCGGATCTTCGAGCTCGCCTCGGGGACGCTGGTGCTGACCGAGGCGTTCCTTCTCGAGAAGCGACCTCGACAGTTCAAGATCACGCACCTTCGATCCGACCTCGTGCTCGATCACACGAAGCTCCTGACGCAGCCGGCGGTGAGCGAGTTCCCGCCGGACTTCCCCGACTACCGACGCTCCCCGAAGATGAACCTCGAGGTCGACGACGCCGAGTTCACGCTGCAGGGCCCGGACAAGCCGGGTGGCAAGCCCAAGAGCCGTATCGTGCGGATGCTGGTGCCGCCCTTCTCCATGATCGCGGCCACGGGCATGACGACGATCATCACGGGCAACAACCCGCTGATGCTGATCGGAATGGGCCTCGCGAGCGTGCTCACCGCGTCCTTCACGGTGTCGCAGTACATCACGGACAAGAAGGAGGCGAAGGCGGCCGCGATGCAGGCCGACGAGGACTACACCCGTTACCTGGTGCGCACGATCGCCGACGTGTCCCGCGCGTATGCCGGCGAACGCCAGGTGCTGCTGTACCAGCAGCCCACCCCGCACGCGCTCGCCGAGATGGTCGAGCGGTACGACCCGAGGATCTACGAGCGCCAGCGATTCAACAAGGACTTCCTGCAGGTGTCCCTGGGGCTGTCCGACCGCCCCTCCGCGGTGAAGGTCTCCTCGGGCGTGAACGAGAAGGACGCCAGCGTGCACGGCCAGCACGTGACGGACCTCGCCGCGGAGTTCCAGACGCAGCGCGACGTGCCGACCACCATCGGTCTGTCGGGGCAGACGGTCGGGCTCGTCGGGCCGCCCGACGTCGTCGACGACTACCTGCAGTCGCTCCTGTTCCAGACCGCGTTCTTCCACTCGTATCGCGACCTGAACTTCGTGAGCGTACTGTCCCGCGAGTCGTACGCGAAGACGTGGAACGCGTGGAGGCTGCTGCCGCACTTCACGCTCAGGGAGCTCAACATGCGCGGCCTGATCCACTCGGAGAAGCTGCGCGACGTGGTGCTGAACACGTTCTATCAGCTCCTCCAGAAGCGCCGGCAGCTCCTGAAGGATGCGGGCACGCAGAAGCCGCAGTTCGCGCCGCACTACGTGTTCACGATCTCCGACGACCGCCTCCTGGCGGGCCACGGGATCAATGAACTGCTCGCCGAGGACATGAGCGATCTCGGCGTGACGGTGATCTGGTGCAGCGAGGACGCGAAGCTGCTCCCGGAGACGGTGACGGCTCTCATCCAGGGCCCGCATCGGGTGCGAGGGGAACTGGTCACGAACAATGACGTCTACGTGGCGACCCCGTTCACGCCGTACGCGTTGCCGGATGACCTGGAGCATTCGCTCCGGAGGCTCTCCAATCTGAACCACCTCGAGGTCGAGAAGAACGCCGTGCCCGAGGCGCTGAGCCTGCTCGAGCAGTACGAGGTCACGTCCGTCGACGACCTGCAGATCGCCGAGCGGTGGAGCCGGGCCGAGCCGAACAAATCGATCGCGTCCCTGATCGGGTGGCGGGGCAAGGCCGACTACGTGCACTGGGATCTGCACGAGCGCGCGCACGGCCCGCACGCCCTCGTCGGAGGTACGACGGGCTCGGGGAAGTCGGAGTTCCTGACCACCTACCTCATCGGGCTCGCGATCAACTTCTCGCCGGAAGACGTGGGCATGCTCATCATCGACTGGAAGGGCGGGGGGATCGCGAACACCCTCGACCAGCTCCCGCATTTCATGGGCGCCATCACGAACCTCGACGGTGCCGGCACGGCGCGGGCGCTCGCGAGCATCAAAGCGGAGCTCAACAAGCGCCAGCGCGAGTTCGCCGTCTACGGCGTGAACAGCATCAACGCCTACATGAGTCTGTACAAGCAGCGGCACGACCCGAAACCCGAGGTCACCTACCCCACGAAGCCGCTGCCCCACCTGGTGCTGGTCTCCGACGAGTTCGCCGAGCTCAAGGCGAACGTGCCCGAGTTCCTCGACGAGCTCACCTCCGTCGCTCGCATCGGCCGCAGTCTCGGTGTGCATCTGATTCTCGCCACGCAGAAACCCAGCGGTGTCGTGAACGACCAGATCGAGGCGAACTCGACCTCGAAGATCGCGCTGAAGATGGCCGGCGAGCAGGACTCGAACGAGCTGCTGAAGACCACCGATGCAGCCCACATCACGAACCCCGGCCGCGGCTATCTGAAGGTCGGTCAGAACGAGGTCTACGAGCTCTTCCAGAGCGGATACGCGGGCGTGCCCTACGACCCGGATGCGACCGTGACCGAGCGGGTCGACGAGCGCATCTACAAGATCAACGAGGTCGGTCAGTACGAGCTGTTCTACGATCCCGACGAAGAGGTCGAGCAGGGCAAGGACACGAGCGACCTTCCCACGCAGCTGGAAGCCGTCATCGACACGATCGCGACCATCTTCCACGGCGACGATGCGTTGACGACTCCGGATCGACCGTGGCTGCCGAACCTGCCCGAGAGCATCCCCACGCCGCCGCCGGCTCCGGGGAGCGGGTTGAGCGTCCCTCTGGGCATGCTGGACATCCCGGCGCGGCAGGCGCAGGAGAACTACGCGTTCGATCTCGCACGCGACGGTCACACCGCCGTGTTCGGCAGCCCGGGGTATGGCAAATCGACCGTCCTGCAGACCCTCGTGGTGAACCTCGCGACGGCCAGCACTCCCGATCAGGTGCAGGTGAACCTCATCGACTTCGGGAACAACGGTCTGCTGCCGCTCGCGGACCTGCCGCATGTCGCAGACATCGTCACGCTCGAAGAGGCCGAGAAGCTCGGCAAGATGCTCGAGTCGATCGGGGGCGTGCTGGCCGCCCGCAAGCAGCTGTTCAAGGAGGCGGGGGTCGCGAACCTGGAGCAGTACCGGGCGAAGACCCGTCAGGCGCTCCCGATGGTCCTGAACGTGCTCGACGGGTACGACAACCTCACCGCGAACGACCGGCGGAAGGAAGCGATCGACTCCCTCCTCCTCCAGGTGCTGCGCGAAGGATCCGCCCTCGGCGTGACACTCGTGCTGAGCGCGAGCCGCGTCGGCGGAGTCCGCGCGAACATGCTGAGCAACATCTCGACCAAACTCTGCCTCTACCTCAACGACGAGAGCGAACTCGCGCAACTCATGGGACGGGAACGGCTGCTGCAGGTCGACCTCCCCGGCCGCGGCCAGGTGCTCCTCGACGTCCCCACCGCGATCCAGTTCTACCTCCCGGCCCCCGGCGCCGACGGCTCCGAGACGCTCGCCGCACTCGAACACCGGATCGCAGCGCTGGACGCGGGCTGGACGGGCGCGCGGCCGCCGCGGATCCCGATGGTTCCGCCGGAGCTCACGCCGGCGATGTTCCACTCCTTCGCAACGGTCGGAAGGCTCGAAGACGCCGGAGGCCTCGCGTTCGGGCTGTCCACAGCGACCACCACGGCGGTCGGCTTCCTCCCGCGGGCGCAGCCCTTCTTCCTGCTCGCGGCCCGGGATGACGAGCAAGAGCTCCTGTTCCAGGAGGTCCTGCTCGCGCAGGGCAGCCGGGTGCAGACGGAATTCATGATCGTCGATTTCGACGGCTCGTTTGAAGAAGCGCTCGACAAGACCCCGCTCCCCTCGAACTTCAGCTACATCACCAGCGCCGGTGATGCCAGCCAGGTCGTCGCGGGCATGGTCGCCTATCTCGCCCTCAACAAGCAGAAGGCCCAGGGCGCCCCGATGGTGCTCGTGATAGCCAACCTGGCGGATTTTATCGCCAAGACGGATGTCAAGGCCGAGGATTTCGCACTCGCCGTGAAGAACACGTCCAAAGCAGGACTGGACTTCATGATCTTCAGCCGCCACGACTATGTCGCCAAATCGTTCGACGCGGTGCCCAAGCTCGTCCGGGAGCTGAAGTTCGCGGGTCTGGTCGGGGCACGAGCCTACGACAGCCCACTCGTGAAGAGCATGGGGAGTTCGGCCGAGGCCGAGCCGAGGAGCGACGAGCCGTTCTTCGTGCTGCGCGGCGGCGGCGGCTTCGAGAAGATCAGGCTCCCGCGCTCGGAGGAGGTGACGGCGTGAGCGAGACTCCGGAGATGCTCCCGCTGGGGAGCGCCGTCACGATCGCAGACGACGACGGCGTCTACATCATCGTCGCGCGGGGCTTCCAGAAGGCCGCCGAGGGATTCCTGGCCGGCTACAAAGCGGTGCCGCATCCGCAGGGGGCGGCCGGCGGGGTGAAAGAGGTCGTGATCAGACAGACGCAGATCGCGGAGGTCGTGCATCGCGGATTCGAGAACCCCGACGATGCCGTGTTCGCGAAGAACCAGCTCGAACACGCGAAAGCACCGCCCGAGCGGCAGCCGTCCGATGCGGAACCGGATCTGACGGTCGATCTCTCGAAACCCGCCGTCCTCCCCGCCGTTGCGCCGCCGACGTCGGAGCCGGCCTCGCCCGGCGGTGCGGCGAAGAACCCGAACGACCCCTTCAGTGAGCTACGCAGCAAAGGAAAACGGAAATGAGTCAGGAACAGCAGGAGTTCGGCGATCACCGAACGTTCCTTCCTCTGGGGAGCGTCGTGATTCTGAGGGGCTCCGTGAAGAAGCTCTTGATCGTCTCTCGCGGGTCGATCGTCGAGGACGCCTTTTTCGACTACGGCGCGTTCATGTACCCGGAGGGCATGATCGACGCGAACATCGCCTACTTCAACCACGACGACATCCTCAAGATCGTGCACGAAGGCTACGCAGACGAGGACAACGATCTCGTCCTCGAGATCTTGGATGACGCCTACGCCCGGTTCCAGCGGCAGGCGAGCGCGGCCGCGACGGCGACGTCGGCCCTGCCGTCCGTCGAGGACGCGGATCCGTTCGCGAGCGTCCGTGACCTGGTGGGCGACGATGCGTGATGAGCAGGCCCTGGCGCGCGTCCGGGAACTGGAGGGCGTGATCGACCGGCTCAAGAGCGTCCGCGACGCGGTGAACGAACTCAGCATCAGTGCGTACGAGAAGGCAGGCGGGGCGTTGTGGGCCGGACAGAAGCGCAACCGCTTCACGGAGAGCTATGAGGTGGCGAAGACGGGCCACTCGCAGATCGGCGACCAGATCGGTCAGGCGATCAGCGACTGCAAGAGCAAGCAGCGCAGTCTGGCGTTCTCGATCAATCCCGTCGAGCATCCGCTCCTTTCGGCTCAGGCCGTGGCGATAGCGCTGACCTGAATCGACTGAGGGGACTGGAGGGGTAGAGATGGCTACGCGGAGTGTCAGGGACGGCTTCCACGAGGAGACAAAGAAGGTCTCCACGTTGACGTCTCGGGTTGCGGGCACGAAGGACGGGTGGGACAGGGGAGAGCCGCTGAACGTTCCCGGGGCACGGACGGTGTCGAAGATCTATGCGGATCTGTCCAGTCTGATCGCCACGTACGGGGAGTTGGCGCGCAAGGACACCGAGGAGTTCGACCGGTTCGCGGTGAACATCGAGGTGCAGGATCGCGAGGACGCGAAGCAGTGAGTGTGGTGGAGTTCTCTGCGGATGCGTGGCAGGCCGCGTCGCCGGGTTTGCAGGGGGGCCTTGCGAATCGGATCGAGGCGGTGGGTGATCTCCTTCAGGGGTTGGATGCTCTGGCGGCGTCGGGGGATGTCAGCGGGGCGGGTGCTGATGGGATGCGCGCGTATGTCCGTGAAGTGCATGTGCCGATCCTGCAGTCGTTGTTGATCGCTCTTTCCACGTTCCAGACGGCGGTGGGTGTGTATTGGGACGGGTATGCCCAGGTCGACGCCGACGGAGACTTCCGGCTGGTGAAGGACGAGTACGACGCGCATCTGTCTCAGCTGGAGGGCGGGATGGGGCAGTTGCGTGGGTTCGGCGCCCAGCTGCGGCAGATCGCGGCGGATGCCTCCCATCTGGTGTCGCTCGGGGGAGCGGGAGCGGCGGCCGCGGAGCAGACGGCGGAGGATCTGCAGCAGATGCATTCGATCGCCAAGGGGCAGAAGGAGGCCTGGGAAGCGTTCGAGGCGTCCGATCCCGGGTTCGGGCAGGTGCAGAACCTGATCGCCGAGTTGAGTCGGATCGTCAAGAACGTCGGGTCGTTGACGGTGGGGCGCGGGCGCACCTATACGGCGGGGAGTTTCTCTCTGACCCTGCAGCAGCTGGGTGAGTTGACCTCCGGGATGCTGACGTATTGCGAGCAGAACCAGAAGGTCGCCACGGCCGGGTGGGAGGCCATGTTCTCCGGATATGCGGAGGATGTGGAGGCGGCCCGCCGCGAGCAGGCCGGCTGGGATCTGTTGTGGGATGCGTTGCAGATCGCTGCGGGGGCGGTGATCACGGTCATCGGGTTGGGTTTGACCCCGTTCACCGGCGGGTTCTCCCTCGGGCTGACGGTCCTCGGCGGGTCGCTGGTGATCGGCGGGGTGAACAACGCGATCAACCACGTCTCGATCGCGACCACCGGTCAGGAGCTGAACCTGGTCGGGATGGCGGCCGAGGCGATCGGCCAATGGTACGACGTGAACGTCGCACAGCCGGCCGCTGATTCGGGCAGCTGGGGGCTGCAGTTCCTGGCTGGTGTGGGTTCCGGGTTGGGGCAGGCACTGAACGAGGCCGCCCAGCTGAACGTCCACGAGATCGGCCTGGGCCTGCAATCACTGGTGCTGGATGAGGGCGCACGTTCGGCGCTATGGAACCAACTGACCGGCACCGTCGGCCAGGTGTTCGCCGGGAACGCGTTCGTGATCGGACAACTGGCCGGCAACGTGCTGCCCGCCGTGGCCGGCGGTGTCGGTGGGCTGCTGAACAAAACCGCCAAGGCCGCCAAGATCCCCGGCCTGGTCAAACAACCCCCGATCATCACCACCCCCAGTCTCGCCACCAGCGCCCTCGGCTGGGGTAAAGACGTCGTCGCGGGTACGGGCGCGGTCGTCCGCAACGTCATGGACACCGTGAACCACGCCATGGACAATGCACTGGAGAAAGCCGCCCGAGGCCTAGGCAACCTCGAACGTGGGATCGGCGAGCTCGGACACAGTCTCGGCCCCCATCCTGTTCCTGCCGGTGCGAGACATGTCCCGGGCACGCCCAAAATCGACCAGCCGGGGCGGTTCTTCAAGGATGCCGACACTCCCGCGATGAGGCCCCTCGGTAACGCGGACACACCAGCGACCAGACAGAACGACCCGCACACTGTGACTGAAAGGAACTCTCACCTTTCCTACAGCAGCTTCGTTGGACCAACATCATTCGATGACGCCAAAGGCTTTTTGAACTCGAACACCCGGCCAGGGGCAACCAAGCCTTTTCGTGAGGTAGACACTCCAGAAGAACTCAGGATGGTTTACGAACACCTCATCAGGAGCGGTACAGAGGCGGAACCTCCACCGACCTACATCGGGAAATACGCGCTACTTGACGACGGAACAAAGATAGGTTTGCGCGACGACAGCAGATCTGGAGGGCCGACGATTGACATCTTCCCGCCGAAAGGCACGGGGAAAACGTATACGAAGGTTCGCCTCCCTAGAGGATGGAATGCAAAATGAACGCACTCGAGGAGAGCATCCTTCTGAGCCAACTCGACGGCGAAATTCCGCTCACCGCAATTGACGATTTCGCCGCGCAACTGGAGAGCGACGGGGCCACGCGCAAGAGGCTGGTCCTGGAGGCTGTGCGATCGCTGCTTTCTGAGGGCTACATCGTCCTGGGTCAATTCGACAAGATTGCTGAGAAATCGCAGTGGACCGATTGGGTTGGCACCGTTGACGAGCAGGTAGACCGATTAGCTGGAGCGTATGCCCCTCAGCTTGACGACTGGGAGTCCTGGGGATTCTTGTGCTGGTTTGCACACACTCCGAAGGGCGAGGAGGCCGCCGAAGCCCTCTACGCCGATCGATCCCGCTAGTGAGCGCGTCCAGCGAGGCAGCAGGTGTATTGACGTGGGGATGATGGCGACTCGCAGATCTGGCTAGCGCTTCCGGGGGATCGAGATGGCTAGATCAGCTCATCAGCTCATCAGCTCATCAGCTCTGCCAATCACTCGATCGAGACAGCGCCAGCGCCGTTGGATTCCGTCGCCGTACGGCTTGTCAGACAGTTGGAACTTCCTTGGCGACGCGCATGCAGGACACGAGCACTAACGGCTAGATCATCGAAGGACACCGTTCAACTTCATGACCAAGCAGCCGTAGAGCCGCCGGGCAGCACTCCCAACCCACAGCGTTTGTACCCCAAAATGCATTTGCACTGTTCGAACATGTGTTCGAAAATGGATGCATGTCCCCGGCATCCGCACCCGCCTTCGCCGACCCGGTCGTCGACCGGGCGCAGGTGCACGAGCTGCAGTCGCGCATCCGGCAGATGCAGGCGACGAAGCTCGAGAGCCGCACGTTCGAGACGCATCCCGCGCTCGGGCCGCTGCTGCCGGGCGGGGCGCTCAAGGCCGGCGCCGCCTATGCGGTCCACGGCTCCACCACCCTGCTGATGGCGCTGCTCGCGGGCCCCAGTGCGGCGGGCGCGTGGTGCGGGGTGATCGGCATGCCCGACTTCGGCGCCGAGGCGGCCGGCCGGTTCGGGATCGACCTGGAGCGGCTGGTGCTCGTGCCGCATCCCGGCGACCAGTGGCTGACCGTGACGGCGGCCGTGGTCGACGTGCTCGCGGTCGTGGCGGTCGCCCCGCCGACCCGCGCGAAAGACGGGGACGTCGCCCGGCTGGGCGCCCGGCTGCGGCAGCGGGAGTCGACGCTGATCGTCGCGGGCGACTGGCCGCAGGCCGAGGCGACGCTCTCGGTGGCGCGCAGCGGCTGGGACGGCCTCGGCACCGGAGCGGGCTACCTCTCGTCCCGGCGGGTGACCGTGGAGTCCGCCCCGCGCGGCGGATCGGGGCCGCGCCGGCGCGCGGAGCTGTGGCTGCCGGCGCCCGACGAGAGCTTCCGCCCGTCCGGCCCGACGCGCCTGGAGGCGGTGGGCTAGATGCGCGAGGTCACCCGCGCGATCGTGCTCTGGTGCCCGGACTGGCCCGTGATCGCCGCCCGCCGGGCGGACCCGGGCCTGGCCGACGGCACCCCGATCGCCCTGATGGAGAAGGGCGTGGTCTTCGCCTGCTCGGCGACGGCCCGCGCCGACGGCGTGCGGCGCGGTCTGCGGATGCGCGAGGCGCAGTCCCGCTGCCCGCAGCTGGAGGTGCTCCCCTACGACCCCGTGCTCGACGAGCGCGCGTTCGAGCCGGTGCTGGCGGCCATCGAGGAGCTCGCGCCCGGCGTGCAGCCGCTGCGCCCCGGCACCTTCCTGCTGCGGGCGCGCGGGCCCGCCCGCTACTACGGCGGCGAGGAGCAGGCCGCGGCCGAGCTGCTGCGCTGCCTGGAGGGGCTGGGGCTGCCGGATGCGCGCGCCGGCATCGCCGACGGGCCGTTCGCCGCCGGGCAGGCCGCCCGCTCCACCGGCGCCGCCCGCGTGCGCGTGATCCCGGCGGGCGGGTCGGCCGCCTTCCTCGCCCCGCTGCCGATCGCCCAGCTCGGGCTGACCGAGCTGACCCCGCTGCTGCGCCGCCTCGGCCTGCACACCCTCGGCGACCTCGCCGCCCTCGACCGGCTCGACGTGCGCGAGCGGTTCGGGGAGCGCGGCGAGCACGCGCACGACCTGGCCGGGGGCCTCGACGGCGCCGCGGTCGTGCCGCGCACCCCGCCGAAGCAGCTGGACCGCACCATCGAGTTCGAGCCTCCCCTCGACCGCGTCGACCAGGTCACCTTCGCGGTGCGCGGCACGGCCGAGCAGTTCGTCGGCGGCCTGACGAAGGCCGGGCTGGTCTGCACCACGCTCCGGGTGGAGGTGACCGACGAGGCCGGCCGCATCAGCGAGCGCAGCTGGCTGCACCCGCGGCTGTTCACGGCGGGGGACGTCGTCGACCGTGTGCGCTGGCAGCTGCAGGGCTCCGGCGCCCTCGACCCCGGGCTCGCCTCGCCGATCGTGCGGGTGGGCCTGGTGCCCGAGGCGGTGGACGACATCGGCCACCACGAGGACGGCCTGTGGGGCGGCGGAGCCGACGAGCGCATCCATCACGGCCTCACCCGCGTGCAGAGCATGCTGGGGCACGAGGCCGTGCTCACCGCCACGATCGGCGGCGGCCGCGGGCTCACCGAGCGGCAGGTGCTGGTGCCGTGGGGCGACCGGCCGGTCGGCGTCTCCCGTGCCGAGCAGCCGTGGCCGGGGTCGCTGCCCGCGCCCGCACCCTCCACCGTCTTCGAGGTGCCGCGGCCGGTGGCGGTGCTGACCGTCGAGGGCGACACCGTCGAGGTGACCGACCGCGGCGACCTCACCGCGCCGATCGCGCTCTTCTCCCCCACCGGGCGGCCGCACGACGCCCGCGAGGTGGGCTCGTGGGCGGGGCCGTGGCCGGTGCGCGAACGCTGGTGGGACGCCACGCTCGCCCGCGCGATGCACCGGTTCCAGCTGGTCGACGCCGACGGGACGGCCTGGCTGCTGCGCCTGGCCTCCGGCGGCTGGTTCGCCGAGGCGAGGTACGACTGATGGGCTGGGACAACCCGCCGATCCCGTGGGCCGAGTTCGAGCGGCGGCTCTCCGGCCGCCGCACCGGCGAGCAGGCCGTCGAGCGCCCCTCCTCGCGCAAGCGGCAGAAGTACGTGCCGCAGCCCATCCCGGAGGAGCCGGAGACCGGGCACGTCGCGTACGCGGAGCTGCACGCGCACAGCAACTTCAGCTTCCTCGACGGGGCGAGCTCGCCCGAGGAGCTGCTGGAGGAGGCGACCCGGCTGCGCCTGCACGGCCTCGCCCTCACCGATCACGACGGGCTCTACGGCGTCGTCCACCTGGCCGAGGCCGCCGAGGCGTACGAGCGGGTGAAGACGGTGTTCGGCGCCGAGCTCTCCCTCGCGCTCAGCCGCCCGCAGAACGGCGAGGCCGATCCGGAGGGCAGCCACCTCGTCGTGCTCGCCCGCCGGCAGGAGGGGTACCACCGGCTCGCCGCCGCGATCACCGCCGGGCAGCTGGCGGGCGGCGAGAAGGGGCGCCCGGTCTACCGGCTGCCCGAGCTGGCCGAGCAGGCCGGCGGCGAGTGGATGGTGCTGACCGGCTGCCGCAAGGGCGACGTGCGCCTGGCGCTGGCCGAGCAGGGCGAGCGCGCCGCCGAGCACGAGGTGGCGCGGCTCGCGGAGCTGTTCGGGCACGACAACGTGCTCGTCGAGCTGATCGACCAGGGCAACCCGCACGACACCACCGACAACGATGCCCTCGCCCGGATCGCCGGGCGGCTCGGCCTGCCCGTCGTGGCGACCAACAACGTCCACTACGCGTCGCCCGCGCAATACCCGCTGGCGACCGCGGTGTCGGCCGTGCGCGCCCGGCGCAGCCTGGACGAGATGGACGGCTGGCTGCCCGCCTCCGCCTCCGCCCACCTGCGCAGCGGCGCCGAGATGGCCAAACGGTTCGCCCGCTACCCCGGCGCGGTGGAGCGGACCGTGGAGGTCGCCGACGACCTCTCCTTCCGGCTGCGCAGCGCCCGCCCGCGGCTGCCCAAGCAGGAGGTCCCGGAGGGGCACACCCCGATGAGCTGGCTGCGCGAGCTCACCTGGCGCGGCGCGGCCGAGCGCTACCGCGACCTCGACGAGAACCCGGCGAAGCGGGAGCGCATCGAGCGCGAGCTCGACGTGATCGAGGCCAAGGACTTCCCCGGCTACTTCCTGATCGTGCACGACATCGTGCAGTTCGCCCGCAGCCAGGGCATCCTCTGCCAGGGCCGCGGGTCGGCAGCCAACTCCGCGGTCGTCTACCTGCTCGGGATCACCGCGGTCGACTCGATCAAGTACGACCTGCCGTTCGAGCGCTTCCTCTCCAGCATGCGCGAGGAGGAGCCCGACATCGACGTCGACTTCGACTCCGACCGCCGCGAGGAGGTCATCCAGTACGTCTACCGCAAGTACGGGCGGCACAACGCGGCACAGGTCGCCAACGTCATCACCTACCGGCCCAAGAACGCGGTGCGCGACATGGCGAAGGCGCTCGGCCACTCCACCGGCCAGCAGGACGCCTGGAGCAAGCAGATCGACTCGTGGTCGCACGTCCAGACCACCGACGACCACGACATCCCGGACGAGGTGGTGGAGCTGGCGCAGCAGGTGCTGAAGTTCCCGCGGCACCTCGGCATCCACTCGGGCGGCATGGTGCTCACCGACCGGCCCGTCGGCGAGGTGTGCCCGATCGAGCACGCGCGCATGGAGGGGCGCACGGTGCTGCAGTGGGACAAGGACGACTGCGCGTGGATGGGCCTGGTCAAGTTCGACCTGCTCGGGCTCGGGATGCTGAGCGCGCTCGACTACTCGATGCGCGCGATCGCGTCGGCGCTGGGCGAGCAGTGGACGCTGGAGACCATCCCGAAGGAGGAGCAGGGCGTGTACGACATGCTCTGCCGTGCCGACTCGATCGGCGTGTTCCAGGTGGAGAGCCGGGCGCAGATCGGCACGCTCCCCCGGCTGCGGCCCCGCTCGTTCTACGACCTCGTGATCGAGATCGCCCTGATCCGCCCCGGTCCGATCCAGGGCGGCGCCGTGCACCCGTACATCCGGCGCAAGCTCGGGCAGGAGGAGGTCACCTACCTGCACCCGGCGCTGGAGCCGGTGCTGAAGCGCACGCTGGGCGTCCCCCTCTTCCAGGAGCAGCTGATGCAGATGGCGGTCGCGGTGGGCGACTGCACCGCGGAGGACGCCGACCTGCTGCGCCGGGCGATGGGATCCAAGCGCGGGGTGGAGAAGATCGGCGCCCTGCGCGAGAAGCTCTACACGGGCATGGCGGGCAACGGCATCACCGGGGACGACGCCGACGCGATCTACGCGAAGATCGAGGCGTTCGCGAACTTCGGCTTCGCCGAGAGCCACGCGATCAGCTTCGCACTGCTGGTCTACGTGAGCTCGTGGATGAAGCTGCACTACCCCGGCGCGTTCCTCGCCGCCCTGCTGCGCGCGCAGCCGATGGGGTTCTACTCGCCGCGCACGCTCACCGCCGATGCCCGGCGGCACGGCGTGGTGGTGCACCGTCCCGACATCCAGCGCTCGGGCGTGTTCCCGCTGCTCGAGCCGCTCGACGACGCCCGCCCCGGCCCGACCGGCATCG
>Ga0153948_1000688_pt1 | contig 18453 bp, 34 predicted proteins | sample TSNJ032MetaG_FD_104696 | JGI IMG/M metagenome (GOLD analysis project Ga0153948, IMG submission 104696) | Attine ant fungus gardens microbial communities from New Jersey, USA - TSNJ032 MetaG | ecosystem: Host-associated > Fungi > Mycelium > Unclassified | place: USA: New Jersey, Wharton State...
CTGGACGGTCCCGATGCCCGCGAGGAATCGGCGCTGAGCAACCAGATCATCAAGCAGTTGCGCATGGAACTGGAAGAAGTGCTGCAGTTGCTGCGCCGCTGACCCCATTTCCCTTGTAATCCGCTATACTTCACGGCCCGCCGCACTGGCGGGCACATCGCAGCATCAGTCGGGGCGTAGCGCAGCCTGGTAGCGCATCTGCCTGGGGGGCAGAGGGTCGTCGGTTCGAATCCGGCCGTCCCGACCACTAGCTGAGATAGAACAAGGGCTTGCACCATACGGCGCAGGCCCTTTTCCATTGTGCACCCTATTTCCACCCTATCTACACCCTATGCTTTGCAGAGCTGACGTGCGGGTGGATCGCGGTATAGGTGGCTAGATGTGCAAACTGAAGTCTTGCCGCTGCAGACAGAAGCTGCAGCGACAAGTGGGATGTACTGGGCTACTGCTCTTGCTGATTCATCCAGTGCAGGACGGCTTGCATGTCCCGTTGCCAGTAATAGCCCGGCTTAGATCCCGGATTAAACGCACCGCCCGCCAACGCGGCATCGAATGAGAGGCGCGTCTTTTCGTAGTTGGGGACAAACAGCCTTTTGATCAATTCCAAGACCTGTTCCGGCTCCGCAAAGCGCTTGTAAGAAAGGTTCTCAAGTAGCGTCACCAAGCCATCAGGCCCCGTGAACGTCGAAAGCGGGTGATCGGACACAGTCCACTCTTTCTCTCGATACCAATAATCTCTATCGTGGAAACAGGCATATTTCTGCCCTGCTCGCGGCGATGCCGATTGGTTGTGGACCAGATGCAATTTGTGAGCGGATCCTTCAATGCTAGAACCAGCTTTACTCAGCCACTCCACGTAGCCGTCTTCAACACTCAGGATCGGTTCGCCGCAGGCATCGCATTTCCACGGTGGATTAACTTCCATAGTTCCCTCTTGCTCCATTAAAGAGTGGCCCTTGTACCGTGAGGGTGACTCTATGGCAAGTGCCGGCATTGTGCTCTGGGTCGCTCAACCGCCGAGCATCGCCCTTGGGAACACCATGGTCCATGGCGCCTCATGGCCACCCAGGTAATGCTCGGTCATCGACGTGTTGCCGTGCCCCATCAGCGCTTGAATCTGTTCCGTAGTCCAGCCGGCATCGCGCAGCAGCGCACCGCCCAGGCTGCGAATCTCATGGAAGGTCGGCGGTGCATCGCCACCCACGCCGGCCGCATCGCGCGCCTTGGCGAACGCACGCGACAGCTGTTCGGGCAGCACCTGCGTGTGGTGCGCTCGGTCCTTCGCGCGCATGTCGCTGGGCCTGGCCTTCTCCGGTAGCCGGTGGATCACGAACGGCGAAACCACGTCATCACGGCACCGGGCCAGCAGGTCGAGCAGCGGCCCGGCCACAGCGATCTGTAGTCGAACGTTCGTCGAGCCCTCGGTTTTCGATGGCACCACCCACAGGTGGCCGTAGCGCACGTCGGCGAACTTCACCGTAACCACGTCCTCGCGCCGCAGCAGCGTCACCAGCGACAGGTCCATGGCGTTGCGCAGCCAGGGCGCTGCCTGGTCCCATATTGCCCGGTACACGTCGAGGGTCAGGCGCACGCGCTTCCGCTCGTGCTGGAACCGGCGAGTCGCCAGCGCGGGGTTGGTGCCTATCCAGCCTTCCTCCACGGCGCAGGCCAGGATCCAGCCCAGCACAAGCCGGAACTGCTGGCGCGCGCGGTCCGACTCGGTCACCTCGCGGATGAAGTTGGCGCAGACCTTCACCGACACGTCGGCTACCGGCTTCGAACCCAGCCCGGCCTCGATGCGGCGGATCACGCTTTCGTAGACCTCGGCCGTCTTCGGTGCCCACTTCCTGCCGGGCACGTCATCACGGCGGAACACGACAATCGCATCGGCCACCGTCTCGCCGGGCGTGATGACCCGCGCGACCAGGTCGTCGGTCGGGATCAGCAGGGCGTTGAGCCTCTTTGCCGCGGCGAACGCGCGGGCCTGGTCGGTGCCCATCCACGTCTCTTTCTTCGTGACCGGGTGCCGGTACTTGAACCCGTCCCGGTTGGGGTACAGGTTGGCCGGCCATCCCTGGCGGCTCTTGCTTCGTTGCCTCGGTGCCATCGTCAGGCCGCCTCACCCAATACTCGCGCGACAAGATCATCGCCGCCGGCGAGCCATTCGTGTTCATCGATGAACCAGGTGCCGCCGACCTTGCGGCCGGGCAGCTTGCCCTCGCGCAGCAGTCGCTGCAGCACCTGCATCGACGGTCGGCTGCCTTCTTCGAAGTAGCGGGCCAGCCACCGCTCGGGGGTCATCAGTTGCATGCTGGTCTCCTTCAGTTCGTGGCCAGCGCAGCGCGCAGCTGCTCGGTGGCGGTGTTCATGCGATTGCTCCCAGTGGCAGCCCAGGCTGCGCAACACGGATGCGCGCCTCGGCGATCGCGGCGTAGACAGGATCCAGCTCGATGCCGACGAACTGGAAACCTTCGAGTACTGCGGCCTTGCCGGTGCTGCCGCTGCCCATGAACGGATCCAGCACCAGGCCGCCGGCGGGAGTAACAGGGCGGCACAGGTAGCGCATGAGGTCGGTCGGTTTGACGGTTGGGTGGTGGTTCCCGTTCCGCGCCGGCCAGTCGGCAGTCTCGCGATCGCGCATCGTCGCGCCAGTGGAGACAGCAGGATCCGGGCCAGAATCTAGGCCGTCGTTGCGGTCTTCACGGCTGGCTTTGGCGCAGTAGAAGAACCGCGCCGCACTGCCGGCATCGATGCGGCGAGCACCTGACCGCATCTTGAAACCAACGGCTCCTTCATTCGCGCTGTTCCGGCTGGCTTCGCCATTTCGGGGCAACGGGCCGCCCTCATAGACGGTCGAGAATCTGGCACTCCCCTCGTCGTTGCTGAGGTTGGCCTTCTGCCCAGGAGCTGCAGGAAAGGCGGCTAGAACCTCCGCGCTGCCGTCATGGACCAGATTGGCAGGCCAGCGGCCAAGCTCTTCAGCCTTGGCAACGCTTCGCTCTCCACGAGCATGGGCAGCCGAGAGTGCATCCGGATCATGCTTCCAAGGCCGGTCCCATCCATCAGCTGTTGAGCTTATGCGACCGCCGCCAAGGGCGTCGCCGCCAGCATCTATCCGGCATTGATCCACGTGCAGGCCGCCCGTGCCGTGCTGCTGCCAGGTAGCGGCAACCGTGCCGACCAGGGGCTTGCGGGCGACCGTGATCGGCTCGAGCGCGGGCTTCAGTGCAGTACCGCCCCAAGGACCGTTGTGCGACTTCGGGAAGCCGCTGCCATACACCCACGCGATCATGTCGCGGATCTCGAAGCCGGCATCCTCGATGCGCACCGCCATGCGGTGCTGCGTACGAGTGCCGGCGAAGGCCAGCAGGTGGCCTCCAGGCTTCAACACGCGCAGGCACTCGGCCCATATCTCGGTGCTGGGCACGTCGTAATCCCGGCGCTTGTCCATGAACGACAGGCCGTAGGGTGGATCGGTCACGATGGCGTCGACCGAGTTGTCGGCCATCCCGCGCATCACTTCGAGGCAGTCTCCGACGTGGATCATGCGGCGACCCTCCGCCAGCACCAGCGCAGCCCGGCGCGGCATGCGCGGCTGATCGCCCACAGGGTGGTGATGCCGGCCAGGAACCCGGCCAGGGCGAACACGTGGACCATTGCAGCGGTGAGCAGCTGGTCAGCCATGGGCGAGCTCCTTGTGCTCGAGCCACGTGGCAGAATGCCCACCGATCTTTAGGCGCGGTGCGATATGAGCTTGATTGTTTTCTATCTTATCGATTGGGGTTTTTTGACGACGCTCTGGACCGGAGTGAGCCCTTGCATGACGCCCGGTCAAGGCGACTGCGTGGTTTGGTGGGATGCCTGGGCTGTAGTAGTTGGAGGCAGTGCGGTCGCGATAGCCGTGGCGGCCCTGATCGTGGCGTGGGTGGGTATAGGTGTAACCACCGCATCCGCGTTCGCTGTCTGGAAGCTTGGGGTTACTGCGAACTATGCGAGTGCCGAGGCCACGCGCATCGCAAAGCAGCAGCACGACGCTGAGATGAAACTGCGGGAGGAGAACGCGCGCATTATTGGGCGTCTTCTTCTTAACGAGGTTTCGCAGGTTCCGATTCGTGTTGCCGCTATTTACCGCGCATGCGTTGCGGCCATCGCCTGGGATGGGCACGCGAAAATAGTGAAAGAGAATGCACTTCGGTTCATGTTGCAGGAAACGGCCGACACTTTGTTCCCTGGCGCTGAAGCAGTGGAAGCGCGAATACACGTACTACCAGACGGATTGGGGGCGGACTTGGCGACTTTGATTGGTGCGGGCAGGACCTTGAACGATATTTCTCGCAGGATGAAAGGCCGCACAACTTTCAGTGTGCAAAACGGGAAAGGTAAAGCCTCTCCCGCTCGCTATTCCGGCATGGAGGATGATTTCGCCTTCATTCGAGATCAGCTGGCTTTCATTCACGAGTCGAGTGTTGATTTCTCTGGTGATTTTCGGAAGTTCGTTGGAGTTCCCCCTGAGAAGTATCTCCCCATCAGTGTTCCGCCCACTGGACCTGCCTAGTGAAGCGTGTGCGCCTGGCTCCTCTTCGCAACCCGGCTTATGGCCTCCGCTCTGTCGCGCAGTAACCAGCGCGTACGTGGCGGTGGCCTTTCCGTTGATCAGGAGGAAGAACCGCATCGGCAACCAGGCCGCGTACTTCGTGCAGGTCTTCATGGCTGCTCCAGGCGCGACTTGCTGAGGTTCTCCCAGGTGAGCGGGTAGGGGCCGCGCTTCACCCGCTTGTCAGCGGTGGTCATTGAGACGCCCAGCGCCTGCTGCGCGATCGCAAGTTTCGCGCGGGACGAGAGATCCGCGGCGAGCTGAAGCAGCCTCGCGAGGAATGGCAGCACCGGCTGATCCACAAGATCGGGCACCTGATGGTCGACAACGTCGAAGGCTGGGAGCAGCTGGACGCGCACGACGCGGTGAAGCGCCTGCAGCTGGACGCTGACGTGTGCTGCGAGACGGTGGAAATGGACGCCACGCCGGTCATTGCCGCGGTGCTGGACGCCTGCGAATCGCTGCTGGGTGCTGGCGCCCGCAAGGTGCTGTCCGGCGTGCTGCCGGAGATCCGCTCGATTCCGGTCAAGCGTGCCGAGAGCCTGTCATTCGACGAGATGGAACAGGCCCGGTTCCAGGAGCTGTTCGACGGCCTGACCGAGTACATCGGAAACCACTACACCCACGTGATGCTCGACGACGTCCGCGCCGAGTTCTGGAACATGGCCGGGCAGAACAGGAGGGTGGCGTGAGGTTTTCACTCCTTCAGAGTTATGAGGAACGCGAAGAGCACGCCAATGGCTTTCGCGCAGTTTGTTCTCGCCAAGCGCATTTCGCGGATGTACTCGTGATAGTTGTCGGAAGTCACGTGCTTGTTGATCAGCAGCTTGCGAGCGCGCCTGAAGGCGTCCATCGCGGTCATCGCCGGCCCGCCAGCTCCAGGGATGAGGTGCAGTTCCCCTTCGAATTCTCGAAGCTCTTTGGGTACAAGTCGCTTCTTGATGCGAACAGCAAAACCTGTGTCCTCTACTCGTTCCGATTGCTTGATTCCCTGGTCAATCCTCTCAAGGAATCTACCGAGGACCCGGTTGGCGCGCACATATCTGGCAATCTTCTCCCGTTGCTCCGCCGCCTCTTGGTCACGCTGGGAGAACTTCTGCTGCCAGCGAGCGACAAGGGCAGCCGCAAATATACCGGCGACGCTGCCTACCGCCTGAACCCAAGCGGGCCAGTCCACAACGCTTGGAGGCCTCGGTTGGGGCGGATGCTTGCTCAGTGCTGCCCACACGATGACTGCGCCTGCGATAAAGGCCATGACGGCCACTACCGCCCAATCTCTATCGGTCCTTCCTTGCTTCATGGATTCCCCCTTTTGTTGGCACGGATTCTACCGTCCGGGGTGGCTGCGTGAGGACCAAGAACGCCAAGGCATTTACCCGTGCCGAGAAGCGCCATGTGGACGCAGTGAAGCTCTTGCCCTGCAGCGTTTGTAGCCGACCAGGACCGAGCGACGACGCCCACCACATCAACCAAGGCCAGCACTTCACGACCCTGGCCCTGTGCAAGGACTGCCACCAAGGCAGCAAGAACGGCTGGCATGGCGAAAAGATCATGTGGCGCATCCACAAGATGGACGAGCTGGCCGCCCTCAACGTCACCCTTTCCCGGCTGCAGCTGCAGGAGGCCGCACGATGATCCACCTCACCCTCCCGTATCAGATCAGTGCGAACCGCTACTGGGCCGTGCGCGTGATCCCGAAGAAGCCGAAGCCGCTGGCGATCACCTACGTCACCGAGGAGGCCAAGGCCTACAAGGCGGCGGTCGGCAACCTGGCCAGGGCGTCTGGCATCCGCGTGCCGGCGACCGGCCGCGTGGTGCTGCACATCAAGTTGTTCCCGCATCGGCCGCAGGACTGGGCGAAGCGCGCGCGGAAGGATCCACACACCTGGGACGACACAGTGCAGTGCATCGACCTCGGCAACTGCGAAAAGGTGCTGTCCGATGCCTTGAACGGCATCGCCTGGGTGGACGACAAGCAGATCCGACGGACGCTGCTCGAACGCATGGAGCCGGACGAGAAGGGAGCGCGGCTGGAGGTGGCCATCGAGTACTTGGCCGCTGCGCCGTCCCTGTTCGGGGAGACCGCAGCGTGACCACACCAGAGGCCCGCACGCGGAAGCGATACAACGCCTACCTGCGCCGGCATGGCGTGTGCGCCGTCTGCACCATGCGCGAGCGCGGCAGCAGCCCGGCGCACTGCCAGCGTCGGCCGGACCGGCAGGGGAACTGCGATACCGACGGCCTGCTGCCGGTGTTCCGATTCGACGAGAACGTGCTTAAGGGGATGCGCGATGCAGACTGACTACTTCGGCGCCTACGTGCGCAGTGAGCTGGAGCATTGGGGGCGCGAGTTCGCTGTGCACCGGGACTGCGAATACCTCGGGCACCAGTCCAAGAACCTGCTGGCGGTGCTGATGGAGCACCACGAAATGCCTGGGCGCGCGCAGGGCTATAAGCCCATGGAAACCGACCCGCGCGCCCAGGCCATCGAGGACATTGTCACCGACATCGCTCGCACCGACATCAATCTTGCTTGCGTGCTTCGGGGCTACTACTGCGGTTCGGGGCGGCGGAAGGAGGAGCGCTGGGAGCAGGCGCGGCAGTTGCTGCAGCTGATGGGCCAACGGCCGGTTTCGGTGCGGCAGTACCTGGTGATGGTTGAGCTCGGGTTTCAGCGGGTGAGGGGCCGGCTGGAGGGGGCTGCACTGGTGGCGTAGAGGCCTCTCGCTGCGGGTTCTTCACAGTTTTTCGGGGCAAAAGAAGTGGGTGTTCTTGCGCAAACTTAGCCGCATCTTCAGGGGTTCCCGGAATACCTGACGCTTTAGAGAAGATCTTCATGCCTTCGGAGAAGTTCCTCTCAAGATCGTCGACCATCCCGTTAAACGAACTGGTTAACGTTGCTCGCTCTTCGTCATCTTCCAATTTCTCTCTGGGATTGCCTTTGATGTAATTGTGGCATTTCGAAATGGTGAGAGAGCATCTGGTGAGCTGGGTTGCTTCATCCTTCTTGAATGCCTCAATGACCAAAACGCATCTCTCGATGCAAGGGGCCTCCATCAGAGAAAATGTGGTCAGGATTTGATCATAGGCGTCCTTCGAATGATTGTTTTGTAGGAGCAGCTTGATCTGAAATGTGCGCACAAGAACTGCGTAGCACTCGTTCAACAGTGGTGCTAGAACTGCTGATCTCTTTGCATCGAGAATTCTCTGGTCACGTTCGAGTACGGATCGACTTGTCTTATTTGTTGCCTGGATCGCGCGGATCGCGAAAATGACAGCGACGGCGGCGATTACCACCTGCCACCAGGTTGCAATTTCAGTCGTCGGAATGCACCAGATGTTCGTGCTGTAGATGCAGTAATTTGTTGCTGGCATTGAAGAGTCCTTTCCGCTGATGAGGCCATTGTCGGCCGGTTGTCGTCTGCTTGACAGGTGTGCACCTCAAGCGTACCGTTTCGGGCACGATCAGATAAGAGCCTCCGGCAAACCCGGGGGCTCTTTCTTTTCCACCCATTCCAGCGGCTCGCCCTCACCGGCGGGCCGTTTTTCGTTTCTGCGGGCGTAGGCCAGAGGTCCAGGCTGCCGGGCTCATAACCCGGAGATTCGCCGGTTCGAATCCGGCCCCCGCAACCATCACGCCCGTCCACCCTCACCGGACCAATTCGCCGAGCCTGCCGGGCTGCGGTGACGGGCACCTATCGACCAATCGGGGAGGGCGCCATGCCGAACCGGATCAACCATGGAACCGACATGCGGGGAGAAATCATTGACGCGGTGGGGACCGCAGCCCTGAAGGTCACGCCGCCGGTAACGGTGGCCACGGCCGTCGCATCGGGGTTCACCCTGGACAAGGCGGTGCTGGTGCTGGCGGCCATCTACCTGGTGGGCCAGATCGGCTACCTGGTGTGGAAGTGGATTCGTGAATGGCGCCAGGCGCGCCGCGGCGGGGTGATCGGATGAAGGTCAAGGTGATCGGCGGCAGTGTCGCGGGCGTCGTGCTGCTCGCTGCCGGCGCGCTGGTGAAGCCGTGGGAGGGCTACTCTCCCACGCCGTACATCGACATGGTGGGCGTCGCCACCCACTGCTACGGCGACACCAGCCGCCCGGACAAGGCGGTCTACACCGAGCAGGAGTGCGCCGAGAAGCTCAACAGCCGACTGGGCAGCTACCTGACCGGCATCAGCCAGTGCATCAAGGTGCCGCTGCGCGAGCGCGAGTGGGCCGCGGTGCTGAGCTGGACCTACAACGTGGGCGTGGGTGCTGCCTGCCGCTCGACCCTGGTGGGCCGCATCAACGCCGGCCAGCCCGCCGCGAGCTGGTGCCCGGAGCTGGACCGCTGGGTCTACGCCGGTGGGAAGCGCGTGCAGGGCCTGGTGAACCGTCGGGCCGCTGAGCGCCGGATGTGCGAGGGCCGGTCGTGAACCGCATCGCCGTCGCAGTCGCCGCCTTCGCCCTGTGGTCCGCAGCCATGTTCGGTGCCGGCTGGGCTTGGCGCGGCGACCGGGCAGAGGGCAGGGAAGCCGATCAGCGCGCCGCCGGCGCCGAGGCAGTCGCCGCCCAGGTGAACCAGACCCGTGCCACCGAGCACGCCCAGGCCGAGGCACTGGCCACCATCGGAGCGAAGCATGAAGAAGACCGCACTGCGGCCGCGACCGTCCCTGCTGCTGTTGTGGCTGACCTGCGCGCTGGGCGTCTCCAGCTGCGCGACGACCTCGCCACCTGCAGCACCAGCCTCCTGTCCCAAGCCGTCGCCGGCGCCGTCGAACGTGATGCGCACGCCGAACTACGAGCAGAGGTTGCGGGGGCTGCTGTTCAAATCGGCCGCGACGCCGACGACCACGTCCGCGCCAGCCAAGCCGTGATCCGGGCGGACAGGGAGCAGTAATGGCGCGGCCCAGCAAGTACAGCCAGCAGCTGTGGGAAGTGGCCGAGGGCGCGCTGACCGACCGGGGCACCGAGATCATCTGGGCCGCGTTCGGCAACACCACCCGCAACACCGGCCGGTTCCGCGAGTGCTTCCGCCGGTTCACGGCCAGCTGGGACACCGAGCAGATCGACAGCCGCACCGTTGAGGGTGTGAACCTGGTCGAGGCCGAGCGCATGGTGCGCGACTACGGCGAGGACAGCGACGTGGTGAAGGTCCGTATCCGCGGCCTGTTCCCGTCGATGTCGGCCCGCCAGTTCATCGCGGAGGCGGACGTGGCTGCCGCCTATGGGCGACACCTGCGGCCGGAGCAGTACAGCTGGGCGCCGAAGATCCTCACGCTGGACCCGGCTTGGGAAGGCGACGACGAGCTGGTGATCGGCCTGCGGCAGGGCCTGACCGTAATCGCCTGCCACGGGGTGTGGGTGGTGGCCATGGCCGAACGTGTGGGCGACGGGATCTGGATTGCCGCGCTGGACCGGCACCGGCATGGCCCCGGCGGGCCGTTCCGCTGGTGCAGCAGCTACGAGCAGGGCCGGGCGGGCGCCGAGCTGTGGGTGGCCCGGCATGAGACGAGGCTGCGGGAGGATGTGGCCAAGATCCTGGCCTGGCAGGAGAAGGTCCGGGGGAACCGACTGGCCAAGGCCGACCAGGATCCGCCATTCGGGTGGATGGGGTAGGGCCGGGCTGCACCCTATCCGCGCGTAAGTGATTGATCGGATTGGGGCGTAATCTGCATTTTTGGGAGGGCCCCAATGCGCCTGAATCCCTTGCAGATCAAAAGGATGGGGCTATCTATAACGATGCCTGGGGGGCAGAGGGTCGTCGGTTCGAATCCGGCCGTCCCGACCACTGTGATGAATCAAGAAGCCTGCGCAGCGATGCGTGGGCTTTTTTGTGCGTGCGGTGTATGCTGCGCGCCACTCGTACTACCGCGGCTGCTGAACCCGGTACTCACGAGAACACATCATGGAATCTGCAAGAAACCGTGCCTGGCGTCGCAGCCAGGCCCGCAACCGCGGTGGCGACCGCGCCACGACCGCCTACAGCTACAAGCCCGAAAAGAACTGGAAGCTGCTGTATACGCGCGATGCCAAGCTCGCGCGTGCACGCCAGCTGGGCTTCACCTATCCGGTCCTCAGCGCCCGCCAACTGCAGGAACAGGAATGATCAACCTGCTGTTCGTCTGCAGCCGCAACCAGCTGCGCAGCCCGACCGCCGAAGCCATGTGGCGACGGCGGCCCGGCTTCACTGCGCTGTCGGCCGGCACCAGCCCGCATGCACGACGCCCCATCGGCCCGGCGGACATCCGCTGGGCCGATGTCATCTTCGTGATGGAGGTCAAGCACCAGCATCGCCTGCAGGCCGCGTACGCGCGCCTGCTGGAACACAAGCGCCTGCATTGCCTGGACATCCCCGACGACTATCGCTGCATGGATCCGCTGTTGATGGACCTGCTGGACGCCAAGGTGACCTCGTATCTGGATCAGCTGCCGGCAAAGCGGTAGATCAGCTCCGGATCGCCTTCGTCCAGACCATGCACGATGCCGCTGTCGATGAAGCCCGAGGCGGCGAGTAGGCGTTGCATGCCGGTATTGGAGGCATTGGTCGAAGTGAACAGCTTGCCCTGGCCCTGCAGCGCGATGGCATGGCGCAGCAGGGCGGCGCCGACGCCCTGGCTGCGTTGTTCGCGCGCCACCATCAGCATCTCGACGAAAGCTTCGCCGAAGAAGTGATGGTGGATGACCAGGTAACCGGCCAGCTGGCCGGCCCGTTCGGCCACGTGCATGCCACCGCTGGCCTGCCAGTCGCTGATCTGCCGTGCGCGTTGTGGATCACGGGCCGCAACGCTGTCGAGCGCGATCAACGCGGGAACGTCGGCGAGCATTGCCTTGCGGATGCGCAGCATTGTCGAGGAAGGATCGGGTGGCACCATTGAAGGCTCCTGGGCTGGGTGCACCCAGTCTATCGATCACCTTGGCGGTGCCTGCCGATCCGCCGCAGCCAGCGTGTGGACGGCAGTCAATACACACGGAATTCTGCGCGGCAGCCATCGCTGACCCACACGCCGCGTCGGTCCCAGCCCCAGTTGCGGTCCTCGATGCAGGGGGTCACCGATTTCTGCTTGACCAGGCGCACCTCGCGACGCACGCGGATGCGGCATTCCTTGTCCTTCTGCTCGTAGGACTCGCAGACCAGGCGCTCGCCGTCGTCGTCGCGGTCACCATCCCGGCCGCGCCCCGGCCAGCGGCCGCGTCCATGTTCGTTGGCCACGAACTCGGCGCGACAGCCGTCGGTGACCCAGAGCATGCGGCGGCTCTGGCCCCAGTTCCTGTCCTCGACGCAGCGGGTGACCGACAGCTGCCTGGCCAGGCGCATGCGGCCTTCGATCGGGCACTGCTGGGTCTTGTTGAACTGCGACTCGCAGCGCAGCGGCGGAATGTGATCGCTGTCGTAATCCTGGGCGGCCACCGTGGTGGCGGCCAGCAGCAGGGCCAGGGAGGAGGCGGCGATCGGCAGCAGCAGGCGATGGGTCATGGAGAGCCTCGGCAGGGGAACGGGCCGCAAGAATGGACCAGCCCGAGGCTGTCGGAACGGATCGTTCCGGCGCTGGCTCAGTGGGGATTTAGTAGTGCGCACGGGCCCATGCAGGGCCTTACATCCCTTATCATCGCTGCACATCCGATCGCATCGGCTTACACCTTCTTACATGTCTCCCACGCTTGCCGGCACCGCCTGTGGTTGCCGTCACTGGCGTGCAGCCGGCTTGTGGAGGAGGATGCGCGGACCACGACGACCACAGGGGGTTGCGTTGATCAGCAGTACCGTCATTCATCGCTCGGCTGGCGCAGAGGCCGGGCAGGTGCGTGTCCTGGACACCACGTTCAAGGGCAAGCATGTGTTCATTGCGTGGGGCCTGCGCGGGCCGGAACTGACCCGCAGCGCAGACCCGGCCGCCACCGTGGCTGCGCGCAAGGCGCTGCATGCCGTGGCTGGCCACAGCGAGGGGCCGCGCAGCCCGGAAGTGTTCATCGCCAACCAGTCGGCGGTGGCGATCACCGTCTATCGCCTGCTCACCGAAGCGCGCTCCGGTGATGCCATCTTCTTCCTGTGTGATTCGCAGGCGGTGGTCGATTGGCTGATCACCGCACTGGAAGTGCAGGGCGAGGGCTGAGCGCGCGCAGGGTCAGGCCAGCGCTGCGTCCACCGCCGCAAGCGCGTGCAGGGTGGTGGTGTCGAACAGCGGCACCGCACTGTCTTCGGGGCGCACCAGCAGCATGATCTCGGTACAGCCGAGGATGATGGCCTCGGCACCGCGCGCGACCAGGCGCGCGATCACGCCTGCATAGACCTGCCGCGAGTGTTCGCTGACCACGCCGGCGATCAGCTCCTTGTAGATGATGTCGTGCACGCTACGGCGATCATCGGCCTCCGGAACCAGTACCTGCAGCCCGAAACGCTCCTGCAGCCGGTCGCGGTAGAACGCCTGCTCCATGGTGAAGGCAGTGCCGAGCAGCCCCACCTTGCGGATGCCAGCCTGGAGGATCGCAGCGGCGGTCGGGTCGGCGATATGCAGCAGAGGCAACGGGCACTCGGCTTCGATCCGGCCGGCCAGCGTGTGCATGGTGTTGGTGCAGATCACCAGCAGCTCAGCGCCACCGGCCTGCAGGCGTCGTGCGGCGTCGGCCATATGGTCGCCCAGCGCATCCCAGTCGCCGTCATGCTGCAACTGCTTGATCGGGGCGAAGTTCACCGACCACAGCAGGAGCTGTGCCGAGTGCGCGCCACCGAGGCGCTGCCGCACCGCCTCGTTGATGAGCCGGTAGTACTGCGCAGAGCTTTCCCAGCTCATGCCGCCGATCAGGCCGAGGGTCTTCATGCACTGCTCCATGCCAGAGGGGGCCATTGCAGCACAGATGGCAGTGGCGTTGCCGTGCACGGGCGCCGGCATCTGTAACCGTCGCATCCACCGCACGCTGTATGTGCCGCATCCTGCATGGGTGGCCTATGCTGGTGCCGTCTTCTGAAGTGGAAACCGGCATGGCCCTGCATACCTGGTGGTGGTTCCTGGCCACGGTCTTCGTGCTGTGCGGGACGCCCGGGCCGAACATGCTGCATATCCTTGGCCGCAGCGTCGGGCTGGGGTTTCGTGGCAGCGTGCCGGCGATGGCCGGCTGCCTGCTGGCGATGCTGCTGGTGCTGGCCGCATCCGCTGCGGGCCTGAGCGCATTGCTGCATTCTTCGCCGATGCTGTTCGAGGTGCTGCGCTATCTCGGCGTGGCTTACCTGGCCTGGCTGGGCATCAAGGCGTGGCGTGACAGCACCCTGCCGGCACCGCCGGTGGCCAACGATGCAGAGGTCGTGCTGGCGCCGGTGCACGGCGCGGGGACGGTGTTCCGCGGCGGCCTGTGGGTTGGCCTGAGCAACCCCAAGTTGTTGTTGTTCGCGGCAGCGTTCCTGCCGCAGTTCGTCGACCCGTCGCGCAGCCAGGCCGTGCAGTACAGCGTGCTGGTGGCGACCTTCGCGACCTGCGAGCTGTTCTGGTACGTGATGTATGCGGCCGGTGGCCACGGCCTGCGCCGTTGGTTGGCCAAACCCTTCGCACGGCGCTGGTTCGAGCGGCTGGTGGGGAGCGTGTTCCTGGCCTTCGCGGTGGCCCTGCTGCGCTTCCGGCCGCGCTGATTCACGCCGCGCACGCGGCCTGTTCACGACTGCCGCATCGGCGGCGGCCTAGCCTGATCACACCGTTTGCATTCCCTGCGGGGAAAGGACTGACATGATCAAGTGGGCCATCATCTTTGCCATCATCGGCATCATCGCGGGCGTGCTGGGCTTCGGCGGCATCGCCGGTGCCGCCGTGGGCATCGCCAAGTTCCTGTTCTGGGCCGGCATCATCATCGCCGTGGTGCTGTTCCTGATCGGCATGAGCGTGGCCAAGAAGGTCAGCTAGCGCCTGTCGCGCAGCAGCGGGTTCAGTGCGCGCTGCTGCGCGAGAACAGGTTGATCACCAGCACGCCGGCACAGATCAGGCCGATGCCGATCAGCGCCGGTGCATCCAGGCGCTGCTTGAATACCACCAGGCCGATCAGCGAAATCAACACGATGCCGACGCCGGACCAGATGGCGTAGGCAATGCCGGTCGGTATCGATTTCATGGTGACTGACAGCAGGTAGAAGCACAGTCCGTAGCCGACCAGCGCGCCAAGTGTCGGCCACAGCCGGCTCATGCCGTCTGAAGCTTTCAGCAGCGACGTGGCAATCACTTCCAGCACGATGGCCGCAGCCAAGTAGATATAGGGGTTCATCGCGGGCTCCGGGTCACTGCGGGTCGCACAGCTTGAGGGCCTGCTCGGCCATGGCCAGTGCATTGAGGCGTTCTTCTTCATCCAGCGGACGACCGTAGGCGGTGGCCCAGTAGCCGTCGGCCACGCAGCGGGCTGCATACAGGCGGGGGTCGGAGGCTTCGTCCGGGAATTCGGCCAGCATGCCACGCAGCCATGCGCCCCACTGGGCAAGCAGGGCAGGTTCGAGCATGTTGCCCAGGGTCAGGCCGATGTCGTTGTCCCGCTCCTGCTGTAGCAGGTGATCGAAGTTGGCGCGTACGTAGGCGCGGCTGAAGCAGCCATGGCGGGGGCTGCCTTCCATCAGGCCGCGCACCTGCGCTTCGAAGTCGGCGATGAGTGTGGCGATGGCTTCATCGACCAGCACCTGCTTGCTGCTGAAATGGTGGAACAACGCGCCTTTGCTGACCCCGGCCGCGCGCGCGACATCCTGTACGGTCAGCGCCGCCAGTCCATGCTGGCCGATCACTGTGATGGTGGCCTGCAGCAATGACTGGCGCACGCTGTCGGGCGCCTTGCGGCGCGAACGGGAAGGGGATGCGGACATGGGCGGGAAGAAACCGACTGGACGGTACGATTGTAGCGCAGGCCTACCGCCGCGCCGAGGCTGCCGACCCGGGCCGGCAGCGTGGATTCAACCGTCGATGCGTGCGAAGCGGGGCTGGGGACCGAGCTCGCCGGGCACCTGTTCGATGAACATCGGGTAGGGGCGTACCCACAGGCCACCTTCGCCATACAGGGCGCGATACAGCACCAGAGGTTCCAGCGTCTCGCTGCAGCGGACGATGTCGATTACTTCGTACTCGCCGCCCTTGAAGTGGCGATACCGGCCACGGGCGAGGTCGGGCAGGGGACTCAGTTCAGCCATGACGGAGCGTGCTCACTTGCGCGCCGGGCTGGCCGGCGTGGCGCAGTACGCATCGATCGCTTCGGCGGTGTTGGCCAGCCCCTGTGCCTGCGCCAGTTCCCATGGGCGTTCGCAGCGCTGGCTGTGCTCGCACCACTGGTAGCCGGCCGAACCAATGCAGCCATGCGCATCGCGATCACCACCCACTACGGGCGTGGCCGTCGACGTCGCGTTGGCATCGGCACGCGCGGTCGCCGCCTTGTCCGGGCTGGCACAGGCGGACAGCACCAGCAGGGCGGGAATCAGAAATAGCGCTTTCATCGGGCGGGCTCCGTGCCTAAAGCGACAGTTTGTGTCGCAAATACCCTAGCGGCAAGCGCTCAGTGCACGGCGGCGCGGACCAGTTCTTCGATCAGGATCAGATAGCTGGCCACGAAATAGAACTTCAGCAACGTCCAGCGCTGCTGTGAGAAGAAGGTGCGCATGTGGAAGGGGCCCCTGTTGATGACGATAGTGTGAAGCCAGGCTGACTCCGTGACAAGGATCACGGAATGAACGGGCTAAACGGACTCAGGGATGTGATGAGGGTGGTGTTCTGACAGGCAGGCGCGGGTTTTTCGTACTTATCTGATGGGTCAACCCGGAGGCGCTCGCTAGCCTGATGGTGTACCGGCAAGCGGCCCGTCTGCCTGCCACTGCATCCTTCCATCTGCAGGAGCCTCCTGATGATCATTACCGTCCAATGCATTGCCCAGCGCTGGTCCGTGCTGCATCCGCAGGCGAGCGCCGCCGCTGGCTATGCCCGTGGTGCCGACGCCTTTGACGCCGCCGCCGCGCTCGCCGTGGAGCATCACCGCCGCACTGGCCAGCGTAGTACGGTGCGTGTCGAGGCGCTTGGCAACACGGTAGACGCGCTCCACGTCGGAGAGTGACGCCACCGGCCGTGGCGCAGTCAGCCACGGTTGCGTTGTTTGAATGGGGAAAAACTGCCGTTGCGCCCCCCTCTGTGCGGCGGGCCGTGAATCCCGGATGCTTGCGCCATCGTATTCATCTGGAGATCTCGATGGGCAAGGCACTCACCTGGCGCACCCTGGCCTGCACCCTGTTGCCGATGCTGGCGGCTGCCGGTGGCGCTCAGGCGCAGAGCTATGGCTACGGCTATGACGACGACCGCTATGGTGGCCGCGATGGCAGTGGCATCGTGCGCTGCGAGTCGGTCAAGAACCGCAGCAATGAGTGCCGCCTGGACGGCCGTGCGCGGTTGATCCGCCAGCTGTCCGGTTCGCCCTGTGTGGAAGGCGAAACCTGGGGCCAGTCACGCAATGGCGTCTGGGTCACGCAGGGGTGCCGTGCCGAATTCGTGGGTGAGTACCGCCGCGGTGGCGGCTGGGGCGGCAATGGCGGCGGCTGGGGCGGCAATGGCGGTGGCTGGGGCAATGGCAATGGGTGGGGCGGCGGCGATGTGGTCACCTGCCATTCCAATGGTCATCGCCAGGAGTACTGCGATGCCCGCATCCGCCGGGGTGTACGCCTGATCCGCCAGGACTCGCGCAGCGCCTGCATCGAAGGCCAGAGCTGGGGCTGGGATCGCCGTGGCATCTGGGTCAGCGATGGCTGCCGGGCGCAGTTCCAGGTGAACTGAGCATTACGGGTCTGACCCGTGAAAATCAGAATAATCTGATACAGCTCACATTTTGAACGCCGTATCGTCTGCGATCAGGGCACGTTGCGTGCCCTGAATCCCAGCGGTGTCGTGTGCCCTAGCCGGCATGCGCATCGCGCCGCCATCGATACGCTGCCTCAAGGAGTGAGCTGCATGTTGATCCGCCTGCAATGCGAACAGCGCCAGTGGCGCGTGCTGCATCCGGACCGGCCGGAGCCGATCGAGTTCCGCGATGGCGCCCGTGCCTATGACTTCGCCGAGACGCTGGCCCGCCTGCACTTTGTCGACACCGGTCAGCGTGCGGCCGTGCGCGTGGAAGCCAGCGGCGCATTCGTCGAAGCGGTCAGTTACGGCTGAGGGCGGGTGCCTGCCGAGGCAGGTCTCCGGAGTTCCGCCATCCACGCATGGCGTGGATCTACGCGTTTCGATCCTGAAGGGTGCGGACCCTGTCCGCACCCATTGCGCCCTGTGTGGATCTACCGGGTGGTGATCGGCCTCAGCCTGCCGCGCTGAGCGGCGGGGTGCCCGCGGCCAGCTGCGGCCAGCGCTTGAGCACAGCGGTGCGGATGCCGGCCGCGTCGATGCCGGCTTCGGCCAGCAGGTCCTCGCGGCTGGCGTGGTGCTGGTAGCTGTCGGGCAGCCCAAGGTGCAGGATCGGGCGCAGCACGCCTTCGGCATTGAGCAGTTCACCGACGCCGGACCCGGCGCCACCGGCCACCACGTTGTCTTCGATCGTCACCAGGCCCTCGTGCTGGGCGGCCATGGCCAGCACCAGCTCGCGATCCAGTGGCTTGATGAAGCGCATGTTGACCACGCTCAGGCCCAGTTCGCGGCCGACCTGCTCAGCGGCGGCCACGGTGCTGCCGAAGGCGAGCAGGGCGATGCGGCTGCCCTGCAGGCGCAGCTCGCCCTTTCCGATCGGCAGGGTCGACAGGTCGGTACCGGCCGCAACGCCGGTGCCGGTGCCACGCGGGTAGCGCACGGCGGCCGGGCCCGGGTGCTGCAGGCCGGTGCTGAGCATCTGCCGGCACTCCGCTTCATTGGACGGCGCCATCACCACCAGGTTCGGCACGCAGCGCAGGA
>Ga0153948_1000689_pt1 | contig 18432 bp, 11 predicted proteins | sample TSNJ032MetaG_FD_104696 | JGI IMG/M metagenome (GOLD analysis project Ga0153948, IMG submission 104696) | Attine ant fungus gardens microbial communities from New Jersey, USA - TSNJ032 MetaG | ecosystem: Host-associated > Fungi > Mycelium > Unclassified | place: USA: New Jersey, Wharton State...
ACGTGCGTTATCGCGGCGGTGAACTGGACCTGGTGATGGACGATGCCGGCACCGTGGTGTTCGTGGAAGTGCGCTATCGCGCGCGCTCCGATTTTGGTGGCGCCGCCGCCTCGGTGGATGCGCGCAAATGCCGGCGCCTGGCGCATGCCGCGTTGTTATACCTGCAGGACAATCCTGCGCTGGCCGATGCGCCTTGTCGCTTCGATGTGGTGGAAGCCACGGATGAACCGCCGCAGTTGAACTGGCTGCGCGATGCGTTCCGGCTGGATGATTGCTGATGGTTTCCGTCCGCTCTGGTAGTGGCCGACCTTGGTCGGCGCTTCTGTGCCAACCGAGGTTGGCACCTACCAGAGCGCAGCCTGGCCGGCACTACCATGGTCCATGACTGATGCCTTCGATCATCACCCATGCCGCTGTGCCGCTGGCGCTGTGGTGCGCCGCTGATCGTGGCCGCATCCCGCCGCGCCTGCTCGTGGCCGGCGTGATCGCGGCGATGCTGCCCGATGCTGATGTGCTGGCCTTTGCCCTGCACATTCCCTACGCCGATGCCTTCGGCCATCGCGGCGCCAGCCATTCGCTGCTGTTTGCCGGCGTGCTGGCGGCATTGGCCGCAGTATTGGCGTTCTTTGGTAGTCGCCGACCTTGGTCGGCGGGTGTGCGCCAACCATGGTTGGCATCTACCGTACAAGCCGCTGTATTCGTCTTCGTCTGCGCGGCCAGCCATCCATTGCTCGATGCGATGACCTCCGGCGGCCTCGGTGTCGCCCTGGCCTGGCCGTGGAGCGAACACCGCTTCTTCGCACCGTGGCGACCCATCCGCGTTTCACCGTTCGCGCCGCAGTTCTTCAGCGCGCGCGGCGTGGCTACCCTGCTCTCCGAACTGCGCTGGGTGTGGCTGCCGCTGGCCGGCGCCGTCGTCGCCTGGAAACTGATCCAACCCGCTCCTGCTGCCCCACGAGATCCGTCATGAGTCCTGCCCTGCCCGCCCCCCTGGTTGCCGAACTGTCCGCCCTGCTGGGCGCGGAGGGCTGGCGCATGGATGACAGCGCGCTGGAGGCCAACGCGCAGGACAACTCATGGCGCCGCCAGCGCCCCGCAGCGGTGGCGCTGCCGGCCGACGTCGAACAGGTGCAGGCACTGGTACGTGCCTGTCGCGCGCATGGCGTGGCGCTGGTCGCGCGCGGTGCCGGTACCGGCACTACCGGTGCCGCCGTCCCACAGCCGGGCAGCATCGTGCTGTCGTTCACCCGCATGGATCGCATCGTCGAGATCCGCGCCGGTGACCGTTGCGCGGTCGTGCAACCCGGCGTGCTCAACGGCACCCTGCAGCAGGCGCTGGCCCCGCATGGCCTGTTCTGGGCACCGGACCCTTCCAGCGCCGAGATCTGCAGCATCGGCGGCAATCTTGCCTGCAATGCCGGTGGCCCACGCGCAGTGAAGTACGGCACCAGCCGCGACAACGTGCTGGGCCTGGTGGCGGTGACCGGCACCGGCGACGTGATCCGCTGCGGTGGCGCCTACACCAAGGACGCCACCGGCTATGACCTGACCCATCTGCTGGTGGGCAGCGAAGGCACGCTGGCACTGATCGTGGAAGCCACGCTGAAACTGACCCCGTTGCCGGTCAGCCAGGCCGGCCTGCGCGTGCTGTACCGCGATGCCGATGCCGCCGCTGCGGCGGTATCGCGGCTGATGTCGCAGCCGGTGGTGCCGACCCGCCTGGAGTTCATGGACGCGCGCAGCCTGGAGCTGCTGCGCCTCAACGGTGCCGACGTGCCGGAGGCCGGCGCGATGCTGCTGGTCGAAGCCGATGGTGACCACGACACCCTGCCCTACCTGCTGCAGGCACTGGCCAGCGCCGCCGAAGGCGACGGCATGATTGAGCTGGACGTAGCGATGGAAGGCCGCGCGCGCGACCAGTTGTGGGCCGCACGCAAGGCGCTGTCGCCCGCGCTGCGCAGCGTTGCCCCGGGCAAGATCAATGAGGACGTGGTGGTGCCGGTGTCGCGCATTCCGGAACTGGTGGCCGGGGTACAGGCGCTGGCACGCGACTACGCGCTGACCATCGTCACCTTCGGCCATGCCGGCAACGGCAACCTGCACGTCAACATCCTCTATCACCCCGACGATGCCGACGAAAACGCACGCGCGCATGCCGCGCTGCCGAAGATCTTCGAACTGACACTGGCGCTGGGTGGCACGCTGTCCGGCGAACACGGCATTGGCCTGGCCAAGCGCGATTTCATGGCGCAGGCGTTCACTGCGGAAACGCTGGCGACGATGCGCGCGATCAAGGCCGCACTGGACCCGGACGGCATCCTCAACCCGGGCAAGGTGCTGCCGCCGGCGTAGGCCGCGCGCCTACCTGTAGAGCCGAGCCATGCTCGGCTCACCGCGCGCAGCGCGGGCTTCCTGCCTGCGGAACGCAGAGCAGCCGAGCATGGGCTCGGCTCTACACCGGCTTGTCGCTCACGATATCTATCAAGGTCTGCCGGAAGCTGGGCAACAGCATGCGGTTGCCATGCCCGCTCAGGTGATCGTTGTCGAAGAACAGCGGTTCACCCTCTTCCACCGCCGAACAGGTCTGCGGCCCGCACAATAGTGGCAGCGGGTCCCACACCGTCAGCCATGGATAGCGTGCTGCCAGCTCCGCCAGCAACGCCATCTGCGGCGCACGCAGTCTCTCCAGATCAGCGCGCGGCATACTCAGGCCACCGGCACACGCCGGGTTGCGGCGGTTGAACCAATCCGAGCAGCGATAGGCCCCAGCCTTGAACAACGGCATCGGTGCATCCACAACCACGTGCACGCCCAGCTTCTGCAAACGTCCAAGAACACGATCAGCCTCATCACGCGCCGCCTCCGCATGGGCCGGCGTGCGCTCGGCAAGTAGTTGCTGATAGATCTGCTGTGCGTCCTGCTGCTGCCAATCGAACCCACGCAGCTCCGGCATGCGCAGTGCCGCCAGCAGCACGATGTCACCCGGGCGCGCCTCGCGCTCGATGGTCGACAGCGCGTCTTCGATGAAGCCCTGGCAATCGGCCGGGCTGGCCCGCAGCAGGTTGACGAAGCTGCAGCCGCCGCGATCCTGCTGGTGCACCTCCATGCCGGTCTGCCGCGCCACCATGCTGGTCAGGGTGCGATAGGCCGCCGCGTGCGAATCGCCCACCACGAACAGGCGCCGCCCCTCCAATGCCGGTGCACTCACCGGCTCCAGCGGGCGCCACGCCGGGTAGCGACGCGCCTGCCATGCATAGCCATCACCGGTGACGCTGAGCGAGATCTGCTCGTGGTATTCCACCGTAGCCCACGCACCCGCACCGCACAGCGCCACCACCGGCAGCGCCATCGCCAGCACCTTGGCTGGCGCCAGGCGCAGCAGCGGCGCCGCACTGCGCAGCGGGCGCTCGATGAAGTGATACGACGCAGCGGATACCGCCAGCAGCAGCACCGGATACAGCCACAGCGCGGCCCCGTGCAGGCCGTAGGTCCAGCGCAGCAGCACCAGTAACGGCCAGTGCCACAGGTACAGCGAGTAAGACAGGCGCCCCAGGTAGGTGAGCGGTGCGCAGCCCAGCGCGCGGGCGATGCGCGATGCACCCGGTGTCGACACGCCTGCCAACAGCAGCAGAGTACCGACCACGGTGGCCAGCACACCCGGCACCGGCATCGCCACCTGAGGTGCGATCACCACGCCTGCAACCAGCAACGCCAGGCCCGTGCCTGCAACCGCGTCACCCCGCCGGCCGGGCACGCGCGTACGCATCCACTGGTACAGCAGCGCCCCTGCAGCCAGCTCCCAGAAGCGTGCGGGCAGCAGATAGAACGCCGCCGCCGGTGCCGCCTGTGCCTGCCAGGCCGCCCACGCCAGCGACAGCACGGTGAGCACCGGCAACAGCCAACGCGACCACGGCCAGCGCTCACGCCCACGCAGCCACACGAAGAACAGCAGCGGGAAGACTAGATAGAACTGTTCCTCCACGCCCAGCGTCCACGTGTGCAGGAATGGGTTGAGTTCCGCGCCGGGCGAGAAGTAGTCGTCCTGCTGGCCAGCCAGCTCGATGTTGCTGAAGCCGACCAGCGCGGCCCAGCCGGTCTGGTCGAACTGCTCGTTGCGCCACGCGCGGGGAATGAACAACGCCGACAGCACGAAGGTGGCCATCAGCATCACCAGCAACGCCGGCAACAGGCGCAGCACGCGGCGGCGATAGAAGTCGAGCAGCAGCGCGCCCAGCGACGCATGGGTGCGCGAGGCGAGCGACTGGCTGATCACGAAGCCGGACACCACGAAAAACAGATCCACACCGGTGAAGCCACCGGGCAGCCACGTGGCGTTGGTGTGGAAGAGGATGACCGCCAGCACCGCCAGGGCACGCAGGCCATCGATGGCGGTGTTGTGGGAGCGTTCGGGAGGAGACATGCGGGCGACCGGCTACAAGCGATCCGGCAGCATCGCCAGCGTTGGCGCAGTCATTCAATGGACAATCGCGACAGACGTTGACATCGTTCATGTCCAATCCCAGCTCAGCGCGGTGGTAGAGTCGAGCCAAGCTCGGTGGTTCTGTAGTCAGATCGCTTGGGGTCAGGGCCTATTGCCACGGGCAATGGGATCCGCCCCCGGCGTCGGCCTGGTATGGCGATGAAACGGAGCAGGTGGGTGATCACGCACGCGAAGGGCTGTTGTTTGCCTGCCGTGCATTGGCCGAGTGCATGGATGTGCAGCTGCGCGCGGCGTGAATGGATACGCAGAATGAGTCGGCGCCCTTGCTGTAGTTGCCAACCGTGGTTGTCGCGCCGGCTATGACCTGGCGCTACCTCATGGCGCGTCTTACCAGCCGCAGCTCCGCACATGGAGTCGAATCCCTTTGCGTTGCGAAGAGATTCGACCCCACAGGGTTTACCAGCTGTAGCTCAGGCCCACCTGGGCGCTGGTCTGGTGGTAGCCCGAAGCTCGCTGCAACGACAGCCCACCCCACGCGCCCACGCCATTGGCGAATTTCAGCGACGCACCGGCACTGAACTCGCCACGGCTGCGCGGAATGCGCGCGTCCACCACCTCATCGTCCATCAGCACGCTGGACGCCGAGCGCTGGTGCAGCCAATGCGCCGCCACATACGGCTGCACTTCGGCCACGCCATTGCCCCAGCGGGTCACACCGGACAGACGCACGCCCGCACGGCCAAACACACCATCGGCATCGCGCGTGGTCACCACCGTGCCGTTGGCTTCGGTGTGGCGCAGATCATCCCAGCGGTTGTAGCCCACCTGCAGTTGCGGTTCCAGGTAGAGGCCACCGTTGGCTGCACCGCCCACGCGCAGTGCGTAGCCCGCTTCCAGCGCGCCCTGCCATGCCTTGCTGTCATAGCGCTCCGGGGTCAGGGCCAGGCCTTCCACCCGGTTGCGGAACTGCGCGCGCTGCAGCGAACCATCCACGTACAATCCGGCATACGGGTCTTCATGCGGGGCACGCCAGGTGCCATACACACCCAGTGCAGCGCCCTTCACCTTGCCGCGCGCGTAATAGCCGGTCAGCGCATTGGCGGAGGTGCTGCTGGCATTGCCGGCGGACAGCATGACGCCGAAGGCGCTGCCGCCCGCGTTGCGCAGCAAGTCCGCGCCCACGCTCAGCGCCTGGCTGTTGCCCTGCACATCCAGCTGGCGACTGACCGCGTCGAAGCCGCTGCGCGAACCGTCCACCCGCGCCCAGCCACGACCACCGTTCTGGCCGGCTTGGCGGTCGTGGTAGCCGAGGCGGAACATCACCTGCGAAGCCGTCAGATTGGCCAGGTAGGCACCGCCTTCCGGGCGCAGCACCGGCACGATCGGGCCGCCGCACTCGGGCAGCGTCGGATCGGCATCACAGGGGTCCGGCGTGGTCGGCAGCTGCGAGCGCAGGTACCAGTTGCCCTCGCCGCCAGCCACGCCGCCCTTGTGCAGGAAGTACTCGTACTGCCCGCCCACGGCGCGCCCAGCCAGATCGAACTGGCCATCGGATGCGCCGTCCACACGGATCAGTTCGATGCCATCCACCGTCTGCGCGCCGGCGCCGCCCACGTTGTTCACCACCACATGGGCGGTGCCGCTGGTATCGCCCAGCACGTGCAGCAGATCGCTGTTTGATCCATCGGCGCCAAGCACGGTGTTGAACAGCACCGTGCCGCCGTTGCCGGTAAAAGTGTCCACACTGAGCGTGTTGAAGGTGCTGCCATCGCCCAGCGCCAGCGTGCCGCCAGCGTTGAGCGCCAGCGTGCCCACGCTGCTGTCGCCGCTCATCTGCCAACCGCCGCCGTTGTCCAGCGTGGCGCTGGTGACGTTGCTGAACGCACCGGTGATGCTGCCGCCATTGGACAGCGTCACGTGGCCCTGGCTGCCATCGTCGCCCACCACGATATTGCCGCGCAGAGCGCTGGATTGAACGTCGAAGTAGGCGATGGGCAGGTCTGTCCCCGTCGTCGACACTTCCAGCACATTGCCGTTGCCGCCGATCAACTGGCTGCCGTTGCGCACGGCAATGCGTGTCTCGGCCGAAGCGCCGCCGCTGGACGTCCCCAGTACTGAGATGGCCGGTCCGGCAAGGCCTTCCACGGTCGAGCCATCGATGACACCTTCACCGGGCGCATCCATGCTGACGTCGCCCACCATGAACCGAATGCCGGCTGCTGCGCCTTCAATGCGGCTGCCGCCAAGGACGTTGAGGCGACCACCGAACGTGTTGATGCCAACGCTGCCACCCGCGACGAAGGTATCGGACAACGTCAGCTCCGTGCGGGAACCCATCAGCACTGCATTGACATCGGATCGGATCGTGCTGCCGCTGATGTTCACCGTTGTCCTGTCTGGTGACGAAGGGGCAGAATTTGTGACCCGCAAGGCCTCACGGCCAACGCTGGTCAGTGATGAACTGGAGATGGTGGCCGTGCCCGAGGCGTTTACAGCGGCAGAGCTGGGACTGGTGATCGTAACGCCATCCATCCGCAGAGTCCCTGCGCCGCGCACGACAATGTCGATAACCTCCGCGCCAGGCTGCACGATCAGCGTGCCGCCGCTTTCCACCGTCCAGCGTTCGGCAGGGTCCCCCGGCCCCAGCACCACTTCGCCATCTGCTGGAACCACCCCGGCAAAGGCAACGGGGGTCGCGGCCACGGTGGCGAGGGCGGCGGTGAGGGCGAGGGTCAATCGGCGGTGCTGAATGCGGTTCATGTAAAGCGCTCCTGTTCGATGGATCGGGCAACCGAAACGCTGAGATGCGCAATCCGGTAGCACTGGTCGCTACTGTGTCCGTCGTACTGGATCGATCACATTCAATTAGTTGTAAAAGCAGTCGATTGCGACAAAGAGTTATGCTTTGTTAATGCTGACTCACTGAAATGTGATGGCCCTGTGAACGGCAGGGCCTGCTGTCTGCCTTCCGTGTGCTGGCCGGATACGTGGGGGCAGGTGCGCGCCGCGCAAGCAACGTGGCCGGTGCCTTCGGGTGGCGCCGGGCCCTGCCCGGCGCCACCCGCCGTCCGGTTTCACCAAATGTAGCGCACGCCCATCTGCACGGACACGTTCCGGTAGCTCTGCTCACCGCGCTGCACGCTCATGCCACCCCACGCGCCCCAGCGCTGGCCCAGCTTCACCTCGGCACCGGCCTGCACTTCATAGCGGTTGCGCGGCACGTCCGCACCCAGCGTGTCGCCGTTGAACTGCAACGTGCTGGTACCACTGCCACGCAGCCAGTTCACGCCCAGGTATGGCTGCACGGTGTTGCCGGCTGCAGTGCCATGACCGAACACGCGCAGGCCCACCCGCCCGCTCAGGCCACCCGCGTCGGCCTGGTCGATCACCGTGCCATTCGCTTCCACATGACGATCGGCGCGGAAATCGACATACGACAGCTGCAGCTGCGGCTGCATATACAGCGCGCTGGCGGTGCCCTGCCACACATTGAAGGTGTAGCCGGTCTCCAACGACGCACTGGCCATACGCGAGTCGTAGTGCTCCGGCTCCAGGCCGATGCCCTGCACGCGGTTGTCGAAGCGGCCGTACTGCACGCTGCCATCCACGTAGGCACCCGTGAGACCCTCGGCGTCCTGCAGCCAGGTACCGTACATGCCCACAGCATTGCCACGCACCCGCCCCTTGGCGCTGTAACCGGTCAGCCCGGACACCACGCTGCTATCGGTGCGACCGCTGCCGAGCATCACACCGAACGCGGCGTTGCCGCGGCGGAACAGGTCGCTGCCGATCTGCAACGCCGAGGTATTGCCATCGATCGACAGCTGACCACCAACAGCATTGAAGTCGGCATTGCTGCGGCCCACGCGCGCCCACGCGCTGCGGCCGTCACCCCTCACCATTGCACCACTGCGCTCCTGCAGGCGATGGGCAAACATGTTGATGGCTGCCGACTGGTTGGCCAGGTACGCACCGGCTTCCGGGCGCAGTACCGGCGGCGGCGTGATCGGGTTACCCGGATCAAGCGGACCACCTTCACCACCTTCACCCGGGTCCGGATCCGGCCCCGGATTGACCGCGCAGCCGGGGGCCGCCGGATCATCCGCACAACGATCAAACCACTGCGAGCGCAGATACCAGTTGCCATCAGCCGGATCGGCCAACCCGCCCTGGAACAGGAAGTACTCGTACGATCCCCCCACCGCGCGGCCCACCAGCGCGTAGCTGGCCAGCGACGCACCTTCGATCTCGATCAGTTGGATGCCATCCACCGTCGGCGCGCCCACGCCACCGATGTTCTTCACCGCCACCAGCGCATCACCGGAGGTATCACCGCGTACGTGCAGGCGATCCACGGCGCTGTCATCGCCACCCAGTGCGCCCTGGAACAGGAACGTCGCCCCCTCGCTGTGCAGGTCACCGTCCACGGTGAGCGTGTTGAAGCGACCACTGCCATCTGACAGCGCCACGCCGCTGTTGAGCACCTGCAGTTCACCCACGCTGGCGTCGCCGGTCAGCGTCCACTGGCTACCGCTTTCAATTGCCATCGTCTGCACCAGCCCGGAAGTACCCTGCCACAGCGAGCCATCGGCCAGGCGCACATGTACGTCCGACTGTGGCGGCAATCCCGCGTCCTCGTCTTCCGGGGTGATGACGATGTCGCCCACCATCTGCGAGCGTCCCTCCAGCAGCACGTCGAAACGCCCGGCCACCGCCGCATCCAACGCCAGCGCGATGCCGTTGCCGCCCGATACCAGCGCGCCGTTGGACAAGGTCAGGCCCTGATCGCGACTGCTGCGCAGCCAGACGCCGCCGTGCTGCGCGCTGACCAGCGAACCACCGTCGATGCTCATCCGACCGTTGTCATTGATCACCGCTGCCCACGCGCCCTCGCCTTCGGTGCGTACATGGGTGATGCTCATCGTCATTTCGCCGGTACCCCCAGACAGCACACCGTGCGAGTTGGTGCCGGTGGTGCGCACCACGCTGTCGGACAGATGCACGGTGCCTCCCAGGCGCGCGATCGCACCGATGGCGCCATCGCCTTCGGTCAGGATGTCGGTCATGCCTGCGCTCACCTGCGGATTTTTTCCACCGGAACCCTCAGCATACAGGCCATGGCCGTTCTGGCCGAGCGTCCGCAATCGGCTGGACGCCACCCGTGCGGTTCCATCCAATACCGAGATGGCCTGCCAGAACTCACCATCCGCAGTGATCTCCGAGCCGTCCACATCCAGCTCGCCCTTGCCCATCATCAGGATGCCAACACCATTGCGCGTGGTGATGGATGAGCCCTGCACGCTGGCCATACCATCGCGCTGGTTGATGTTGATGCCCACCGAAGTGGTTTCGAGGCGGCTGTTGAGCATGGTCAGCTCCGAACCCACGGTCATGTTGATCCCGTGGTGCCCGGACATCTCGACGCCATCCAGCAACAATTTGCCGCTACCGCCGGTGGCGAAGCTGACCACGCTGGCGTTTCCACCGCCGGCATGGATGCTGCCACCGCGCATCTCAACCTCCCCTCCGATGTACAGGCCTGCCCCTGAACGCTCGTGGGTGAGATTGATGTCGACGTCCTCAAGCACGGTTCTCCCGATGCCCGCCAGCACGCCATTTGCACCTGCACCCACCCCATTGATCTGCACCGAGCGCAGATGGACGTCACCGCCATCCTGCACCCAAACGCCGTACCCGCCTCCGCCCACATCGATGCGGACACGTTCGGCCTGCAGCGAACCTCCACGAACCTCCAGTCCGTTGGAACTGCTGGCAGCAACCTGGACCACACTGTCGGACAAGCGCGCGTTGCCACCCTTTACGAGGACGCCGTGGGACAGGCCGGCCTGGGTTCTTATCTGAACTCCGTCAAGCACCAGATTGCCGTCTATCGCTTCGGCACCATTGGAAGCGGTCCCCAGGGTCAGGATCTCTACGCCAGTGGCATGCACCTCTCCACCGGTAGCGGCGGAAAGGCCTGCTGCCCCATAGCCGGCGGTGGTCACGCTCCCCAGCCCCAGTTCAATACGGCTGCCCGCACCCTCCGCCCGCGCCGCGGCGGCATACATGCCCCCGGTGACGAGATTGACCTCGCCGAGCGGCACGATGCTGCCGCCATTGATGGCATGGAACGCGTATCCGGCAGGGTTGCCCGGTTCGACCGGCTCGGTGGTGGTGTAGTCGCCAGCAGCCGGGATCTGCTCATCACCGTCCGCTACCACCTGTTGTGCAACTGCGGGAGAAGCGGCTGCCAGCAGAACGGAAGCGAGGGCAGCGGCCAAAGCATGGCGATGAAGGGTCAACTGTTGCATGGCAGGTCTCAATGGGAACAGGCGGCCATGCTCGATGGCGGCCAACACCATCACCATCGAATGCGTTGCATTGCTGGGTGCGACCTTCTGTCACGGCCGTGTCCGCCACCTGAATCCGCTAACGGGTCAAGCGGGCTTTGCAACAAGTTGCATGGGAACAGAGCCCGGGGATCGGGACACTGCAGGCCGTTAAGGACACCTGCGCTCGCAATCAATCTCACGATTCACGCGAATTTCACATATCGCAGGCGTATGCGTCACCGCGCTGAACAGGGGTTCCCGGTTGTCGTGCAGTGTCCGTCGCTTCCCTCCGCCAAGGACAAGACCGTGAACCTTCATCCCTATTCCCTGCCACTGCGTCCGCTCGCACGCGGCTTGATGCTTGCCCTGGCGATGCTGCCGGCGGGCGCGGTCCTGGCCGGCGATCTGGACGGGCAAACCGTCGAGATCGACGGCACCGCGCCATTCGCAGACTGGACGCTGATCAACGGGTCGAGCCTGACCGCCAGCAACACACGCACCGGGACCCTCACGGCAAGCGATACTTCGGCACTCGTGCTCGAACAGAGCTCTGTCGTTGCGGTGGGCAAGACCGAACGAGCGGTATGGTTGAAGGGTGCCAGCTCATTGGTCGCCCACAATTCGGGGTTCCTCGGCGGCATCCATCTCGAGCCGGGCGCAACCTCGGCTCGCATCTATGGCGGCACAATCCTGGTTCCCGCTGCCGATGTTTCGCCAGGTGCCCGGAAGACGATCGGCGTTGACATCTCCAGCAGCGGTTCCAGTTGGCCGACAAAGGATGCCTATGCCCTGATCGATTACACCGATATCGACGTGGAGGCATTGCCCGGGAGTGATGTCCGGTCCAGCGGCCTGGGCGTACGCCTGATGGCGGGCAGCATGGATATCGTCAATCGCTCGCAGGTAAGGGGGGAGAATGTGGGAGCCCTGCTGTGGGCCGAATCGAACCCCGCGCAGCGAATCACGCTGAACATCGACAACTCCGTGGTGATCGGCCACAAGGGTGCAGCGATCCAGGTGTATCCCGGTTCGGAAAGCACCTATGACATCAATGTGGTGAATGGCGCCCAGCTCGGTGGTGGCGATGGCCATGTTCTGTATGTGGGCCGCGAAGCGGGCGCCGTCTATCGCACGGACGTGAACTTCAATGTGGATGATTCGCGCCTGCGTGGTGACGTTGCGCTCGATCCTGCCAGCATTGCCAACGCCAACGTCAACGTCTTCCTGCGCAACAAGGCGCAGATCGACGGCCGCTTCATCAACGTCACCTCGGCCAGCATCGACAGCGACAGCACCTGGCTGATGACCGGCGACAGCAACGTCGGCCACCTGGCCCTGGGCAACACCGGCACCGTGGCGCTGGGCAATGGCAGCACGTTCAACACGCTCACCGTAGACACCTTCGACGGCGCCGGTGGCACCCTGCTGTTCAACACCCAGCTGGGCGACGACAGCTCGGCCACCGACAAGCTGATCATCAAGGGCGACTCGAACGGCCAGGCCAACGTGCGCGTGCTTAACGCTGGCGGTGCCGGTGCGAAGACCGACAAGGGCATCGAGCTGATCCGCGTCGGCGGCGCATCGAATGCACAGTTCGACCTGCAGGGGCGCGGGGTGGGTGGGCAGTACGAGTACTTCCTGTTCAAGGACGCGACCAATGGCGGCTGGTACCTGCGCTCGGAGGTTCCGGCAGGTCCGGACCCGTGCGACACCGATCCCGCGCTGCCGGAATGCGCACCCGTGGACCCGATTGATCCGGTGGACCCGGTCGATCCCATTGACCCGATCGACCCCACCCCGGTGCTGCGCCCGGAGGCCGGCGCCTACCTGGCCAACCAGTTCGCGATGGACCAGCTGCTGCGCCACGGCTGGCGCGACCGCCAGGGCGGCAGCACCTCCGCTGTTGATGGCGTGCGTGGCTGGGCCCGTGTGGATGCCACGCAGAGCAAGCTGTCGGCAGTGGAAGACCAGCTGGACCTGCGCGTGGACCGTTCGCGCCTGCAGCTGGGCGCGGACATCGGCGTGTTCGACAACGGCCAGGGCCGCGTCGGCGTGATGGGCACGCTGGCCAAGTCCGATGCCACTTCGCGTTCGCAGCTGACCGGCTACAGCGCACGCGGCAAGGTCAACGGCGGCGCGCTGGGCGTGTACGGCAACTGGAGCAGCGATGCGCTGTACGTGGATGCCAGCGTGCAGCGCGGCCAGTTCCGCAACCGCGTGCAGGGCGAAGGCCTGGCCGAGGAACGCTACGACTCGGACATCTGGCAGAGCTCGCTGGAAGCGGGTTACCGCATTGGCATCGGCCAGATCGGCAGCACCGCGCTGAGCCTGCAGCCGGAACTGCAGCTGGTCTACACCGACGCCAGCACCGACCGCCACGAGGAAACCAGTGGCACGGTGGTGCGCAGCCTGGGCGACAGCGGTCTGTCCGGTCGCATGGGCCTGCGCCTGCAGGGCGAAGGCCGCAGTGCAGCAGGAGCGTCGGTCAGCCCGTATGTGGTGGCCAACTGGTACCGCGATGGCGCCAGCAGCGGCATGGCGTTCGACGATGAAGCGCTGAAGGCCAGCGTGCCACGCAACCGTTATGAGTTGAATGCCGGTGCGCGCGTGGACTTCCGTCCCGGGCTGAGTGCCTGGGGTGGGTTTGGTGTGATGCGCGGTGACCATGGGTACCGCGAAGCCACTGCCAATCTGAGCATGTCGTACAAGTGGTGATGTAGAACTGAAACGGCGCCGGAGCAATCCGGCGCCGTTCTGCGTTCTGTAGAGTCGAGCCATGCTCGACTGCGCTTTTCAACGATCCCGCGAGCCTGGTGCTGCCAGGCTGCCATCACCGACCGATATGCATCAGCGAGGCTTGCCAGCAGCAATCCATTGCTGCACCTGCCGCATGGTGACGTAGAAGCGCGAGCAGTTATGCTCCCCCAGGTATTCCAATTCCTGCTCGACGTATCCTCTCAGTACAGCAACATCGCCTACATCCAAGCTCATCGCTTCCAGTGCCTTCGGCAGCGATAAGCCGTCGCGCACAATCAGACCAATCACATCATTCATGACGCCTCGCAGGCGCAGCCGAATGGGATCAGGTGCCGTTGCCGCCGCCAGCAGGATTCGATATTTCTGGATGGACCGTGTGTACGCTGCTGCGAAAACTTCCACAGCCAACGCTACATTGCACTGCTCGTAGACCCCCATCATGGCGTAGGCATAGTCATGGGTCTCCACATCCAGGAAGGAGAGCGGTGCAAAGTTGTACATCAGCAGCGGGATGTTTGCCGCCAGTCGGCTGGTGCGCTTGTTGCCATCCTCAAAGGGCTGCAGGTAGGCGATATTGACCCACAGGAAGAACGCTGCCTCGATCGGGTTATTGATCTGCCTTGCTTTAGCGATGATCCGGCCGAACATTTCCTGCAATACGCCCGGCGCCTGTTCGGGGATGTAGCTGGTGTCCTTGATCTGGACCATCTTCGAGCGGATGTTGCCCAGTGCGCTTCCATCAGCCAACAGATCTCTCATGAGCGTGGCATGCAGATTGCGCACCACCGGCTCGGTCAGGCCGGTCATCGGCACCTCGTTGATCATGAACTCAATGGCCGCTTTGTGATTGAGCAACATGACCGCGTCCAGATCACCGCTTCTGGTGCCACTCTCGAACAGCTGCCTGGTTTCCAGCAGCGAATATCGATTACCTTCCAGGCGCGAAGATGACCAGGACAAATCGATCAGCAGTGGCTCCATCACGTTGCGGGCATATGTGCCAGCCGGCTGCTGGCCACTCATGCTGGCCTCCGCTTCCAGAACGCCGAGAAGCGAGGCGGGCAGCAGCAGACTTTCGTTCGGCACGTACCCATCGACGAATTGACGCTGATAGGCCACCGGTACACGTTGAGCCAGAGGACGCTTCAGTTCGGCCAGCAGGGCTTTCCCTTCGTTGAAGGCAAGATACCCAACCGTTTTATCCTCTCCAATCTCCAGCGACGGGGCGGCCACAGGCTTGTAGCGCGTACTGCGTGCCTGGCCTTCGCGAACCACGGTGTCCGCATTCTGCATTTCCAACAGCAGACGTTTGGTGGTGGTCCAAGGAATTCCCGTCTGGACCGACAGTTCCCGTGAACTCAGCCCCTTCCAATTGCTGCCTGCGGCACGTTCAGCTTTGTGGAGCGCAAGAAGAATTGTGTCTTGACCGTTCATTCCAAGACCCTTGGGGAGTATTGGGTCCATTATCAGGCTACCTGGGCTGATTTGGGCTGATTTGGGCTGATTTGGGCTGATTTGGGCTGATCCGGGCTGATCCGGCCAGAGAAGCAATCAGGATGGGCCTCCCATGTGCCCCCGTCTGCACCGCTTCACAGCTCAGCAGCGCCCCCCCGAAAACCGGCAGTGCCCCCCCAGCATCCCGACAAATGAATGCCGTGGTATCAACAGACACCTCGACAACGGCGAAAGCGTCACTTTGCGTCAATCAGGATAAGGCGGTCGTCATCTGTGGGATGCAGCTGCAGAAAAACGTCCCGGCCATTCTTGCGGAACATGGACCAGCAGACCGCCTGCCAGCCACGGCCACAATTGACCTCGGGAAATCCAAGAATGGTCCGGTGCGAGTACTCGCGTGGCGTTCCGACCCACCCAGCTTTCAACAAGGCAGGCCGTAGCGTTCTGTAGTCCATTTCCCATCGCGCACCCAATGCCTTCAGCGTGCCTGGCATCGGCGACGGATTGTCCTTGTAGGTACCCATTCTGTAGCCGGGTTCTATGGCAACCGGTGAGGTTGCCAGCAGGAAGGAGATCAGAAGAATTTTCATCGACCTAGCGTAGCGGTATCGCTGCGTGTGGCAACTGACATTGATTCAGAGGCCACTTCGATGAAGCAGTCGAGCAAGCTCGACTCTACGATGCGCGCGGCGAAGAACGTCGCAATTGGCACGCCTGCATATGCTCAAGCGCGCGCACCGAACCTGGCACATCATTACAACGCTTTCGAACTTTCCAACAATTCTCATTGGCAGCATTGGCGCTTCATGCAAATCATGTGGCGCCACCGACAACGGGTGGCACGGGCTTCCAATCCCGTTAGGTTGATGTGTTGGTTACGCTTGCCTGCCGGCGTCGCTCTTTCCTTGTTGGGTGGCGTCGGCAGGCATTCTGTCCGCGTTTACATGGCGGGCGGTGCGTGGGGGCCTCGTGCCCGCCGGCGCTTCTACATCGACCTCCGGTATTGGAACCGCGCACCGTCCGCCACCCTCGCTGTTAAGCAGGGTGGCCCCTTGCCGCTTGCACAAGGACGCCGCCATGACCGCTTCCCCCTACCCGCACCTGTTCGCCACCCTGGGCGACGCCGCCACGCGCCTGCCGGATGACCTGGCGCGCACACTGGAAGACACGTTCGTTGCACTACAGAGCGGCAACAGCGCCGGGGCCATCACCCTGCAGGCCTGCCTGCAGTACATCCGCCAGGGCGATGCGGCCGATGGCCAGCCGTGGCCCGGCAACAACCGCGCGCCCGGGCAGCGCCTGGCGCTGGCGCGCATCGATCGCGCCAATGCGGGACTGAGTTTCCTGCTGGAACTGCTGCACGCCACCGAACGCGTGCGCGTGGACGGTGATATCGACCAGCAGATGGGCGATGGTGCGCGCGAGGGGTTGCTACTGGCCTGCCGTGGGTTGGCCGAGTATGTGGATGTGCAGTTGCGGGCGGCGTAACGCCGGGCGATGCGGATGCGCGTGCGCTTCGGTAGGTGTCGACCTTGGTCGACACAGTGTTGCCACGTGCGGCTGACACATTCGTGCCAACCAAGGTTGGCACCTACCAAAGCAATGCCGATGCGCCCCGGTTCGGTAGGTGTCGACCTTGGTCGACACAGTGTTGCCACGAGCGGCTGACACATTCGTGCCAACCAAGGTTGGCACCTACCAGAGCAACGCCGAGGTGCCTCTGCGTTGGTAGGTGTCGACCTTGGTCGACACGGTGTTGCCACGGGCGCCTGACACATTCGTGCCAACCAAGGTTGGCACCCACCAGAGCAATGCCGATGCGCGCCCGCTTTGGTAGGTGTCGACCTTGGTCGACACGGTGTTGCCACGGGCGGCTGACACACTCGTGCCAACCAAGGTTGGCACCTACCAGAGCAACCCCGATGTGCCTCCACCGGGGTAGGTGTCGACCTTGGTCGACACATTCGTGCCAACCCACCAGAGCAGTACCGCTGCGGCTACGCGAAGTGCTGGTAGCCGCCGTCGGCGGCTTCGCCATCCACATGCACGCCCTGCCCTTCGGCAATACGACCGATGCGGGTGAGTGGCACGTCCAGCGATTCGGCCAGGTAGTGCAGCGCGTCGCGCTGGTCGGCGGCGGCGGTGAAGCACAGCTCGTAATCGTCGCCACCGCGCAGTGCGCAGTCGCGTGCACCTTCGCGTCCGAGCAGCTCACGCAGCGCGTGCGAGATCGGCAGCGAATCGGCATCCACATGCGCGGCCACGTTGCTGCGCGTGGCGATATGACCGAGGTCGGCCAGCAGGCCGTCGGACACATCCACCGCGGCATGCGCAAATGCACGCAGGCGCAGGCCGAGGGTGACACGCGGCGTCGGCCGCAGCAGGCGCAGGCGCAGGCTTTCGTAGTCGGCCAGCAGCGTGGCAGTGGCGATGCTCAACGCACCTTGTTGCCACAGGCGCAGCGCGCCGGCGGCGTCGCCGAGCGTGCCGCTCACCCAGATATCGTCACCCACCTGCGCGCGATCGCGGCGCAGGGCCTGGCCACGCCCGACCTGGCCCATCGCGGTCACCGACAGCGACAGCGGGCCACGCGTGGTGTCGCCACCGATCAGCGCGATGTCGTGCTGGTCGGCCAGGGCGAAGAAGCCATCGGCGAAGGCCTCGATCCAGTCTTCAGAGGCTTCTGGCAACGACAGCGCCAGCGTGCACCACGCCGGGCGCGCGCCCATCGCGGCGAGGTCTGACAGGTTGACCGCCAGGGTCTTCCAGCCGATGTCGAAGGCAGGCGTCTCAACCGGGAAGTGCACGCCGCTGTTGAGCGTATCGGCGGTGACCACCAGTTGCTCATTGGCACGCGGCTGTAGCAGCGCGGCGTCGTCGCCGATGCCGAGCAGGATGTCGTCGCGCTCGAGGGTGCGGGCGCGGATGCGGTCGATGAGGGCGAATTCGGCCAGGGACATGGGGCGTTCCCGCTGTTGTACGTGCCGCGCAGTGCGCGGTGGGCGGTAGTGCCGGCCCGCTGGCCGGCAACCTCAGGATCCCTGCAGCTGCCGGCCAGCGGCCGGCACTACCACAGGCGGGTCAGTGACCCGATTCGACCTTGCGCCATTCCACGGCGGCACGATCCAGCACGCCGTTGACGTAGGTGTGGCCATGCTCGGAACCGAAGCGCTTGGCCGACTCGATGGCTTCGTTGATCACCACGCGGTACGGCACGTCCAGGCGGTAGCGCAGCTCATAGGCGGCCAGGCGCAGCACCGCGCGTTCGATCGCGTCCACTTCCTCGATGCCACGGTCCAGGTACGGGCCGAGGGCTTCGTCGATGTCGCGACGGTTGTCGAGCACGCCGTGCAGCAGCGCCTCGAAGTACGCCAGGTCGGCGATTTCGCGGGCCTGCTCGTGGGCGAACTGGGCGATCAGCGACTGGGCGTTGCCGCCGGAGATCTG
>Ga0153948_1000690_pt1 | contig 18426 bp, 18 predicted proteins | sample TSNJ032MetaG_FD_104696 | JGI IMG/M metagenome (GOLD analysis project Ga0153948, IMG submission 104696) | Attine ant fungus gardens microbial communities from New Jersey, USA - TSNJ032 MetaG | ecosystem: Host-associated > Fungi > Mycelium > Unclassified | place: USA: New Jersey, Wharton State...
CACTCGCCAAAACATATTGATTGTTGACCTCTATAAAGGTACTATTGTCAATTTTCAAGCCACTGACATAAGGGAGTGTGGGTATCGTAGTATAGAAACAGATAGGCGGCGACAAGGCCAGGCTGCTAAAAGCACGAATACCTGTCACAACCAATCCTACGACAATGTTCTTCCGCGCTTACTCTACCGCGGCCATCCATGACAAGTCCCTTACGAGAATTGTGAAGACTGGAGTTCATGAATAGATGTTGTCCAGCCCATAAGATTTCAAGGACTCAGAATGGGAGTAGAAGCAAACACAAAGAGTGTGACGTGATGCCTTGTATCTTTTTTTTTTAAAAAAAACAAAAGCTTCATCCATTCGATCGCAGTTTATGGTAGATACAAAATGCTTTCTTTCACAGATCACCTATTTTTCGGATTCAATCTGCACCAGAAATTGTTGGAGCTTGAAAGAAAAGCTTACGTTAGAATGCTCTAGACTGCCAAGTCACCTGACAGCAGCCCTGTTTACCGGACACTACTGCCTTCATCCAGTCTTTGACATTTCTAAAAAAAGATAACGCTATGAGATTGTCTTAAAATAGTCTTAAATGGCAAGCCTAGGGGGTATGTCGCTATCTTGACCAATTCAGACTGTATCCAGCTTGGTTGATAGATGCTAAACAAGTATGATGCATAAACGACAGTCTCTGCTGAAGTGGAACGAGCCCCCGACCGTAGCCACGGATGTCAATGATCTGTTTCAGTATTGTTCGACGCGATCATAGAAGGGAAAACTTCCAAGGTTTCCACCATCAGTTGCCATCTGAAACAGAAATAAGATCTCAGCAACTATCCATGAGGAACGTCGTTTATGGATTGATCTCCAACCTCAAAGAGCATAAATAGTCGAGCACACCGACCATTGAAGAGCAGAATCTTCTACACACTTGACCTCTAAAAACTTACTTCACTCAACGCTGTCATGAACAATGTAAGCGATATCTTTTATGCTCGTTGTAGTGTTCCCGATCGCTTCATCATATCCATAGATCATCTTCGTCCGTATTGATCAGAACGGCTGTATTGGTCAACACTGCCACTGCAAGGAAACGTGAGGAGAAAACGCTTTATGGCCACACTGATCATCGACTTTCTTCCCCTCTATCTAGTTGCCACTGCGAAACTAACACATGCGGCTGCTGAGTAGCTTGCCTGGTGATTCCACTCGGACGACTTTAGCTTGTCTGACTCGTAAAATTTGAACAGATTTTGAATGATATTTTCGGAGTCTTGTATTGTGTGCAGAAATCAAAAAGTTGTTGAATTTCTGAAAGGGCTTTTCTGGATTCCAAATCCAAGGGAACATCTTATGGATCGTCCTTCTCTTGGGGAGGCAGCGATGATCGTAGCGGTTTCGAGAATCAAGTAATGCTCCAGGACTGGAGGCTTCGTGGAGGATATCGATACCGGGGGGCTATATTAATACTCCGTCCATATGGAAAATGACGCTACTCACCAGAATGTCCTGATTGATTGCTGACGTCCAGAAAGGTACCATTGTCAATATTAAAACCACTTGCGTAAGGAAATATCGGTATCGTGGTAGAAAGACAAATAGGCGATGAGAACAGCAAGCTGTTAAGAGTACGCCAACATATGAACGCTAGTCAGAGTCCAATATTAGATCCTCTTCATCACGGCTCCTCTACACTCAGTCCTGCTCGGCCATCTACGACAAGTCCCCTGCCTGACATGTTGGAATTTGGATCTCATGCGAGCCTGTGCGATGCATGTGATTCCTTATGTTTCACATTTTTGATTGTTCTAAATAGGTATATAAGTAGCATAGCTAGTTTATCCGTAACCTCCCTTGATCGTATTTCAACATTCTGTACTATATTTCATGTCACAGCGTTTGCAAAATCAAATAAATGATTCGAAGCTCACTGCTGCAAACACCTGAGTCTTGACAGTATTATGGGTGACGACAATGCACATACATATCCACCTGGTCAAATATTGATCCAAACCAACTAGCAATGCTGGAGAGTTTGCTTCAAGTTTGGATGTTAGAGATGGAGAAAGCTGTTCAATAGCAGTTAGCCATTGAGAAAGCAAGCTCAAGAAAGCAAGACTTGAGAAGCAGTGCTTAAGAATCAGGTTGAGAAGTTGCAACAACAACCATTGGCTAATGCATGAACGCAATCAAGTCCCCAGCAAAGGTACACATATGTATTGAGTCTACTAATAATAATGTCTGACTTTGAGTATAGTACACCAGCATTTAAGATGATATTGATAAATTGAGAACTCGAGCACTTGTATTCCCTCTTACTCCACATGTAACATGCAGTCAAGCAGCAAAGATACAGACAACCATATAAAGGGATGAGTGCGTCGTTTGATACCCTAACAAATGGCTTTAGTGATGAAAGAAGGAAATTAGTAGAAAACGCACCTAGATAATCTACACCATGATCACCAAGTCTTATTGATCACCACTCCAGTACCCTGCCTTCCCTCCTAATCCACAATCTCTGGTTTTTCGTTAATTGTTATGGGTAAGGAAACTTCATCTCAGGACTTCGATGACAACCTGATATGTCATAATATTACCACATCACTCCGTAAATGTGCTGTGCAAGTATTGGGTAACGCCATTTTTCCATGGATGAGTTGGTTATTGGATGTGATGAAGGTGTGACGACGGCAATTAGTGCAACTAGAGACACCTAGTGGGCAGGTGGCATAGCTGAGTGTGACTGGGTGACAAGTCTAGATGACTTGACATGTGAGGTGACACGGTACTGACAGGTCACTTGACACCCCAATTCAAGCGGCGACTTGACATCAGTGCGCTGTGGATCTAATATTAGACTGTCGCAACTTGTGACCAAGGTTCACACCCTGGCGTGCTTTTAACAGCTTTCTGCTCTCGATGCCTATCTCTGTCTTTCTACCACGATGCCGATATTCCAAAATGCCAGTAGTTTCAAGATTGACAAAAGTACCTTTATAGATGTCAACAATCAATACGGACGTTCTGGTGAGTAGCGTCGTTTTCAAAATCGAAACTGTCAATATAGTTCCCAGGTATCGATATCCTCCACGAAGCCTCCAGTCCTGGAGCATTATTTGACTCTCAAGACCACTACGATCATCGCTGCTTCCCCGGTACTCGAGAACAATACATCACTGACATCACAAATTGGGTCACTGAATCTGTCGACGCTCCTTCATCAATGTACTGGATGAGGGGACCTGCAGGAGTGGGAAAATCATCAATTGCTCAGACATGTGCTGAGCAACTCAAGAATACTGGACATCTTGGTGCGGCATTCTTTTTTAATGTGAATCGACTCAATAATCCTCGGCGTTTGTTCACCACCATCGCTTACGATCTCAGTACCACGCTTCCTGATTATCGAGTCGCTATTGATGAGAAAATTACTAGGGACAAGAATGTTGTTGAGAAGAAACTACCATCTCAATTTGAGTCACTCATTATCGAGCCACTCCAGGAACTGAAGAAGCAGGGGAAAAGGATCCAACCAAAAGCAATTTTCATAGATGGGTTAGACGAGTGTACTGATGAGGATGCGCAAGCAGGAATCATTGAGACCATCGCATCCTCTGTCAGGGCAAAATCCACACCATTCTGCTGGGCTATCTTTAGCCGCGCAGAACCTCGCATTGTTTCTACATTCAATCAAGACAGTGTCGCTTCCGTCACTCATTCTGTTGAACTCCCTATCTCGCGTGAAGCGGACGGTGAAATCGAGATGTATCTCCGGGGTGAATTCAGGAACATTCTTGAACACCGAGATTGCCGACAACTGTTATCCGTATGGCCATCCGACAGCGATATCAGGTCACTTGTCAATGCAGCAGATGGCCTATTTGCTCACCCTGCTGCTTTGTTGCGTTATGTGGCCTATCCACCAGACTGGCAATTCCGTGAGCGACTCCAATCTGTCCTGAATGCCCTATCTGGACCAGGGCAACAGTCATCTGCACCATCGTTTTCCCAACTCGATACTCTTTATGTCCACATCATGAATCAGATTCCGTCGAGGATTCTCCTGTCTACTCAACTTCTTCTATACTTTATTATCATTTCTTTTGGACCCGATTTTACCGAGAAATGGTCAAGTGCTGCCTATACCTGCGGTGTGCTCGGGATCTCTGAGTCTATATTCAGAGATGTCTGTAATCATCTCCATGCTGTGATTGCTTATAAGGTGTCTTTCGACCCTCTCAGCTCAATTGACCCTCGCATCGACCTTACAGAGTCCTTTCATGACCAAGGTCAACGGTATAGTCTAGGCAAGATCTTGGGTGTTCACGGATCCTTGCGTTTCTACCACAAATCATTTTATGATTTCCTCCGTGATCCTGCTCGCTCAGGTACCTTCTCTGTCAACACCCCTGCATTTCAAATCAAATTCTTTGATCACCTGATTCAACAGTATCATCAATGTGTATCAAGCTACGCTATTGACGGTTCAAGTAAATTTTCGTCTTGCATCTGCTTCTTAACTTACTTGTTATTTTAGAGCTTGTATTGGCACCAGGTGTTGTCAACTCTTCTTTCTTGCTCTCTTGGCCACAAGGAACCGAATATATCGACTCCTTTCTGAAGCTGGCATCCTTCCTCAACCTCTCGACATGGTTATCCCATAATTCTCCCGCCCTCTTTCAGTTGGTCGGTCATGCTCGATTGCAATTTTCACGGCAGCTGGCAGAACTTGATTACCGCAAGTCTCTGGTATTGCAAACGACTTGGTTGAAGTTACGTATCCCAGCCCAATGGTTCATTTTAGGTTTTCCGGCAAGTACCAAAGCATTATCCCACACCGTATTTCAGTGTATCAGTACCAACACATTCTATCATCGGGTACCCGTATTTCTTTCGGTGTGTTTCAAGTATGAGTACCAATGAGTAATCAATTCATACATTATTAGGTGGTTGATGAACTCGAAAAAGCAAAGGTCATCCGGCCATACCATCCGCATTTTGGCTCAAGCCGTGCCACTGCCCTTGCTCACACTCTGTCACGCACAAAATCTGTTCAAAGGAACAGTGGGCTTTTCAAATATGGTCATGGAAAAAAGTCGGTTATATGGTATTGGGAATTTGATGTAGAGAAGGGGTATTTCCATGAGTTCCAAACTATTGACTATGAGGCAGCCATTAAGTATTACGGGGCAAACAAGTTCACGATGTGGAAAGAAAACTGACACTGTATGCGGCAAGAACGACGGTCGGGAAGACGCAAGGAGAGGGAGGCGATCGGATGATGTGCAAGCGAGCTACAAAGACGAGAAGGGAAAAGATCCAGTCGCGAATGAAAGTGAACAATGACGTCATGTCGACAATCTTGAGGACCAGGATTGGATGAGAATCGCAGTGCAATTATCATGAATATGGTGGCATCGAAGACAATGATGGTGGACAGGGTGATAGGTGCAAGCATTTGAAGTCAAGAGAGGATTAGAACATCGTCTCCCCATGTCGAATACTGAGATAACCCAAAAAGAGACTTTTAGTTCTGATTTTCAGTAAAGTTATTACATACATGTTAGACAATTTAGCTTGAAAAAATCATGTCAGTGGATTCTGAGATTAACACACGTCTCTATCGCGTCCGCGGCGGTCTTCCAAGGCGTGAACAACGCGATCGATGCAAAAGATGGTGATAATATACTTTCTGCGCCGTTGATATCACATACATGTGCCTTGCACCTTGACCGAAGCTCAGTCACTGTGTCAACACAGCAAAGATCTGAAGTATTCAACACATGAAACCGGAGTCTGCATTTTTGATCGACATTGATGTAAGCAACCATGTTCAAAACATAAGGACCGCTATATGTCGGGATCGTCCGACGCTCTGGACACAGGCTTTTGGGGTTCAGCTCTCACAACAAAGACCCCAAGCGTGATAGTGGTACCTGAATCACCTTCTGATCATTATCCATCCAGCCTTGACCGGCTGTTCTTTATTCCTTCAGGGAATGTGTTGAACATATATATCAAAGAACTGTGAGGGTACACTGACTAAGGTACATCATTTGATGTAATCAATTTTCTACTACTTAGATATAATTAAATACATATGAAATGTATATAAGGAGGACATCTATTGTCCTAATAAATCAGGTTCTTTATTTTGTAGACACTCTAGAATACTTAAGTGACTAGCCTGTACCTAAGGTAAGCCTAAGGCTACCCACTGCACCTATAGATAGGCTGCTCAACAGGTTATGGGCCCTGCTGAGCCACCTGTGGTGCCTTTATGGCTGTCTGGTGCTCTAGGGATTGCCTTGGCTGGCACTATATTGCTAGAAGCCTCTAGGAGACTCACAACCTTGCCAAGAGTGTCTCTTATGCTCTCAAGGAGCTAGAAAATGCCCTCAGAACCATAGAAAAACTATGTACCTATGTGCAAGGCATCTCTTTTTTCCTTTCTGGCCTGCTTATTGCTCAAAGAATGATGCTAACAATGTGCTAAACATTTTTTACAATAACATCCACATGTCTTCTACCAGCTCTATAGTCTCTCTTGTCTCTCTCCTTGATGGTACTAACTACCATCAGTGGGCAATTGCTATGAAGGCATACCTTCAAGTTCAAGAACTCTGGTCAATTGTTGGAGGACACAAAATTGCTCCCAAAAGACCTGCTTCTTTGGATAATGCTATTAAAAACAAGCAAAAGACCATTTATAATACAGAATTAGCAGAGTATAGTACCAAATATGAGGCCTGGACTCTAAAAGATGAAAAAACTCATAGTACAATACTCTTGTGCCTTAATGTGACTATCCAGGCTACGCACAAGGCAAACACTGCAAGAGAATTATGGTTAGAACTTGAGGAAGAATTTAATCAGCCTTATAATATGACTATCTTCAGTGATTTCAAATTCTGTTTGGACTATCATCTATCAGACAACTCTGATCCCATGCCTGATATATTAAAAATTGAAGACTGCTTCAATTGTCTTGCCAATCAGCAATGCTCCATCCTAGAACTTATAAAAGAGATAGTCCTATTAAATACCTTGCCCCCAAGATAGTACAGTATAGCAGAGATTTATCTCCAAGGCAATAATGAAGTTGATGATATTAAATTCTCAACTGTAAAATATACCATTACAAATTGCTGGACACAGAAAACTAAAGGTATGCAATTAGCAAATAAATTATCTGCTATCAAAAAAAAGCCTAGCCCCCTATTTTTCAAACAGCAGCAGCAGAAACAATTTATTCCTCAGAATAATAATTCCAAGAGGAAGCATGGAAAGCATGCTGGCAAGCCACAGTTCAACAAAAACAAGGCCAAATAACATAGCTATACTGTTCTTGCTGACTACATGTCCATATTACCATCTTCTTAGACCAGAGGACCTACCAACTGTATACCACTACTCTCATATCAGGTCATGGTATCCACTGCTATGACACTTGTGCTGCTGCCTCCCCAGGACAAGATAATAATCATTAACTTTGGCTTTAAACAGCCAAAGTTTCAAGCATAATGTCTTGCTAATATGGACAATCCCATAAAGCAAGAGAAATCTATGTATTCCTCCTTTGAATATATCATGAGTGTTTGTGAGGATAATAGCATTCCCAAAACCTTGGAGATACTCACCCCTCTTGAAAAATGCCTCATTGATTGTGTTGATAACTACTTTGAGTTCAATACTAACAAAATTGTCCTAAAACAACACAGAATGACCCCTGAATATGTTAATAATGATATCATTAGCTTAGGGTCAGAAGAACCCCTCAAATATTTGCTTAATAATAAAATCATGCAAATGGCTGGAATAGGGAAGTTTAACTACAGTAATGGGGTTGCTACCTCTAAATGGATTGAGAATGTATATATATACCTTTCTTTTATGTTGCAACACTTTGCTAATAACTACTTATAGCGAAATGTAATTTTTGCTAGCAAAAATGTTCCTATTCATGATTCTACCACAATAAATCAAGAATCTTTTCTTTTTGGTCATTATATAGCATGTGCAAATTGTAGAAAAAAGTCTGAGACTGACATTCTATAGTCTGAATAGATTGGAGATACTGGAGCCTCCATCTATATCACTGACAACATTAATGACTTTATAGAGTATAAATCAATAACCCCAATACTTATCTCAACTACTAAGAAAGCTCAAGGAGGGATCTATACTATTGAACAAGGTACTATCGTTGTTAATCACATAGTTGAAACAAAAAATAATGAGCTTATCAAAGTAATGTCTTGTTTTTATCCTGTCTTCTATATTCTTGGCTTGCATAAACATCTTTTCTTTATAGGAACAATAATACAGATGGGTTTTGAATGTAGAGAAACTAGAAACTCCATTGCATTATATAAAGAAAACATATAACAAATCCATTTCACTCTTGTAGATGAGAATGGCTCTATTTTCATATTGTAAACTCAGAGAGCTAAAATAGTGACTTTATAGGTGCTTTTAACTATTCAAGAAGTAAACTATGAGCTTATGCATTGACAACTTGGCTATTCATCTAAGGAAGTACTGCACAAAATAATTAAATGCACTGTTGGCTTTTCAAAGGGAATCATCTTTTCAAGTAATATTCTTGTCTGCAAAGGCTGTGCAACTGGAAAGTTACACTCAAAATCCTTTCCATTATCCAACAAATGAGCCAGTTAATCTTTTAGAAGGATTCACTCAGATCTCAAAGAGTTTCCAACAGTGTCTTACCACAAATACAAGTAGTTTGTCTTATTTTATAATGGCTATTCATCTCACAGTTAGATCAGCTTATTGTACAGGAAATCTGATACTACAGATGCTATCAAAATATTCTATACTATGGTCAAGACTCAATTTGGGCTAGATATAGTTAAATGGATGTTTGATAGAAGAGAAGAGTTTGATTCTGAAAGGCTTGACATATTCCTTAAAAGCAAAGGAATTAAAGTATATTGTAGTGCCCCTTATATACTGTTATGAGACAATTCCCAAAAAGGAAATACTTTTGTACACATCCATCAACTCAAAGAATATTACTTAAACTATAATAGACTTAATCTATAAATAGTGTGGGAACACTTATATAAACTGTACAGTACTGAGTAAGGGTCATATGATTGCAGGAGATAGGTATACAGACCATCAAATATTTGTATAAGTAGATAGCAAAATCCAATAGAGAACTCTATTGATATCATAACATAGTCAAAATGGCTAAGTCATTATTTATTTTTCTTTTCTTTTTCTTTTTCTTTTAATTAGAAAACTGAGGAATGACTAAAAGAGATACGTAGGAGTTCATAAATAGAAGTAAACATAGGATATATATAAGTAGTGTACTATAATCAAATGAGAACTCTATTGAGTTCTTCTTGTCAATTCAGACTAGGAGGGTGATTAAGTTACCTCAGGCTAAGTCACTATACTAGAACTTGATTCCTTTATTAGCACTGCTCATTACAGAGCCTTGCCACTCTTACTCTCTTATCTTTCTTGGTATCTGAGTGATACAACTTAGGACCACTATGACATAGCCAGGTCCTAGACTTAAGGGGACTTTACAGTCAATTAGGGACTGTAAGTGGAGGTGTGGTACCAAGCTTGGGTATCATCACTAAGATCTGACCTCACAATTGAGTGGGCTGAGTAGTTACTTGTACCACTTCACACTATAAACTTTGTGCTACAGGTGCATTGTCATCTATTTATGCAGAAGAATAACACCACATCCTTAAGAAGGTGTTTAGGTTAGAGATCCTTTCCTTGAGGTGATAGTATAACTATAATATTAGGGCAGTAGCAAGTAGGACAGTAGGTGTCTAGCTGGATGAAGATCTTGCACTCCAGTAGATGTAACATTAGTAAGATCACTCCTATTTTGACTTTTCTAGAGATGTAGCACCATGTCTCTGGAACAATACAACTTTCTTATGGGCAGTATGCTCAACCAATGGCATGCCCTGGCCAAACTAAGGGCAGAAATAGAGGGAAGAGAAGGAAGGGTGTGTTGGGGATGTAGAAGGTTTGGGCACCTGGCCTGTAACTATAGGAATATGAAAGAAGCAAAAGAAAAACTGGTTTCCCAGAATAGATTTGAGGTGATAGTGAGTAGAGTGATGCAATATAAAGTGAGGGAGGAAGCAAAAGTAAGGAGGCAGGAAACAGTTGAGGAAGGGGTACAATGTTTTAGATGTCAGGGAATAGAACACTACAAGTGGGAGTATTCAAATATTAAGGTGGAGAAGGAAAGAAGAAGTGAGGAAGCAGCACATATGGCCAGGCCACAAAAGGCACAGTAGGGAGGGAAGCTGGTGCATCCCAATTAGGAAAAGGTGCAGGAATACTGTGGAGTGGAAAATGTGCCAGGAGATGCACAGCTGTTGGAGTTAGGATGGATGACAGAAGAAGTCATAGTGACCTACATAGAATGTAGATGGTATGGAAAGAAAGGAATGCACAGAGAAAACAACAGAGGACAAGGAGTCCTTAAAGGAAGGAAGTTAGAGAAAGCTGAGTGGTGTAGATGCTCAAAGCAAAAGAAAAGAGAAGGAGTAGTGGCATGCTCCAGAGAGGAAAAGGTACAATAGGACAGCACATAGACAGAAGTTCCAAAAGGCACAGTGAAAGAGGAAGATAGGCAAAGAGATGTCAGAAGAATATTCAAAATGTTAAGGGAGGTATAGTTTAATATAGGGGTAGAGAAAGTGGACATGCATGAAGGCATAACGGTGAAAGCACTCTTGGATAGTGGTGTGACAGGAATGTTTATGGACAAGAAAATGGCAGCAAAACATGGGTTTAGACTACAGAAGCTAGAAAGACCAGTGGTGGTCAGAAATGTAGATGGAACAAACAATAGTAGAAAGGCTATTACATACCAAGTGGAAGTAAACATGTACTATAGGAGTTATGTAGAAAGGATAAGGATGGATATGTGTAATTTGGAAAAAACAAACATGATATTGGGAATGCTATGGTTGCAAGTCCACAACCCAGAAATCAATTGGAAAACAGGGGAGGTCATGATGATAAGATGCTCTCCATTATGTAGAAGAAATACAAAATTGGAAAAGAGGCAGAAAGCAAAGAAAGGAAAAAGGGTAGTTATACTAGAAGAAGAAAAGATAGTGAGATAGGCGATAGAGGATAAAGAGGACTGGAGGAGGGATTAGGAGGTTGAAGTGGATTATAAGAAGATTAAGGAGATGGTCCCAAAGAGGTTCCTAAAATGGAGGAAGGTGTTTAGGAAGGTGGAGTCAGAAAGGATACCAACAAGGAAAATCTGGGATTATGCAATAGATCTCAAAGAAACATTTAAACCATAAAAGAAAAAAAGTTTAGAACTTTATAAATAACCAACTGAGAAAGGGGTACATTAGACCATCAAAATCCCCTTAGACATTGCCAGTATTCTTTGTAGGCAAGAAAAATGGGAATAAGAGGATGATAATGGACTACTGCAACCTAAACAACCAAACAGTGAAGAATAACTATCCACTTCTATTAATCACAGACTTAATTGACAACATGGAAGGTAAATAAGTATTCACAAAAATGGATCTTTGGTGGGGGTTCAACAATGTAAGAATTAAGGAAGGAGATGAGTAGAAGGGAGTATTCATAACCTATATGGGGTCCTTCAAGCCAACAGTCATGTTCTTTGGAATGATGAATTTGCCAGCCACATTTCAAGCAATGATGAATGAAATTCTAAAAGACATGATTAATGAAGGGAAAGTGGTAGCCTTTGTAGACAATATATTAGTAGGAACAGAAATAGAAGAAGAGCATGATGAAATCGTGGAAGAAGTACTGAAAAGATTGGAAGAAAATGACTTGTATATCAAGCCAGAAAAATGTATATGAAAAGTACAAAAAATTAGATTCCTAGGAGTTGTTATAGGATCCAATAGGATTGAAATGGAGAAGGAAAAGATAGATGGAGTACTAAGTTGGCCAGAGCCAAAGAGTATGAAAGACATCAGGAAGTTTTTAGGTCTCACCAACTATTATAGGAGGTTTATCAAAAACTTTGCTCAAGTAACAAGGCCAATAAATGTGCTGACAAGGAAAGATGTAAAGTGGCAGTGGAAAGAAGAGTAGCAGAAAACATTTAATGAGCTCAAAAGAATCTTTACAACTAAGCTAGTACTGGCAGTCCTAGATCTAGACAAAGAATTCAGAGTAGAGGTAGATGTTTCAAACTATGTTACTAGAGGAGTATTATCAATGAAGGGTTCTGATGAGCTGTAGAGGCCAGTCATTTTTATTTCTAAATCTCTAAGTGATACAAAAAGAAACTACAAGATTCATAACAAAGAAATGTTAGTGGTAGTCAGATATCTGGAAGCATAGAGACATTTCCTGGAAAGAGCAATGATGAAATTTGAGATCTGGACAGATCATAAAAATCTTGAATACTTCATGAAGGTGCAAAAATTGAATAGAAGACAAGCCAGATGGGCACTATATCTATCGAGGTTCAATTTTATATTAAAGCATGTTCCAGGGAGTAAGATAGGAAAGGTGGATAGTCTAAGCAGGAGACTAGACTGGGAAGTAGGAGTAAAAAGGGACAATGAGGATAAGATGTTGGTAAAATCTGAGTGGTTAGAAGTCAAAAGAACAGAAAGGGTAGAAGTAATTGTGGAAGAAGTGGATTTGTTAGAGAAAGTGAGGAAGTCAAAGGTAAAAGACAATGAAGTAGTCAAAGCAGTAGAAGAAATGAAAAAATCAGAAGTAAAGATGCTGAGAGATGAAGAATGGAAGAAAGTGGATGGCATAATGTATAAGGAGGAAAAGGTGTACATACCTAAAGACAATATATTAAGAGCAGAAATAATTAGGCTGTATTACAATACACCAGTGGGAGGACATAGAGGACAATAGAAGACAGTGGAGTTAGTTACCCAAAACTTCTGGTAGCTAGGAGTGACTAAGGAGGTAAAACGATATGTGGAAGGATATGACTCCTGTCAAAGAAACAAAAACTGCACAGAACAGCTGGCAGAGAAATTAATGCCCAATTTGATATCTAAGAAGCCTTGGATGCATATATCAGCAGATTTTATTACCAAACTGCCAATAGCACAAGAATACAACTCAATCTTAGTGGTAGTAGACTGATTGATGAAAATAGTCTATTTTATCCCTACTATAGAGAAAACATTGGCAGAAGAGCTAACCAGGTTGTTTAGAGACAATGTGTAGAAGCTACATGGGTTATCCAAGAGCATCATCTCTGATAGAGGACTACAGTTTGCAGTAGGAATAATGTGGAAGCTAAATAGGATGTTGGGAATTGAAAGTAAACTGTTGACAGCATTCCACCCTCAAACAGACAGACAAATAGAGAGGATTAACCAAGAACTAGAGCAGTACTTAAGAATGTTTATTGACCATAGGCAGGAACAGTGGCTGGATTAGTTAGAAACAGCAGAATTTGCTTACAACAACAAAGTACACTCAAGTACCAAAATGTCATCCTTTAAGGCAAATTATAGACAAGACCCTAGAGTAGGGTTTGAAATGAGAAGGAAAGGAAAATATAAGGGAGTAGAGAAATTTGTGATAAAAATGAAGGAGGTTCAGAAAGAAGCAAAAGCAGTGCTAGAAAAAGCACAAGAAGAAATGAAGAAATATACAGATAGAAAGAGGGCAGAAGTTGATGAGTATAAAGTAGAAGACTTAGTAATACTAAGCACTAAGGATCTGAAATATCAGATGGTCAGGAGGAGGACAGAAAAGCTGATAGAGAGATTTGTAGGCTCTTACAAAATAAAAAAGATCATATCATCAAATACAGTGGAATTAGAACTATCTAGTACAATAAAAATACATTCAGTAGTCAATGTCAGTAGAATATGAAGATATGTAGGGCAAGTAGAAGAGCAGAAAAAGGAGCAACCAGCTCCAGTTATAATCAAGGAAAAAGAAGAGTAAGAAGTAGAGAGAATCCTGAATAAACGGTAGATACAAGGAAAGAATAAGTACTTGGTATGATAGAAGAGATTCATGGCAGAATCAGATACTTGGAAAGAAAGGGAAAACCTGGAAAACACAAAAGAGGCAGTCAAAGAATACAAAAAAGAATACTGATGAGACATAGAAGACATAAGATAACAAGAGAAAGAAGAGGGAACATTTAGAAGGAAAGAACTGCCAGGATGATTTACAGCAAAAAAGCTATTTGGATGGTCAAACAAACAATATGACAAGGAATTTTGGGGAAAACTGGAAAGAAATTGGAAACAATAGAAAGGAGGACAAACGAGAGGACAAAGAACTATAGAAACAATAAGAGAGAAAGAAGAAGAAATCAAGCAGGAAAGTTCAGGGCTCAAGGAGTGGACAGAAGATGATGATGATAAAATGGGGAATATTTATGACCCATACTACAAACTATAAAAATCCTTGGGATGAGGAATTTTGAGAGGGAGATAGTGTCATGACACAGTCAAAACGGCTAAGTTATTATTTATTTTTCTTTTCTTTTTCTTTTTCTTTTAATTAGAAAACTGAAGAATGACTAAAAGAGATATGCAGGAGTTCATAAATAGAAGTAAATACAGGATATGTATAAGTAGTGTACTATAATCAAATGAGAACTCTATTGAGTTCTCCTTGTCAACTCGGACTAGAAGGATGATTAAGTTGCCTCAGGCTAAGTCACTACAATTGAGTTCTTCCTAAACACTCACCTTGAGTGGTCCATAAGTCTTTACAACTAAGCAACAACATAAGAATTCAATCTCTATCACTAACCTTACATCTCGCAGCCTTAGTACTCCTATATTTCACTTACTCTCTTATCACCCTCGCTAGTGAGTACAGCACTTGTAGGCATCTTGGATAGCAGGCCCTAGCTATAAAGGGGACTTCTCAGTTAGAAGAAACTGAAAGAGAAGACTAAGTACCAAGTCTGGGTATTCTGTTCAAGTCCTGACCTAATAATTAGACCTGCTATTTACCCTTTTTCTTTGTATAAACCTTGTGCTACATTCCATTGTGAACAGTACACATAGAAGATTAGTGGTGCATCTTTAGAAAGCTACTTAGAGTAGAGGTCCTCTCCTTAGAGGCAATTGCATACATCTTTATTAGGGCAGTAGTTAGTAGAGTAGTAGGCATCTAGTCAGGAGAAGATAAAAGTACTCCAATAGATGTAGCTTAGTATTAGCCCTGGCCAAATACTTATTGGAGGAAGAAGAAATATCATCATTATTAGCATTATTATCCTCTACTATATTTCAATGACAGAGGTAGCAACCTATGGAACAGGCAGGTCAATCTGCACCTGCACTCCCACCATGTTATCAATAGGCAGTGAATACCCTTAGTGATCATCCTAGATAAATGTTCAAGAAGAACTCAATAGAGTTCTTTGTTGGATTGGGCTTCTACTTATATTACTTTTACAGTAGCTGTACTTTTAGTTATGTCCTTCCAGAATGTTCTGTAATTACCTGACCTTGTTATATGACCTTAGTTCCCACACTATTTATATTTTCAACCCTATTGTACATCTTGAGATTTTGGATTAAGTATTCAAATACTTGGGAAACTTTTCTTCTTTTAGGGCTCTCATAATATACCACTATCTAGAGAAGAGCAGCTTCTCACCATGATTGCCAATCTGCAGCAGCAGGTAAATACAATGTTATAACAGCAAAAAGAAAGTAGAGTAGAGATGGCAAAGCTCCCTACATATTATGACTTGGCAAAACAACTAAGAAGAAGTACAGAAAAGTATCCTATGACAAATGTCACATATTACAAGTCATATGTTAGGATGTCACAGTGTTACATCACATGATAGAGTTACATGATGAGTGTGGGAGAGTAGTGCACAGACTATGTAGTAGTTGTATAAGTAGTATATAGAATCTAATAAGAACTCTATTGAGTTCTTCTTGTCAACTCAGACTTGGAGGGTAATTAAGTCGTCCCAGGTTAAGTCACTATACTAGAGCTCAATTCTACATCTAGAGCACTGTCCACCTTGGACCTTGCTTATCTTAACTCTCATAATCTTTTTGATCTCTGACTGATAGTCATTATAATCACTAGTCATCTCCATATATAGCCAGGCCCTTGGCTTAAGGGGACTTGATAGTCAGTTAGGGACTATCAGTGGAAGTGTAGTATCAAGCTCAGGTATTATGTCTAAGACCTGATCTGCTAATTGAGTGGTGTTACCAGTAGTTACTTATATCTTTTTACTTTATAAACCTTGTGCTGAAGTCCCATTGTAGACTGTACATGCAGAGGAGTAATACTGTATCATTAGGAAGGTATTTAGATTAGAGATCCTCTCCTTTGGGTGATAGTATAACCATAGTATTAGAGCAGTAGTAAGTAAGGCAGTAGGTGTCTAGCTGGGTGAAGATCTTGTACCCCAGTAGACGTAACATTAGTGAGATCATTTTCTATTCTGACTTCTCTGGAGACATAACACCATATCTCTAGATCAATACAACTCTCTTATGAGCAGCATGCTCAATCAATAGTATGCCCTTACCAAACTAAAGGCAGAATTAGAAGGAAAATATAGGAGGAAATGTTAGAGCTGTAAAAAGTTTGGGTATCTGGCCTATAACTACAGAAACAAGAATAAAAAGAAGAAAAAACTGATCTCCAGAAATAAATTTGAAGTATTGTCAAGTAAAGTAATAAGATATGGGGTAAGAAAGGAAGTAAGGATAAGGAGAAATGAGATGGTAGAAAAGGTTAAATGCTTCAGATGTTGGAGTGTTGGACATTTCAAATAGAAGTGTCCAAATATTGAAGTTAAAAAGAAGAGGAAGTGGGATAAGAAAGTAGTGTATACAGTTAGCCTACAAAGGTGCAGCAAGGGGAAAGACCAGCACATCCTCTATAGAAAAAGGCATAGGAATATAGCAGCACATGGAGAATGCCTCCAAGAAGTACAGCATTAGAGCAGAGGAAGTAGACAACTAGGTAGAAAGCTGTGACATTTGTGGAGTATGGAGGGTGCAACTACAAAGACACCAAAATGCATAAGAACCAGGGACAAGAGTTTATCTCTAGTGAACATTTGAGAAATGTACAGTGCAGCAGTTACCTTAAAGTATGGAGGTGGAAAGAGAATTCAGTAAAAGAAAGAGGAGCAGTCAATGTAAGATGTAGCCAGTGTAAAAGGAAAGATACAGTTAAGGGAATATCAGAGGAGGATAGAAAGAAAATTTTGTATCCAGAATGTAGTACTGGGAGGAAGCAGCTATGATAGGGTTAAAGAGTAGTGGTATACTCTGTACAGAAAAAAGTACAGCAAAGTGGCATGCAAACAGAAGTTCCAAAAGGCACAGTAAGAGAGAGGAATACAGAAAGGAATATGAGAAGAACATTTAAAATACTAAGAGAAGTATAGTTAAATATAGAAGTAGAGAAAGTAGATATATATGAGGGCGTAACAGTGAAAGCACTCTTGGATAGTAGTGTAACAGAAATGTTTATGGATAAAAAGATAGCAGCTAGACATAGATTTAGGTTGTAGAAGCTAGAGAGACTAGTAACAGTGAGAAATGTAAATAAAACAAACAATAGTAGAGGAGCAATTACACATCAGATGGAAGTCAATGTATACTATAAAAACCATGTTAAAAGAATAAGAATGGATGTATATGACTTAGGAAAGACAAATGTAATATTGGGTATACTATGACTACAAGCCCATAATCCAGAAATCAACTGGGAGACAGGAGAGGTTAAAATGACAAGATGTCTGCCACTATGTAGAAGAAATACAAAGTCAAAAGAAGAGAAGAAAGTAAAATGAGTAGTTACTCTAGAGGAAGAAAAGATTGTAAGATGGGCTGTGAATAATAAAGAAAATTGGGAAAGAGAAGAAAAAGTTGAGGCAGATCATAGGAAAATTGAGAAAATGGTTCCAAAGAAATTTCTGAAGTGGAGGAAGGTATTTGGAAAGGTAGAGTCAAAAAGGATGTCTACAAAAAAAGTCTGAGATCATGCTATAGATCTCAAAGAGATATTCAAACCTAAGAAAGAAAGAATCTATCCATTATCAAAAAACAAAAGGGAAGAGGTCCAAAAATTTGTAAATGACTAACTTAGAAAGAGGTACATTAGACTATCAAAATCCCCTCAGATGTTACTAATGTTCTTTGTGGCAAAGAAAGATGGAAGTAAGAGAATAATAATGGACTACTATAGCCTAAACAACTAGACAATAAAGAATAATTATCCACTACCATTGATTATGGATTTGTGTTACCGAGGAACAGTGAATGTTCTTAGTGGTCACCCTAGGTGGATGTTTCAGGAAGAACTCGATGGAGTTCTTCGTTGGATTGCAGCCCTACTTATACTATTACTACAGTGGCTGTACCCTAGAGTCCCATGGTCACGTGTTTCTTCCAGAATGTTCTTATGGTCACCTG
>Ga0153948_1000692_pt1 | contig 18418 bp, 6 predicted proteins | sample TSNJ032MetaG_FD_104696 | JGI IMG/M metagenome (GOLD analysis project Ga0153948, IMG submission 104696) | Attine ant fungus gardens microbial communities from New Jersey, USA - TSNJ032 MetaG | ecosystem: Host-associated > Fungi > Mycelium > Unclassified | place: USA: New Jersey, Wharton State...
AGCGGTCGGTACATGGGGGAGTCGGAGCATGGTGGCGATGCCGCCGAAGCGCGGCATTTCGTTGCCGCCCAGTGGTTGGTGAAGAATCTTGTCCACGGGTAGGGCCTCATCGTCTTTGTTTTATTTATGTCGGCGCACCGTCCAGCACAGGTTCGGACGCCGCTGTGGGGCTGATTCTGCGAAATGTAGTGCGGCGGAAGAATCGCTACGGGCAAAAACTTAGTTCAGATTTTTCTAAACTAATGGAGAGGCGCGGGATAGACTTCCCGAACCCGTACCGATACCCCTGTGGCGAGGGGATTTATCCCCGATCGGCTGCGCAGCAGTCGTAAATTCGTTGCTCGCGACTTCCCGGATGGATTGGTTTGCAGGCTTGGGGCGGCTTCGCCACCCATCGGGGATAAATCCCCTCACCACAAAGTCATCAGCGTTCGACAGATGTTTGGAGAGCCGCATGGCCAACGCTTTACCCGACCTGAAACTATTGCGCATCTTCGTCAGCGTGGTCCGGCATCAGGGTTTTGCCAATGCGCAGCAGGAACTCAACCTGTCGACCTCGGCGATCAGCACTTACATGAGCCAGCTCGAAGCGGCGCTCGGTCTGGTGCTGTGTCATCGCGGGCGCGGCGGGTTCAGCCTGACCAGCAAGGGCGAGCTGTTCCATCAGGAAACTTTGCGCCTGCTGGCCGAACTCGAAGGTTTCGAGCAATACGCCGCCGCGCTCAAGGGCGAACTGCGCGGCACGCTCAACCTCGGGGTGATCGACTCCACCGTCAGCGACAAGGCCTTGCCGTTCGCCGAAGCCATCGGTGCCTACAGTCAGGAACACCCGGCGGTGCATTTGCATCTGTCGGTGATGAGCCCCTACGAACTGCAACTCGGCGTGCAGGACAACCGCCTCGACTTGGCCATCGGCGCGTTCTCCACGCGCATGAGCGGTCTGGTGTACATGCCGCTGTACCGCGAGCAGCACTGGCTGTATTGCAGCAGCCGGCATCCGCTGTTCAACGAGCGGCGAATTCCCGAGCAGGTCATCACCCAGCAGCGCATGGTCGGTCGTGGTTACTGGAGTCAGGCGGAACTCGCACGCCATGGTTTCAAGCACAGCGCGGCGACCGTGGAAAGTATGGAGGCGCAGTTGATTCTGGTGCTGTCCGGCGCCTACATCGGTTACCTGCCGGAACACTACGCTCAGGCCTGGGCCGATAAAGGAGACTTGCGTGTTTTGCTGCCGGCGACCTTCGGTTATCAGGCACCGTTCTCGATGATCATGCGCCGGGGCCGCAGCCGCGAGCCGCTGATCCAGACCTTCCGTGATTTGCTCAAAGCACAGCTCAATCAGGCATAAGAACCATGTCCAGACCGCAATGCCCGCGCTGCCTGCGCCCACAAACCCATTGCCTGTGCCCGCTGATCCCCAGCCTCGACAGTCGCACCCGCGTTCTGCTGTTGCAGCATCCGAGCGAGGTCAATCACGCGCTTAACACCGCGCGCCTGGCCGCGCTGGGTTTGACCAATGCCGAGTTGATTGTCGGCGAGGTGTTCGAGGATCTGCCGACGCTGCTCAATCGGCCGGGGTATCAGGCACGGTTGTTGTTTCCCGCTGACGATGCGCAGCCGATGCAGGCTTACCGCGAATCCGATCAACCGTTGTTGCTGGTGGTGCCGGACGGCACCTGGCGCAAGGCACGCAAGATGCTTCATCTCAACCCGCTGCTGGCGGCGTTGCCGCGGGTGACGCTGGCGCAGGGCGGGGTGTCGCGCTACCGGTTGCGCAAGGCACCGGGGCCGGGGGCGTTGTCGACCATTGAGGCGATTGTGCAGGCGCTGGAAACCCTCGAAGCGCCGACGACGTTTGCGCCGTTGTTGAAGCCGTTCGAGGCGCTGATCGAGGGGCAGATTGCGGCGATGGGGGCGGAGGTTTTTCAGCGTAATCATGGCGACAGATAAGTGTTGGCAGTACTGGCCTCATCGCTGGCAAGCCAGCTCCCACAGGTTCTGAGGTGTTCGCAGATTTTGTGTTCGACACGGACACTGTGGGAGCTGGCTTGCCAGCGATGAGGCCAGCCAATTCACCACAAAATCCAGACATTTCTACCGCTCGCGCATCGCCTCGGTCCGCGCTTTCAGCACCGGTTTAAGCAGATAATCCAGCACACTTTTCTCCCCGGTAATGATGTCCACCGTCGCCACCATCCCCGGGATGATCAGCAGCGGTTTCACATCGCCGCCCAAGTGGTTTTTATCGGTGCGCACCTGAATCAGGTAGAAGCTGTTGCCCTTGTCATCGGTGATGGTGTCGGCGCCGATCAGTTCCAGTTTTGCGCTCAGCCCGCCGTAGATCGTGTAGTCATAGGCACTGAACTTGACCATGGCTTTCTGGCCCGGATGGAGGAACGCGACGTCTTGCGGACGGACCTTGGCTTCGATCAGCAGGTTGTCTTCCAGCGGCACGATTTCCACCATATCGCTGCCCGGCTGCACCACGCCGCCGATGGTGTTGACCTTGAGCTGCTTGATCACCCCGTGCACCGGCGAGGTCACGGTGGTGCGGCTGACCCGGTCGTCGATGGCGATGCTCGACGCGGTGATTTTCGACAGGTCGGTGCGCTTCTGATTGAGGTCCTTGGCGGCGTCGGAACGGAAGGTCTGTTCCGATTCGTCGATCTTGCTCTTGATCTCGTTGATTGCCGATTCGGCCCTTGGGATGGCCAGGGTCGTCGCGTTCAGCGAGCCGCGAATTTCCACCGCGCTGCGTTTCAGTCGCAGGATCTCCACCGGTGACACCGCGCCAGTGCCGACCAGCGGCGCCGACATGTTCATCTCTTGCTGCAGCAGCGCCAGACTGGAGCTGTACTGGCCTTGCTTGGAGCGAAACTCCGCCAGCTCCTGAGTCTTCTGTCGCAGCTGTTCGGTGAGGGTGCGTTGCTCACTGGCCAGACGCCGTTGGCGCTGGTCATACAGCGCGCGCTCGTCTTCGGCGACCTGTGGCGCCTTGGCGATCACTTCGTCAGACAGCTTGAACGGACGGCCCTCGGCTTCGGCGGAAAGGCGTTCGACTTGCGCGGTCAGGGCGTAACGATCGGCCTCGCTCTCACCCTTGTTCGACAGGAAGCGTGTGTCATCCAGACGCAACAGCTTGTCGCCCTTGTTCACCATCTGTCCTTCACGGACAAAGATCTCGGTGACGATCCCGCCCTCCAGGTTCTGGATCACCTGAACCTTGCTCGACGGAATCGCCTTGCCTTCGCCCATGGTCACTTCTTCGAGCACGGCGAACTTGGCCCAGACCAGCGCACTGATCAACAGCGCTGCCGCCAGCCACACGGTGATTCGCGACCAGCGCGGCGAATCCTGCAACGAAGCGCCGGCGGTTTCCGGCATGAACTCGGCTTCGGCGCTTTTGCCGAAACTGTCGAAGTAGCCGCGTGATTTGCTATCTGAAGATGCAGACATGGGGCGATACCCCTCACTCAAGAGAAACAGGTCAACACAATCCTTGTGGCGAGGGAGCTTGCTCCCGCTTGGGGGCGCAGCGCCCACAAGATCTTTGGGGCTGCTTCGCAACCCAGCGGGAGCAAGCTCCCTCGCCACAGACAGTCGGTGGCCGCAGGTTTATGTTGCATCGACTAAACCGCCGCCGAGCCGACGCGGCCCTTGCGCAGTGCATCGATGACCGCTTCTTTCGGGCCGTCGGCGACGACCCGGCCGTTGTCCAGTACCAGCAACCGGTCCACCAGACTCAGCATCGAGGTGCGGTGGGTGACCAGCAGCAGTGTTTTGCCTTGCACCCAGCCGTGGAGCTTCTGGCGCAGCAGGTCTTCGCTGCTGTTGTCCATGGCGCTGGTGGGTTCGTCGAGCAGCATGATCGGTGGGTCGAGCAGCAACGCCCGGGCGAGTAAAACGGCCTGGCGCTGGCCGCCGGAAAGTAGCTGGCCGCGCTCGCCCACTGGCCGGTCGAACCCTTGCGGATGCTGCCGCGCCAGCTCGGTGACGCCGGTCAGTTCGGCGACTTCGAGCATGCGTGAATCGCTGATGTAGCGGGCGCCGAGGGTCAGGTTGTCGCGCAGGCTGCCGGCCAAAAGCGGCAGGTCGTGGGCGACATAACCGATCTGCTGGCGCAGGTCGGCGACATCCAGTTGCCGCAGGTCGAGGCCGTCGAGCAGCAACTGGCCTTCCTCGGGTTCATAGAAGCCCATCACTAGCCGCGCCAGGGTGCTTTTGCCCGAGCCGCTGCGGCCGATGATGCCGATCCGCTCACCGGGTTGCATGCTGAAGCTGACGTTGCTCAGCGCCGGCGCGTTCTGGCCGTTGTAGTGAAAGGTCACGCCACTGACGTCCAGCGCACCTTGCAGTTGCGTGCGTTCGAGCGGTCGCTGTTTGCCGTCGCGCTCCTGGGGCAGCCCCATCAGTGCGTCGGTGCTTTTCATGGTCAGTTGCGCTTGCTGGTAGCGGGTGATCAGCCCGGCAATCTGCCCCAATGGCGCGAGCACCCGGCTGCCGAGCATGTAGCTGGCCACCAGCGCACCGACGCTGAGGTTGCCGGCGATGATGCTGTAGACCCCGGCGACAATCGTCGCCATCCCGGAAAACTGCTGGATGAACAGCGTGCCGTTGGTCGCCAGCGCCGAGAGGTTGCGTGCGTGGCTGTCGAGGCGGGTGAGGGCGCCGTGGGTGCTTTCCCATTTGTGCTGGCGCTCGCTTTCGGCGCTGCACGCCTTGAGGGTTTCCAGGCCGCCGAGGGTTTCGATCAGCAGCGCCTGGCGTTCGGCACCCAGGCTCAGGCTCTTCTGCACGGTATCGCGCAGGCGCACTTGAATCGCCAGGGCAAAAATGATCGTGATCGGAAACGCCAGCAGCGGAATTACCACCAGCCAGCCGCCGAGCAGGCCGATCACCACCAGCATCAACACCACGAAGGGCAGGTCGATCAGGCTGGTCAGGGTAACGGCGGTGAGGAATTCGCGCAGGCCCTGAAAGTCATGAATGCTCTGGGCGAAACCGCCGATGGTCGCCGGCCGCGCTTTCATCGACATGCCGGTGATGCGTTCAAATAAAGTCGCGGAAAGGATCACATCGGTTTTCTTGCCGGCAGTGTCCAGCAGGTGCGCGCGCACCACCCGCAACACCAGTTCGAAACCGGTACCGATCAGCAGGCCGATCGCCAACACCCACAGGGTCGAGGTGGCCTGATTCGGCACCACGCGGTCGTACGTCTGCATGACGAACAGCGGCACCATCAGGCCCAGCAGGTTGATCAGGAAACTGGCGAGGATCGCGTCGCTGTACAGCCATTTCGACAGCTTCAGGGTGTCGCGAAACCAGGCATGCACCCGCGGCACCAGCGGTGAACGCAAGTCTTCGAGTTCGTGGCGCGGACGGGCGAACAAGGCCTGGCCGCTGTAGTGTTCGGCGAGTTCTTCGCGCTCGACCCATTGCTCGCCGCCATCGGCTTCGCTGGGCAGGATCAGCGCCTTGCCGTCATCGCCAAAACGCCGCAGCACGGCGGTACGACCGTCCTTGAGCAGCAGCAGAATCGGCAGGTTCAGCGGTGAGATGTCTTTCAGTTCACGCCGTAACAAACGCGCCTGCAAACCGGCCCGGGCCGCAGCGCGGGGCAGCAGGTCCAGGCTCAGGCGTTGCTTGTTCAGGGGCAGCCCGGCACTCAGGCTGGCGCGACTGACCGTCGCGCCGTGGAGCTTGCAGAGGATCAACAGACCGTCGAGCAACGGGTCATCGAAGCTCAGCCGCGGATCGATCCCGGTGTGTCCGCCTTCGGCCATGCTGGTCATATTGATCGCCCCTGTAATGACTGGTCCAACCTGTGGCGAGGGGATTTATCCCCGATGGCTGCGCAGCAGCCCCATGGTTCTCATTGCTGCTCAAATCTTTGGGGTCGCTGCGCAACCCAGCGGGAGCGAGCGCCCTCGCCACAATGGATCGTGGGACTTACTTCAGTTCGGGCAGGCGTGCTTCGTTTTTGACTTCGGTCGCCGCAATCGCATCCGCCGGCAGCACCACCCGTTGCTTGCTCAACAACTGGCCCATGTTCGCCAGCACGCGGTACATCGAATATTCCTCGGTGTAGCGGATTTCGGTGTAGCGGCGGTTGGCGTTGTAGAGCTCGTTTTCGCTGTCGAGCAAATCGAGCAGGGTGCGTTGGCCGAGGCCGAACTGATCCTGATACGCCGCGCGCACACGCTTGGTGGTCTCGGCGTATTCGCGGGCGGTCGGGGTCTGCTTGTTGGCGTTGACCATGGCGTTCCACGCCAGGTGAATGTTCTCGTTCAACTGGCGCAGGGCGTTGTTGCGGATGTCCATCGCCTGGTTGATCTGGTGCGCATCAGACGCCAGACGGGCCTTGTCGCTGCCGCCACGGAACAGGTTGTAATTCATGATCACGCCCACGCGCCATTCGTTGTCGTGGCCTTCATCGCCTTGCACGTTGTTGTTCGCACCCACCGCCGCTTCGGCGTCAAAACGCGGGTAGAACGGCGATTTGGCGACTTCATACTGGCTCTCGGCCGACTGCACGTCCGCCTGCGCGGATTTCAGGTACGGGTTGTTCTCGACCATGCTCTGCTGGGCTTCCGGCAGGCTGGTGGGGATTTCGCCGCGAGTCGACGGTGGGGCTTCGAGTTCATCGGGCATGCGCCCGACCACGGCGTAGAAGTTTGACTCGGCATCCGCCAGATCGACCTCGGCGGTGTCGAGGTTGTTTTGCGCCAGCGCCTTACGGGCCACCGATTGATCGGAGTCGGCGGTGCTGCCGATGCCGCGCTGGGTGCGCAGGCCGATCTGATCGTTGACGCGCAAATGCGCTTGCAGGTTGTTCCGGGCCAGGGTCACCAGTTCACGGCGCTTGAGCACTTCGAGGTAGACCTCGATGGTGCGCAGCGCCAGATCCTGAGCGGTGCCCTGTGCGTAATAGGCGCGCGAGTTGGACACGCCCTTGGTGCGCTCGACCTCGTTGGCGGTGTTGAAGCCGTCGAAGATCATCTGCCGCAGGCGCAGTTCCGACTGGGTGTAATTGAGGATTTCGGTGTGGTGATTACCGAAAGCCCGGGTATTGGTGTTGTCGCTGTAACCGCGCCCGTAAGCGGCATTCAAATCGACGGACGGATAGAAGCCACCCTTGGCCACTTTCACCTGTTCATCGGCGGACAGTTTGGCGTCCACGCGCGAGGCGAGGTCCGGGTGGGTGGCGATGGTGCTTTGAATCGCTTCGGTCAGGTTCATGGCCTGGGCTTGGGAAGTGCAAGCCATGGCCAGCAAAACCGCGCTGCAGAGGGGGGTTAAAACGCGCATGGGGTGCATCTCCCTGGTCCTGATGGTGCGTTACTGTCGCCAAATATTTGACGATAATTTGAGGTGTAAGCGTTTCACTCTTGTAACAACAGAGCTAAGAACATCCTGAAGCGTAGCTAAGAAAAAATTTTCATAAGGCTTATGCCGAAAAAAACTTATGCGCTTGGCGAAAACCGGCACATTGTTCAGAGCGAAAGCCTTTGTTTCATGCGCTTTAGGGAGCACAAAAAGGCTTGAGGAAAGTTCCACTCACTTTGCGACATACGGCGAAGTACTGCTGAAGGGGAGGGACGCGTAGCGGCAAACGAGCGACAGATTTTTGTCACTCAGGTGATTCACCACCGTTACGTAGCGTTAGTGGGCCTGCCGCATCGATCAGGACGCCGAAGTGCTTGAAAGCACTGAAGTTTCCTTTTCTGTGCAACCTGCGAAACGAACTGTCGAGGTGCGAGCGTCACCCCGGCAACCCGCTTGAGCCATGGGCTGCTTCGCGAACCAGTGCCGACGGTGGTCGGCAGCGGAGGAATTTCACATGGCAACGCTCATCGGGATCGTCACTAAAGTCATTGGTCAGGTTTTTGCGCAGGGCACCGACGGCACGCGCCGCGCCCTGGTCGAGGGCGACCGCTTGTTTGCCGGCGATCAAGTGATCACCGGGGCAGAAGGTGCCGTCGCCATTCATCTGCAAAATGGTCACGAGTTGACCCTGGGCCGCGACAGCAGCATGACCCTGTCCGGGCAGCTGCTGGCCAATCAGGCCGTACATGTCGATTCCCCTGAAGCACTGACGCCCAGCGAAGCACAACTGACTGACGTCGAGCAGATTCAGAAAGCCATCGCTGCCGGCGAAGACCCGACCAAAGCGGCAGAAGCCACCGCCGCCGGCCCGAATGCACCGGGCGGCGCGCCAGGTGAGTTGGGTGGCGGCCACAGTTTTGTCCTGCTAACGGAAGTCGGTGGGCGCGTGGATCCGGTGATCGGCTTCCCGACTGCCGGTTTCAACGGTATTCCCGAGTTTCCCGAAGAGCGCCATAACGTCGTCATCGACAATGGCGACAACACGCCGATCGTGCCGCCACCGGTCAACAATCCGGTGACCCTCAGTGGCCTCGCGGTGCCTGGCGGTGAACTGACCCTCAACGAAGCCAACCTGCCTGCCGGCTCCTCGGCCAACCCCGGCGCGCTGACCCAGAGCGGCAGCTTTACGGTGTCGGCGCCGGATGGCCTGAGCAGCCTGAACATCGGCGGCATCAACGTGATCAGCGGTGGCGTGGCGGCGGGTTTTCCGCAGTCGATCACCACACAACTGGGCAACACCCTGACCATCACCGGCTACAACGCCGCAACCGGAGTCGTCAGCTACAGCTACACCCTCAACGGCAACGACGCCCATCCGGCCGGTGACGGTGCCAACAGCCTCAGCGAACATTTCACCGTCACTGCTGGCGACAGCAATGGCGACAGCGCCACCGGCTCGCTCGACGTCAACATCATCGACGACGTGCCCAAAGCGGTGAATGACAGTAACGCCAACACCGCCTCGGAAACCCAGTTGACCTTGACCGGCAACGTCCTGACCAACGACGTGCAAGGCGCCGACCGCGTACCCACCGGCCCGGTCACTGCCGGCACCTTTACCGGCACTTTCGGCACCCTCGTATTGAATGCGAATGGCACGTACACCTACACCCTCAACACCAGCGACGCAGACTTCAAAGCGCTGCACGGCGGCGGCAACGGCACCGAAACCTTCACCTACACCATCACCGATTCGGACGGCGATACCAGCACCGCGAATCTGGTTTTGCAGATTCACAACAACGACGATCCGGTGCTGATCAACGGGTTGAACGTCGAGGGTGGCGAGCTGACGGTTTATGAAAAAAACCTCGGCACCGGCAGCGATCCGGATTCCAACGCGCTGACCCAGAGCGGCACGTTTACCATTACCGCGCTGGACGGCGTCACCACGCTGACCGTTGGCGGCATTGCCGTGGTCACCAACGGCGTGGCCGCAGGCTTCCCGCAATCGGTGACCACACCGCTCGGCAGCACGCTGACCATCACCGGTTTCAACGCCACCACAGGCGTGGTGAGTTACAGCTACACCCTCGATCATAATGACGCGCATCCAACCGGCAACGGCGCCAACACCTTGCCAGAGCAATTTGCCGTCACCGTGGTGGACGACAACGGCACCACCGCCAATGCGACCCTCGACGTCAATGTGGTCGACGACCTGCCTAAAGCGGTGAACGACGGCAACACCGGCACCGCGTCAGAAACCAGTCTGACCCTGACCGGCAACGTCCTGACCAACGACGTGCAAGGCGCCGACCGCGTACCCACCGGCCCGGTCACCGCCGGTACTTTCACCGGCACCTACGGCACGCTGGAATTGCACACCGACGGCACTTACACCTACACGCTCAACCCGGCCGACGCCGACTTCAAAAACCTGCACGGCGGCGGCAACGGCACCGAAACCTTCACCTACACCATCACCGATTCGGACGGCGATACCAGCACCGCGAATCTGGTTTTGCAGATTCACAACAACGACGATCCCGTGGTCATCAGTGGCCTGGATGTGAACGGCGGCGAACTCACCGTTTACGAAAAAAACCTCAGCACCGGCAGTGCACCTGATGCCAACGCACTGACTCAAAGCGGCACCTTCACCATCACCGCTCTGGACGGTGTTACCACGCTGACAGTGGGTGGTATCGCTGTCGTGACGAATGGCGTGGCGGCAGGCTTCCCGCAATCGGTGACTACACCATTGGGCAGCACCCTGACCATCACTGGTTTCAACGCAGCAACCGGTGTCGTCAGCTACAGCTACACCCTCGATCACAACGATGCGCATCCGACTGCCAATGGCGCCAACTCGCTTTCCGAACAGTTCGGCGTCACGGTGGTCGACGACAACGGCACCACTGCCAACGCCACGCTTGATGTGAATGTGGTCGATGATCTTCCTAAAGCAGTGGATGACAGCAACACCGGCACCGCGTCAGAAACCAACCTCACGCTGACCGGCAACGTCCTGACCAACGACGTACAAGGCGCCGACCGCGTACCGACCGGCCCGGTCACCGCCGGGACTTTCACCGGCACCTACGGCACCCTCGAACTGCACACCGACGGCACCTATACCTACACGCTGAACACCACCGACGCCGACTTCAAGAACCTGCACGGCGGCGGCAACGGCACTGAAAATTTCACCTACACCCTTACCGATTCTGACGGCGATACCAGCACCGCGAATCTGGTTTTGCAGATTCACAACAACGACGATCCGGTGGTCATCAGTGGCCTCGACGTAAACGGCGGCGAGCTGACGGTTTACGAAAAAAACCTCAGCACCGGTAGCGCGCCTGATGCCAGTGCGCTGACTCAAAGTGGCACGTTCACCATTACTGCACTGGACGGCGTCACCACGCTGACCGTTGGCGGCATTGCCGTGGTCACCAACGGCGTAGCCGCAGGCTTCCCGCAATCGGTCACCACACCGCTCGGCAGCACGCTGACGATCACTGGTTTCAACGCCGCCACTGGCGTGGTCAGCTACAGCTACACCCTCGACCACAACGACGCCCACCCAACCGCCAACGGCGCCAACAACCTGCCCGAGCAGTTCGCCGTCACCGTAGTGGACGACAACGGCACCACCGCTAACGCAACCCTCGATGTGAACATCATCGACGACCTGCCAAAAGCCGTGAACGATAGCAACGCCAATACCGCGTCAGAGACCAATCTGACCCTCACCGGCAATGTGCTGACCAACGATGTTCAGGGCGCCGACCGCGTGCCCACCGGCCCGGTTACCGCCGGTACGTTCACCGGCACCTACGGCACCCTCGAACTGCACACCGACGGCACCTATACCTACACGCTGAACACCACTGACGCCGACTTCAAGAACCTGCACGGCGGCGGCAACGGCACTGAAAATTTCACCTACACCATCACCGATTCTGACGGCGATACCAGCACCGCGAATCTGGTTTTGCAGATTCACAACAACGACGATCCGGTGATCATCAGCGGCCTGGATGTAAACGGCGGTGAACTCACCGTCTACGAGAAAAACCTCAGCGACGGCAGCGCCCCGGATTCCATGGCACTGACCCAAAGTGGCACCTTCACCATCACCGCTCTGGACGGCGTCACCACGCTGACCGTCGGCGGCATTGCGGTGGTCACCAACGGCGTAGCCGCAGGCTTCCCGCAATCGGTCACCACACCGCTCGGCAGCACCTTGACCATCACCGGATTCAACGCGACCACCGGTGTCGTCAGCTACAGCTACACCCTGGTCGACAACGAGGCACACCCGACCGCCAACGGCGCCAACAATCTGCCTGAACAGTTCGCCGTCACCGTGGTGGACGACAACGGCACCACCGCCAACGCCACCCTCGACGTCAACATCATCGACGACCTGCCAAAAGCAGTGAACGACAGCAACGCCACTACCGCGTCGGAAAGCCAGTTAATCCTGACCGGCAACGTCCTCACCAACGACGTGCAAGGCGCCGACCGCGTGCCCACCGGCCCGGTTACCGCCGGTACGTTCACCGGCACCTACGGCACCCTCGAACTGCACACCGACGGCACCTACACCTACACGCTCAATACCACCGACGCCGACTTCAAGAACCTGCACGGCGGCGGCAACGGCACTGAAAATTTCACCTACACCATCACCGATTCGGACGGCGATACCAGCACCGCGAATCTGGTTCTGCAGATCCACAACAATGACGATCCGGTGATCCTTAACGGTCTCGACGTGAATGGCGGCGAACTCACTGTCTACGAGAAAAACCTCAGCGACGGCACCAGTCCCGATGTACCGGCGCTGACTCAGAGCGGCACCTTCACGGTAACGGCCCTCGACGGCTTGCAAACCCTGACCGTGGGCGGCATTAATGTCGTCACTGGTGGCGTGGCCGCAGGCTTCCCGCAATCGGTCGTCACGCCGCTGGGCAGCACGCTGACCATTACCGGCTACAACGCGGCGACCGGCGTGGTCAGCTACAGCTACACCCTGGTCGAAAACGAAACCCATCCCAACGGCAACGGCGCCAACAGCATCACCGAGAACTTCAACGTGGTGGCGACTGACACCGATGGCAGCACCGCCAGCGGCCAGATCAACGTCAACATCATCGATGACCTGCCGAGCGCGCACGCCGATGCCGCGTCGGTGGCGGAGGGCGGCACCGTCAGCGGCAACGTGCTCGACAATGACATCGGCGGCGCCGACGGCCCGGCGGTGACCGGCGCGGTGGTCGGTGTGCGGGCCGGCTCCGACACCTCGACCTCGGCCATTGGCGGCCTCAACAGCAACATCAATGGCACTTACGGTCACCTGACGCTGGACGCCAACGGCAACGCGGTCTATCACAGCAACCCCAATGCCGTGAACGGCCCCGGTGCGGTGGATGTGTTCACCTACACCGTGCGCGATTCCGATGGCGATGAAAGCACCACCACCATCACCATCGATGTCGCCAACAGCAAGCTGTATGCGACCAGCGATACCGACGTCACCGTCTACGAAAAAGCCCTCGACCTGACCAAGGACGGCGCCGATCTGGCCCCCGGTACGGTCATCGGCAGCGATCCGACCAGCACCGGCGAAACCGCCTCCGGCACGCTGGTCGGTTCGGTCACCGGTGCGGTCGGCGCCATCAGCTATGCGCTGGTTGGCAGTGCCACCGGCAACTATGGGCAGATCGTGCTCAACCCCAACGGCACTTACACCTACACCCTGACCTCGCCGGCGACCACCACACCGCATGCCGACGACGGGGCCAATACCCTGACTGAAACCTTCACCTATCAGGCCACCGATTCGCTGGGCAATGTGGTCACCAGCACCATCGTCGTCAGCATCGTCGATGACGTGCCAAAAGCACTCAACGACAGCAACGCCACCAGCGCCTCGGAAACCCAGCTGACCCTGACCGGCAACGTGCTGACTAACGACGTGCAAGGCGCCGATGTGGTCGCCACCGGACCGAATGCCGGGCCGATCACCGCCGGTACCTTCACCGGGACTTACGGCACGCTGGTGCTCAATGCCAACGGCACTTACACCTACACGCTCAACCCGGCTGACGCCGATTTCAAGGCGCTGCACGGCGGTGGAAACGGCACCGAGACATTCACCTACACGCTCACCGATGCCGACGGCGATACCAGCACCGCCAACCTGGTGCTGAACATCCACAACAACGACGATCCGGTGGTGCTCAACGGCCTTGACGTCGATGGCGGCGAACTCACCGTCTACGAGAAAAACCTCAGTGACGGCACCAGCCCCAACACCCCGGCGCTGACCCAGAGCGGTACGTTCACCGTCACGGCCCTGGATGGCCTGCAAACACTCACTGTCGGTGGCATTGCCGTCGTGACCAACGGGGTCGCCGCAGGCTTCCCGCAATCGGTGGTGTCGCCGCTGGGCAGCACGTTCACCATCACCGGTTACAACCCGGCGACCGGCGTGGTCAGCTACAGCTACACCCTGGTGGACAACGAAAACCACCCGACCGGTAACGGCGCCAACAGCCTCACCGAAAACTTCAACGTGGTCGCGACTGACACCGATGGCAGTACCGCCAGCGGCCAGATCAACGTCAACATCATCGATGACCTGCCGACCGCCAAGGCCGACACCGGCTCGGTGGCGGAGGGCGGCACGGTCAATATCAGCGTGCTCGGCAACGACGTCACCGGCGCCGATGGCGCAGCGGCAGGCGGGGCAGTGGTCGGCGTGCGCGCCGGCAGCAATACCGCGACCTCGGCGATCGGCGGCCTCAACAGCAACATCAACGGCACCTACGGCTACCTGACCCTCGACGCGGCAGGCAACGCCATCTACCACAGCAACCCGAACTCCGTCAGCCCGCCGGGCGCCACCGACACGTTCACCTATACCATCCGCGACGGTGACGGCGACGAAAGCACCACCACCATCACCATCAATGTCGCCGACAGCAAACTGGTGGCGTCGGTGGATCAGGACGTCACGGTCTACGAAAAAGCCCTCGACCTGACCAAGGACGGCCAGGACCTGGCCCCCAGTACGGTCACCGGCAGCGATCCGAGCAACACCGGCGAAACCGCCACCGGCACCCTGGTCGGCGCGGTCACCGGCGGCAGCGGGGCGCTCACCTACACCCTGGTCGGCAGTGCCACTGGCACTTACGGGCAGATTCAGCTCAACGCCGACGGCACCTACACTTACACCCTGACCTCGGCGCCGAAAACCACGCCGAACGCCAACGACGGCGCCAATACCCTGAGCGAAAGTTTCACCTACAAAGCCACCGATGCGCTGGGCAACAGCACCACCAGCACGATCGTGGTCAACATCGTCGATGACGTGCCCAAAGCCGTGGCGTCGGATCGCTCGGTGGCGGCGGTGGAGATCGATTCCAACCTGCTGATCGTCCTCGATATCTCCGGCAGTATGGCCGACGCCTCCGGAGTGCCAGGGCTGTCACGGCTGGCGCTGGCCAAGCAGGCCATCAGTGCCTTGCTCGACAAGTACGATGACCTCGGTGATGTGAAGGTGCAGCTCGTCACCTTCAGCAGTAATGCCACGGACCGGACTTCGGTGTGGGTGGATGTGGCGACGGCCAAGTCCATACTCGCCGGCCTCACCGCTGGTGGCGGTACCAACTACGACGCTGCCGTGGCGGTGATGCAGACCGCGTTCAATACCTCGGGCAAACTCACCGGGGCGCAGAACGTCGGCTACTTCTTCTCCGACGGCAAGCCCAACGAAGGCGACATCAACGCCGCTGACGAAGCCGCGCTGAAGAACTTCCTCGATGCCAACAACATCAAGAACTACGCCATCGGTCTGGGCAGCGGCGTGAGCAACGCCAACCTCGATCCGCTGGCCTATGACGGCATCAGCCACACCAACACCAACGCGGTGGTGGTCACCGACCTCAATCAGCTCAACTCGGTGCTGTCGGGCACCGTCGAAGGCGCCCCGGTCACCGGTTCGCTGCTGGGCGAGGGCGGCACATTCGGCGCCGATGGCGGTTTCATCAAATCTATCGTGGTCGACGGCACCACCTACACCTATGACCCGCGCGCCAACAGCGGCCAGGGTTCGTTGACCGCATCCGGCGGCACCAACCACGGTACGTTCAACACCGTGAACAACACGATCAGCATCGCCACCAACAACAGCGGCACGCTGGTGATCAACCTCGACACCGGTGACTACAGCTACACCTCGCAGAAAACCACAACCACCGTGATCACCGAGAACATCGGTTTCACCCTCAGCGACAACGACGGCGACCTCGCCAGCTCGACGCTGACCGTGAAAGTGATCCCCAACTCGCCACCGGTGGCGACGGACGACCACGTCATCACCAACGTGCTGTCGAGCAACATCACCGTGCCGGGCGAACTGTTGCTGGCCAACGACACCGATCCGGACGGTGACCCGCTCAACGCTTCGCCAACCACCTTCAACACCGGCTGGGCGGCCAAGGGTGCGGACTTCACCGGTACCGGTGCGATCAACTTCGCCGGCACCGGCAACACCGCCGCTAACCAGAACCTGGCCGACGTTCGCGCTGCGTTCGCCGCCAACACCGCCGCGATGACCGCAGTGCTGGTGGTCAGCGGGTACCTCGGCGCGGTGACCAACGCCAATGCCAACGATGAAGACCTGATCACCGTCAAACTGAAACAGGGCGAGACGCTGAACCTGGACCACAACCTGGCGGCCGGTCACGTCACGATGGAGTACTCGGTCAACGGCGGCGCGTTCGTCAGCATCGCCGACGGCGGCACCATCACTGCCAGCGCCGATGGCACCTACCAGATCCACGTGACCAACATCAGCAACACCAGCGGCAGCAATCCGACGGCCGCGGAAAACTATCAACTGACCATGACGGTCAACTACGCCGGCGCCCATGACGTGACGCCGGACTTCCACGGCACCTACACCGCCAATGACAACCATGGCGGCAGCGACACCGCCAACGTCAGCATCACCTATCAGGATGGCCACACCCTCACCGGCACTGCCGGGGATGACATTCTGGTGGCGGGTACCGGCAACAACATCCTCAATGGCGGCGACGGCAACGACGTACTGACTGCCGGTTCCGGCAACAACGAGATGCACGGCGGTGCGGGCAACGACTTGCTCTACAGCGGCCCGGGCAATGACATTCTCGACGGCGGCACCGGCATCGACACGGTCAGCTATGCCCATGCCACCGCCGGGGTCACGGTCAACCTGGGCCTGCTCGGTGCGCAAAACACCCTCGGCGCCGGCACCGACACCATCAGCAATATCGAGAACCTGGTCGGCTCGAACTTCAACGACACCCTGACCGGCGACAACAATAACAACGTGATCAACGGCGGCCTGGGCAACGACATCCTCAACGGTGGCGGCGGCGATGACCTGCTGATCGGCGGCATGGGCAACAACACCCTGACCGGCGGCCCGGGCGCGGACACCTTCCAGTACCTCAAGGGCAACAGCGGCCACGACACCATCACCGACTTCACCCCCGGCACCGACAAGCTCGACCTGTCGCAACTGCTGCAAGGTGAAAACGGCACCACGGCGTCGCTCGACGACTACCTGCACTTCACCGTCACCGGCAGCGGCGCCTCGGTGCTCACCAGCATCGACGTCAGCGCCTTGGCCGGCGCCACGCCGAACCAGACCATCGACCTGGCCGGCGTCAACCTCGCCAGCCACTACGGCGTGACGCCGGGGGCGGGTGGGGTGGTGGCCGGCGGGCACGACACGGCGACGATCATCAGCGGGATGTTGAATGATCATTCGTTGAAAGTGGACACGGTGTGATCAAGGCCTGAAACGACAAAACCCGCCGCTCCGATCAGTCGGGACGGCGGGTTTTGTCTGTCTGGAGAACTACGTTGCCAGTGAGTCAGCCTTCGCGAGCAAGCTCGCTCCCACACTGGATTTAGGGTGCTCAGCATTTTGTGAACAACAAAGCTCCCCTGTGGGAGCGAGCCTGCTCGCGAAAGCGGCCTCCCTGCCGACCAATCCCCAACTGAATGTACACACTCCAACTGTGGGAGCTGGCTTGCCAACGATGGCGGCCTCCCAGCCGACCAACCTCCCACCTGAATGCACTCATTCCAACTGTGGGAGCGAGCTTGCTCGCGAAAGCGGCCTCACAGCCGACCAATCCCTGACTGAATACACTCGGTCAAATGGTGGGAGCTGGCTTGCCAGCGATGGCGGCCTCCCAGCCGACCAACCTCCCACCTGAATGCACGCATTCCAACTGTGGGAGCGAGCTTGCTCGCGAAAGCGGCCTCCCAGCCGACCAATCCCCAACTGAATGCACTCAGTCAAATGGTGGGAGCTGGCTTGCCAGCGATGGCGGCCTACCCTCCGACCAGTCTCCCAACTGAATGCACGCATTCCAACTGTGGGAGCGAGCCTGCTCGCGAAAGCGGCCTCCCAGCCGACCAATCCCCAACTGAATGCACTCGGTCAAATGGTGGGAGCTGGCTTGCCAGCAATGACGGCCTCCCAGCCGACCAACCTCCCACCTGAATGCACGTATTCCAACTGTGGGAGCGAGCCTGCTCGCGAAAGCAGCCTCACAGCTGACCAATCCCCAACTGAATGCACTCAGTCAAATGGTGGGAGCTGGCTTGCCAGCGAAAGCGGCCTGCCAGACAACATCAAAACAACAGAGCAAACCCTGCAAATAAACATAACCCCGCAACCACGTTTAAAGTACACGAACCGTTACGCCATACCGGCTACAACGCCTTGCGCCGTTACCTACGCGTACGCCAGAATCCGCCGGCTTACACGGCTAAGCGTTGGGCTTATCGTTTCCCTGTCACTGGAACGCAGTGATCGGGTTTGGTAGCCCATTTCGGTACGGTCGTATGGCGTCACCTTATGCAGCCTCTTTTTTGCGGCTCAGTTTTATATGGTGGACATGCGTGGGGCTCATTCGTGAGCGCCGGGTTCCGTATCGACCGGTCTACCAACCCGCGCATGGCCGCCACCCATCGTTTGGTAGCGAGGGTGATGGCTCCTATTTCTCGATAC
>Ga0153948_1000693_pt1 | contig 18388 bp, 14 predicted proteins | sample TSNJ032MetaG_FD_104696 | JGI IMG/M metagenome (GOLD analysis project Ga0153948, IMG submission 104696) | Attine ant fungus gardens microbial communities from New Jersey, USA - TSNJ032 MetaG | ecosystem: Host-associated > Fungi > Mycelium > Unclassified | place: USA: New Jersey, Wharton State...
CGGTCACGAATATCTTCTCGTTCGGTGGCGAACACCGGAACCGTGGCGTGGAATGGGGCTTCTTCGGCTCGCAACTGGATGGCGTGCGCCTGCTGGGTGGCGTGGCCTACGTGCAGCCGAAGCTGACCCGTACGGCCGGTGGCGTGAATGAAGGCCGCATCGCCACAGCGGTTGCGCAGCGGCAGGCGAAGCTGGGCGTTGAATGGGATGTGCCTGCGCTGGAGGGTTTGACCCTGACCGGCAATGCCACCGCGATGTCAAAGCAGTACATCAGTGCGGACAATCGCCTGTCGGTGCCGGGACGTACGTTGTTTGATGTGGGTGCGCGCTACAGCACCATGGTGGCCGGACGACCGCTTGCCCTGAGAGCGAGCGTGAACAACGTGGCCAACAAGGCGTACTGGGGCATGCCGTTGCTTTCCAGCCTGGCGCTGGGGGCGCCGAGGACGGTGCTGGTGTCGGCAACGATGGATTTCTGAAAGGCATCCACGCATGGCGTGGATCTACTGGAAATGCATCAGTAGAGCCAGGCCATGCCTGGCTGATGCCATGGTGACCCGCCAAAAGCATCCACGCATGGCGTGGATCTACTGGCATTCGCCACCCCGCTCATCAGTAGAGCCAGGCCATGCCTGGCTGATGCCATGGTGATCCGCCAACAGCATCCACGCATGGCGTGGATCTACTGAACCTCGGCCTACCCTTTCATTCCGGGTGCAGGCGATAAATGGCCAGGTTGGTCAATGCCAACGCGGCCAGCTTCAAGCCCTCCATCACGCGGTCGCCCACGTAGTGCTCCGGACCACCGTTCTGCCGGGCGCGCTCGGCGGCCAGCAGGATCTCGTTCACGATGCGCAGGCCGGCCAATGCCCCATCGGCATCGGCCAGCGCCAGGCAGCGGCCGGGCAGTTGATGGCGCTCGGGCCAGGGCTGGCCGTCAGCAGCCGCACCCAACCCGATGCGATGCAGCAGGGCCGTCAGGCTGTTGGGGTCGGGCGGGATGCCGTGCCCCTCATCGGCATTGGCCGGGGCGCGCTGATGGGGGAACTCCGGTGCGTTCATGGCAGGTCTCCGTGCAAGGCATGCGGGACCACCGCCCTTAACAAAGGCGGCGGACGGTGCGTGGCTGGAATCCGGTGGTTGCGTGAAGACAGTCCGGTAGGCACGCTTGCGCGCACCTCCACGCACCGCCCGCCATAAGGCGCGGACGGGTTGTCAGCCGGCGCCGCACAAGGCGACGCCGGCTGACAAGCGCGAACAACACAACCAACGGGGATTCCAGCCCCCGGCCATCCTTTGTCGATGGCAACTTATCATGTGCACAACAGGGTGGCAGGCGCCAACAACCCAAGTGCAAAGACAGCAACATTCACGCAGTGGCAGCATTGTCGCATATCGACAATCGCGCCGAAGATTCAACAACTTGCAACATGCCGATGGCGGCACTCTCCACCCGCATCGGCACCGCGCATTCCTTGACCGCATCCAGCGTTCAAGACAGGCGACATGCCAGTTCCGACATTACGCAAGCAGATGGGCAACCAGCGCCAGCACCGCCAGATGCCCCACGTAATACCCATAGAACGCCCAGCGCCAGCGCGGCAGCCGCCATGGCACGCGCGCCGCTGCCAGCACCACTGGGATGGCCAGCAGTGCCCAGCCATTGTGGTTGGCCCAGCACACCGCCCCGAGACCGACCAGCAGCAGCCACCACGCGCGATGCCGGAATGCAATCCAGCCCAGCAGCACGAAACCGACGCCGGCCCACTGGTAATCCACCAGCATCGGCGCCATGCCCGCCGCCAGCAGCAACAGCAGCGGCCGATTGCTGGCCAGTGCATGCACCGCCACCGCAGCCAGCGCGAAAGTGAGCAGGATGTTGAGCGGCAACCAGGAACCGAAGGCCAGTGCATGCAGCGGTTGCGCGACCGCGCCCCATACGGCCAGGTGACGGATCGACTTGCGCAGGTCCGCGCCCGGCTGGGCGAGGTTGCAGGCCATCACCAGCGCGAACAGGGGGAACGCGATGCGCCCCAGTTCGCTTATGACCGGCAGGTAGCCGCCGTAGACCACTTTTGCCACGTGGTCACCGGTCATGGTCAGCAGCGCGATCCACTTCAGCAGCTCGCGTGCGCCGCTGCTGAGGATGGGGTCAAACCGGAGAGTACGGGTCGGGTGATGCTGTGCTTCCACGCAGAGAGGGCTCCTGGAGACCGCCATCCGCCAGCAGAGGCGGTGTGCAGAGCTTAGTCGATGCGTTGCCGCACAGGCGCCCTATTCCTGCGGAAACGTGATCGTGACCTGCAGGCCGGGGGACGCATCCTCGAGCGCCAGGGTTGCACCATGCAACTCGGCCACGGCCTTCACCAGGCTCAGGCCCAGCCCATTGCCCGGCGTGCTGCGGCTGACGTCCAACCGATAGAACCGGTCGAGCACGCGTTCGCGTGCTTCGGCAGGAATACCGGGGCCGTCGTCGCGCACCTGCAGCCACACGCGTCCCTGCTGCGTACCACTGCGCAACGACAGCGACGCACCGGCGGGCGAATGCCGGGTCGCATTCTCGACCAGGTTGGCCAGCATCTGCACCAACAGGGCACGGTCGCCCTGCACCCACAGGGAACCACCGGATTCAACGTGCAGCTGTTGCTGGCGGTCTTCGATCGCGGGCTGGTAGACCTCGGCCACGACATCGACCACCGCCTGCAGGTCCACCGGTTCGAACCGCGACAGGCGGTCGCCACTCTCGATCTGCGAGATCCGCAGCAATGCCGCAAAAGTGGCGAGGATGGCGTCGGTATCGTCCAGTGCTGCCGCGACCGCGGCCTCAAGTGCCTGCGCGTCTGCGCCGCGCCCGTGTATCCGTTCCAGCTTCTGCCGCAACCGCGCCAGCGGGGTGCGCAGGTCATGGGCGATGTCCACGGACACCTGTTCCAGGCCGCGCATCAGCGTGGTGATCCGGTCCAGCATGGCGTTCAGGCTGCCGGCCAGGTGGTCGAACTCGTCGCCACTGCCGTTCAGGGGGAGCCGCTGTGCCAGATCGCCGTTCATGATGTCGCGGCTGCTGCGGCTCATCGCTTCCACCCGGCGCAGTGAGGCGGCACTGAGGATGCCGCCACCGACAATGACCAGCACCATGGACACCAGCAGCCCCAGCAGGAAGGAACGCAGGATCGATTCCTGCAGTTCTTCGATCTGGCGGGCGCTGGCGGCGACCAGCAGATAGCCACCGTCGGCGCTGGCACGACCACCGCCGCGCAGCTCCAGTGCAGGTACATCGCCAGATGCGGGCAAGCGCAGCCCGTCCACGAGCCCCAGCTGCGGCGGACGCACCGGCAGGTCGCCCGCCACCTTCTCGCCGTCCGGGTTCAACACCAGGTAGTGGAATCCATTTCCCGCCCGTGTGGCGGCGTCCACCGCCATGGACAGCGAACGCCAGCCATCACCCGCCGCGGCGAGTTCGACCTCATGCAGCTCGGCGGCAACCGCGCCATCGATCTGCTCCTTCATGTAGTGCGTCGCCGACCAGTACATGACCCCGAACATCACCAGGAAACTGAGCCCGGTGATGAGCGCGTACAGCAGCGTCAGACGGAAGCCGGAGGTGCGCAGCAGGCGCGGTGCGCTCACGTACGCGCTTCCCGGATCGAGTAGCCGGCGCCGCGCACGGTGTGGATCAGCGGCTCGGCGCCTACGTCCAGCTTGGCGCGCAGGCGGCTCATGTGGCTCTCGACCACGTTCGTCTGCGGGTCGAAATGCAGATCCCAGACCTTTTCCAGCAGCATGGTGCGGGTCACCACTTCGCCCGCATGGCGCAGCAGCACTTCCAGCAGGCGGAACTCACGCGGCTGCAGGTCGATTGCCTGGCCGGCGCGTTGCACGGTGCGGGCGATCAGGTCCATCTGCAGGTCGGCCACGCGCAGCAGCGTGTCGGCCTGGGTGCGGCGTGGGCGCCGCCCCAGCGCGGCCACCCGTGCAGCCAGTTCGGAAAAGGCAAAGGGCTTGACCAGATAGTCGTCGCCACCGGCGTTGAGGCCGGCGACGCGGTCATTGATGCCCCCCAGCGTGGTGAGGAACAGCACCGGCGTGGGGATATCCATCGCACGCAGCGCCTTGACCATTGCCAGGCCGTCCAGCAGCGGCAGCATGCGGTCGACCAGCAGCAGGTCCCATTCGTGCTCGGAGGCCTGGAACAGGCCGTCGCGGCCGTCTGCGGCCAGCGTCACGTTGTGCCCAAGCTCGGCCAGCCCGCTGCTGATGTAGCGGGCGGTTTCGATGTCGTCCTCGACGACCAGAATCTTCACCTGGCACTCCCTGTCCGGTCCGGGGCCTGCATGCGTTTTAGGCCGTGGGCCGGAACCGGTCAAGTTGTGAAATCCCAATGTTCAGCCAACCGTGCGGTGAGGTCTCCAGGCGCAGGCTGGCCACCTGTCCCTCCATCGAGATGCAAGATGGCTCATTCGAGTTCCCCGCCGTTGCTGGCTGCGCTGCTGTTGGCGCTGACAGGCTGCGCCACCTACCGGCCCGACCCACCGGATCTGCAGGCCCGGCCGGCCGGCTCATTGGCGGAGCTTGCACCGGCACATGCAGGCCAGGGTCCGCTGAGCCTGGCCGGGATCGGCGCACTGGCCATTGCCCACAATCCGGACCTGGTCGCCGTGCGCGCGGACCATGGCATTGCCCAGGCACAACTGGATGCCGCAGGCGAACTGCCCAACCCGACCCTGTCGGGCAGCTTCGCCAGTGTGATCAGCGGGCCCGGTGCACTGCCTGCGCTGGCATTGGGGCTCGGCCAGGACATCAAGGCGCTGATCGTGCGCCCTGCCAAGGTGGCGTCAGCCCGGGCCCAGCTGCAATCAGTGGATGCGGCCGTGCTGTGGCAGGAGTGGCAGACCGCCAGCAAGGCCGAGCTGACAGCGCTGGAGCTGGTCACCGCACGACGCCAGCTGGCGCTGGCCCAGCAGACAGTCGCGCTGTGGACCACGCATGTCGAGCATCTCCACAACGCCCAGCAACGGGGTGACGTCAGCCTGCCGGCGTTCACCCTGGACAACACGCTGCTGGCCGATGCGCGCAGCCAGGCGGCTGCGCTGGAGACCCTGGCACTTGCCAGGCAACAGGAACTGGATGGCCTGCTGGGCCTGTCCAGCGCGGTGCAACTGGACATCGCAGCACCTGAGGACGTCCAGCCGCTGCCGGCCAGCACGATCACCGCACGCCAGGAACACCTGGTCGACTTCCGCCCGGACCTGATCGCGCTTGAAGCCGGCTACCAGGCGCAGGAACAGCAGGTGCGCGCATCGGTGCTCTCGCAGTTTCCCGCGTTGACCCTGGGCGGCAACTACGGACGCGATACCGGCAACGTCAAGACCGCCGGCGTTGATGTCTCGATGGAACTGCCGCTGTTCAATCATCATCAGGCCGCGGTGAGCCTTGAGCAGGCCACCCGCAGCAAGCTGAAAGCCGAGTTCGAAGCACGCCAGCGTGCCGCCCGCAACGAGCTGACATCGCTGCTTGACCAGCAGGCCCTGCTGGTTCGCCAACGTGACGCGCGCCGGCAGCAGATGGTGCAGTCCGCTGCGCTGCTTCCCGCGCTACAGCGTGCCTACGCCCGCGGCGACATCGATGCGCGCAGCTATCTGGACACGCTGTCGGCACAGAACAGCAAGGCGCAGGACCTGATCGGGCTCGACGCCGCCCTGGCCGCCAGCAACCTGGCCGCCGAAACCCTGTGCGGCCTTGGCATGCCGCAGATGCAACGCGTTCAGCCCACCCCTACTTCAACGGGAGACCGTCCATGAATCGATACGCCGCCGCCCTGCCGCTGGCCCTGTTGCTGGCCGGCTGCTCCAGTGCTCCCGACGATACGGCGCATCCCAGCGTGCTGATCGAGCGCGTGCCACCGCGCTGGGTGCAGGCCGATCAGCATGTTGTGGCCTATGGGACGGTCTCCGCCTCCACTGCCGGCACCTATACCGTCAGCAAGGCCGTGGACGGACAGGTGGCGCAGGTGCGCGTGGCGCCCGGCGACCACGTGCGCCAGGGCCAACCCCTGCTCGACTTCCAGGTCTCGGCTGCGCTGCAGAGCACACTGCAGCAGGCCAGCACTGCGCTGGCTGCCGCGCGTCGGGAGCAGGCCCGCATCCATCGGCTGGCCGCCGATGGCCTCGCCGCGCCTGACCAGCTCAGCCTGGCCGACAAGACCGCTGCCGATGCCACTGCGGCGTTCAAGGCAGCATCCAGCGAGGTCGGCGGCACCCCGCAGCAGATGCTGACGGCGCCCTTCGACGCGATCGTCAGTGCCGTTCCGGCCAGCACCGGACAGCGCACCGCTGCCGGCGCGCCCCTGGTCGTGCTGGCGCGCCGCGACGCACTCATCGTGCAGTGCGGTGTCGAGCCTTCCGAGATCGGCAGACTGGCAGTGGGCCAGGCGGTCGAACTGAAGCCTCTGGTCGGTGGCATCGCGATGGCGGGTACCGTGTCCCGCGTCGGCACCTCGGTCAACGAGGCCACCCATCTGGTCGATGTCGATGTCGGCACCTCGGCGGGGCTGTTCAAGGGACTGCCGTATCGCGCGGTGATCAGCGCTGGCAGCGTTGCCGGTTGGCAGGTGCCCGCCGGTGCGGTTCAGGATGATGAGAGCGGCGCGCATCTGTTCCAGGTACACGGTTCCAGCGCAGTACGGGTCGTCGTGCAACGCCTTCCCGCCGAGGTTGATGGCGGCGTTCTGGTCAGCGGCAGGCTGGACCCGCACCGCGACGTGGTCAGCGCCGGGGCCTACCAGCTGTCCGACGGTGCCAGCGTGCGTGGGCCTGGCCCGACCACGGCCGCGGCCAGCGGAGGCGCGCAGTGAGGTTCGTCGAAGGCATTGAACGACACGCCAGGACGTTGCTGCTGGTCGCGGCCGCGCTGGTGATCGCTGGCCTGGGGGTAAGCCTGCGCGTACCGGTGGGGCTGTTCCCGCAGGTTCCCTTCCCGCGCGTAGTGGTGGATCTGTCCGCAGGCGATCGACCGGCCGCGCAGACGGTCCTGGCCGTCACCCGTCCCGCCGAAGACGCGATCCGCGCCATTCCCGGCGTGCGCGCAGTCCGTTCGACTTCCAGCCGCGGGTCGGCGCAGATCTCGGTCGACTTCGGCTGGGGGCGGGACATGGTCGCCTCCACCCTGCTGGTCGACGCTGCCCTGGCCCAGGCCATGCCCTCGATGCCCGCAGGCACCCAGTTCGAAGTGCGGCGGATGGACCCGACGGTCTTTCCGGTGATGTCCTACGCGCTCACCTCGACCCAGGTGACGCAGGCACGCCTGCACGAGTTGGCCGAGTTCGATCTCGGCCCGCGCCTGGCCTCGGTACCGGGAATCGCGCGCGTGGCGGTCCAGGGCGGTGACCTGCAGGAGATCCATGTCGAGGCCGATATCCATCGCCTGGCGGCCGCTGGGCTGACCCTGGACAACCTGACCTCCGCACTGGCGTCGGCAACCCAGATCAAGGCCGTGGGGCGGCTGCAGGATCGCGACAAGCTGTCGCTTGTGATCGCACGCACGGACCTGCAATCGATGGCGCAGCTGCGCGAGGTGGTGCTGCGTACCAGCCCCGCGGGCGTGATCCGGCTGGGCGACGTGGCGACCGTCGGCTACGGCCTCGCACCGAAGTGGCTGGATGTGGCCGAGGACGGCCATCCTGCGGTGCTGCTGAACATCTACCAGCAACCCGACGGCAATGCCATGCAGATCGCGCGCGACGTGCGCGAACGGTTGGCCACCGCCGCGCTGCCCGGCGACGTGCGGCTGCGCAGCTGGTACGACCAGAGCGAGCTGGTCGGCGACTCGCAGGCCAGTGTCCGCGATGCGGTGGCGATCGGGTTGCTGCTGGCCGGCCTGGTGCTGTTCGCCTTCCTGCGCAGCCTGCGCATCGTGCTGGTGGCGATGCTGGTGGTACCTGCCGTGATCGCAGTAACGGTCCTGCTGCTGTACCTGCTGGGCATGACCTTCAACATCATGACCCTGGGGGGCATCGCGGCGGCGGTCGGGCTGATCATCGACGATGTCATCGTGATGATCGAGCACATCGCGCGTCGGGCCGGAAACCGTGGGCGCGAAGGTACGCAGCAGGTGCTCCCGGCGGCGCGCGAGTTCCTGCGCCCGCTGACCGGGTCCAGCCTGGCAACCCTGGTGGTGTTCATCCCGCTTGCGTTCCTGGGCGGCGTTGCCGGTGAGTTTTCGCGTGCGCTGTCGATCACCATGGCATCGGCGCTGTCACTGTCCTATCTGTTCGCGCTGTTGCTGGTGCCCCTGCTCGCTCGCCGCCTCATCGATTTCAGCCGCTGGCATGACCCTGGCGCCCACGCTGATGGCTGGCTGGAGCGCCTGCACCAACGCGTGCTGGCACGGGCGCTGGCGCGGCCGCGCCGGGCACTGCTGATCCTGCTGCCGATCCTGCTGGTGGGTGCGCTGGCCTGGCAGCAGGTGCCCAGTGGCTTCATGCCGAAGGTGGATGAAGGTGGATTCGTGATGGACTTCCGCACGCCACCGGGCACCTCGCTGCAGGAGACCGAGCGGGAACTGAAGCAGCTCGATGCCCTGCTCCGCGCCCAACCGGAGGTCGAGACCTTCTCGCGGCGCACCGGCACCGGTCTCGGTGGTGACCTGGGTGAACCGCACCATGGCGACTACTTCGTGAAGCTGCACCGCGATCACGCGCGCGGCACCGAACAGGTGATGTCGGCGGTGCGTGATCGGGTCGAGCGGGACATTCCCGGGCTGCAGGTGGAAACCGCACAGTTGATGGAAGACCTGATCGGTGACCTGACCGCCGTACCGCAGCCGATCGAGATCAAGCTCTTCGCCGACGATGCCGGACAGCTGGCGGCGCAGGCGAAGAAGGTCGCCGACCTGATCGCCACCCTTCCGGGAATCGTCGAGGTCAAGGATGGCATCAACCTGGCGGGCGATGGGCTGGACGTCCGCATCGACCCGGCAAAGGCCGCGCAGGAAGGCATGAGCCCCGCGGAGATCTCCACGGCAGTCGGCACGGGCCTGACTGGTGCGGTGGCAGCGCAGATTCCGACCGCGACCCGTTTGATGGATGTCCGCGTGCGGGCGGCGACAGGACCCGCGCCGACGCGCGAGGATCTGGCGGCGTTGCCGATCGCCGCTGCGGATGGCCATGTCTTCCCGCTCAGCCGCGTGGCCACGATCGCAGTGACCCGGGGTGAAGCGGAAATCGGTCGCGACAACCTGCAGCCGATGACCGCGGTGACCGCGCGGCTGGAGGGCCAAGGCTTGGGCACGGCCGCCGCGCAGATCCGCGCAGCACTGGACCGGCCCGGGGTACTGGCACCCGGCGTGCGCTACGAATTGGGTGGGCTCTACCAGCAGCAGCAACAGGCGTTCGGCGGGCTCATTGCCGTGTTCGCGGCCGCGTTCGTGGCCGAACTGATCCTGCTGATGCTGCTGTATGGCGAGCTGGGCACGTCGCTGGTGATCGTACTGACGTCGACCCTGTCGACCTCTGCGGTATTCACGGCGCTATGGCTGACCGGCGTGGAGCTGAACATCACCGCGCTGATGGGCATGACGATGGTGGTCGGGATTTCCACCGAGATGGCCATCTTCCTGGTCAGCGAGTACCGCGCCCTGCAGGCGCAACTGCCGGGGCCACAGGCGTTGATGGAAGCCACGCGCAACCGGTTGCGGCCGATCACCATGACCACCCTGGCTGCGGTCCTGACGCTGCTGCCGCTGGCGATGGCGATCGGTCGTGGCGCGGGCATCCAGCAACCGCTGGCGATCTCGATCATCTCGGGCCTGTGCCTGCAGTATGTGCTTGTACTGGTGCTGCTGCCGGCAGCCTTGAGCCTTCTGCAGCGGCGCTGAGCCTGCGCCGTTGCTATCCTTGAAGCCCCTGCTTGTGAGTACCGCCATGCGTACCCTCTACCCCGCCATCGAGCCCTACCGCGAGTTCACCCTGCCGGTGAGCGATCTGCACACCCTGCATATCGAAGAGTGCGGCACGCCCGAGGGCATCCCGGTGGTGTACCTGCATGGTGGCCCCGGCGCCGGCATCTCGCCCACCCACCGCCGCTTCTTCGACCCGGCGCGCTACCGCATCGTCCTGATCGACCAGCGCGGCAGCGGCCGCTCCACGCCGTTCGGCGAACTGCGCGACAACACCACGCAGGATCTGGTGGCCGACATCGAGAAGGTGCGCGAGCACCTGGGCATCGAACGCTGGCTGGTCTATGGCGGCTCCTGGGGTTCAACCCTGTCGCTGGCCTATGCGCAGGCACATCCCGAACGCGCCACCGGCCTGATCGTGCGCGGCGTATTCCTCGGCCGCGAGATGGAAAACCGCTGGTTTGCGGAAGCGAATGGTGGTGCGCGCTGGATCTTCCCGGAACGCTGGGACCGCTACGAAGCCTACATCCCGGAGGGCGAGCGCGGCGACATGATTGCGGCCTACTGGACGCGTTTGGATGGCCCGGATGAAGCGACCCGCATCGAAGCCGCGCAGGCCTGGCTGGGCTGGGAAGACAACGCCGCCACCCTGCAGCACGACGTGGATGCCGTGTCCACCGATGACCCGCTGGATACGCTGGCCAAGGCCCGCATCGAAGCGCACTACTTCCGCAACGGCATCTTCCTGGAACCGGACCAGCTGCTGCGCGACATCGACCGCATCCGCCACCTGCCCGGCGTGATCGTGCAGGGCCGCTACGACATCATCTGCCCGCCGCGCAGCGCCTGGGACCTGGCCAAGGCGTGGCCGGAGGCAAAGCTGGAGATGGTGACGTCAGGCCACAGCGCGAACGAGGCGGCGACGGTGGATGCACTGGTGCGGGCCACGGACGCGTTTGCCGACCAGTTCGGCAGCGCAACCTGACCCACAGCGTCAGCAGGCCACGGTGAACCCCACCGTGGTCAGCCCATCGCGGCTGGCGACGAACACGTCGCCACCATGCAGTACGGCGATGGCCTTGACGATGGACAGGCCAAGACCGTGGTGGCGCTCGCCCCGGTATTCACGGGCCTCATCCACGCGGTAGAAGCGCTCGAACAGCAATGGCAGGTGCTCGGCAGCGATCCCCTCGCCTTCGTTCAGTACCGCGATGCGCGTGCCTTCGCCCTCGGCCTGCAGCTGCACGCGCACCTCGGTTCCCGGCCGCGCGTGTTGCACCGCATTGTGCAGCAGGTTGGTCAGGGCGCGCCGGAACAGCGACGGATCGATGCTGGCCGTCGCTTCACCTTCGATGCGCAGGGTCAGCCCGGCTTCCTCGAACAGGAATTCAAGGAAGTCGCCGGCGGCGGCCACTTCCCCGGCCAAGGGCACCCGGCGGGTTTCCATGGCGATGTCGCCCTGCCCGGCCCGCGACAGGAACAGCATGTCGTTGACGATGGCGCGCAGGCGCTCCAGCTCTTCCAGGTTGGACTGCATCACGTCCTGCAGTTGCGCGTTGTCGCGCGGGCGCGACAGGGCCACCTGGGTCTGCCCCATCAGATTGGCCAGCGGCGTGCGCAGTTCATGGGCCACGTCGGCATTGAAGGCATCGAGCCGGGTGTAGGCCGCTTCGAGCCGGTCCAACGCACCGTTGAAGGCGTGGGTCAGGTGGCCGAGCTCCGCTGGCAGATTCTGCGCATCGAGCCGTTGCGACAGGCGCTGCGGACTCAACGTGCGTGCTTCGTCCGAGAGCGCGCGCAACGGTGCCAACCCCAGCCGGGCGATCCAGTAGCCCAGCCCGGCCACCAGCAGCACGCCCAGCGCACCGGCGATCCACAGCGCCCAGGCGAAGCGCTGCAGGGCGTCGGTGTAGGGTTCGGAGTCGATGCCGATCCACAGGTCCACCGCCGGCCGCGCACCCTTGCCGGGCACACGCTCATAGAGCGTGCGCAACGGATGACCGCCGGTCCTCTGCAGCGTCCCCATGCCCCGATCGCCCTTCTCCGGCGGCTGCACGTCGGGCCGTGCAGGACCGATACGGAACGTCGGGTCGTCACTCCAGGCCCAGACCAGCGTGTCGCGGTCGCCGGAAATCAGGTTGCCGACCTTGTCGCGCACCTTGCTCCAGCGCTCGCGGGTATCGCACATGGCCACACTGCCGCTGACCGCGTGCAGCTTGGTCTGCAGCTCCGCGTGCTGGTAGCGCACCACCTGCCGTTCCAGCACGCCGTAGACGCCGATGCCCAACAGGGTGAACACCAGCAGCGCGGCCAACGCGAACATCGCCGACAGGCGCTGGGCGATCGACCACCTCCTCATCGGCCATCGTCCTCGTCGTCACGCACTTCCAGCACGTAGCCCATGCCGCGCACGGTATGCAGCAGCTTGCTCGGGTACGGGCCATCGAGCTTGCTGCGCAGGCGCTTGATCGCCACTTCCACCACGTTGGTGTTGCTGTCGAAATTGATGTCCCAGACCTGGGCAGCAATCACCGTCTTGGACAGGATCTGCCCGCGGCGCTGCGCCAGCAGGGCCAGCAGCGCGAACTCCTTGCCGGTAAGGTCCAGTCGCGTGCCGTCACGATAGGCGCGCCGCGCCAGCAGGTTGACCTGCAGATCGCCCACCTGCAGTTCGGTGGGTTCCTGCTGGCGGCCGCGCCGGACCAGCGCCTGCAGGCGTGCCAGCAGTTCGATGAACGAGAACGGCTTGACCAGGTAGTCATCGGCCCCCTGCCCCAGCCCGTGCACGCGGTCGTCCACGCGGTCGCGGGCGGTCAGCATGATCACCGGGGTCTGCTTGCTGCGGCGCAGTTCGCGCAGCACATTGAAGCCATCCATGCCGGGCAGCATCACGTCCAGCACGATCACGTCGTAGTCGAATTCGCGCGCCAGGTGCAGGCCGGTCACGCCGTCGGCCGCGAGGTCCACCGCCCAGCCCTGCTCACCCAGGCCGGTGCGCAGGTAGTGGGCGGTCTTGCTCTCATCCTCGACGATCAGCAGTTTCATCCGGGCTCCGTCAGTGCAGCGCCTGCCGCCGCCCTGCGCTCGCGTCGGCGCTGCAGGAACAGCCGGTCCAGGGCAAGGTAGATCACCGGGGTACTGTACAGGGTCAGCAACTGGCTGATCAGCAGGCCACCGACCACCGCCACGCCCAGCGGCTGGCGCAGTTCCGAACCGGTACCGAACCCGATCATCAGCGGAATGGCGCCCAGCAGTGCGGCCAGTGTGGTCATCATGATCGGGCGGAAGCGGGTCAGGCAGGCTTCGTGGATGGCCTGCAGCGGAGTCAAGCCACGAGTGCGCTGGGCATCAAGCGCGAAATCGACCATCAGGATGCCGTTCTTCTTGACGATGCCGATCAGCAGCACGATGCCGATCAGCGCCATGATCGAGAAATCCAGCCCCCACACCCACAGCATCAGCACCGCACCGATACCGGCCGACGGCAGCGTGGACAGGATGGTGAGCGGGTGCACGAAGCTCTCGTACAGCACGCCGAGGATGATGTAGACCGCCAACAGCGCGGCCAGGATCAGCAACGGCTGGCTGGCCAGCGATTCCTGGAAGGCCTGCGCGGTGCCCTGGAAGCGGCCGCTGATGCTGTCGGGCATGCCGATCTGCGCCTGGGCCTGTTCGACCAGGGTGACCGCCTCGCCCAGCGAGACGCCCGGTGCCAGGTTGAACGACAGGTTCACCGCCGGCAGCATGCCGTTGTGGCTGATCGACAGCGGCCCATTGCCCGGCGGCTGCACCTGCGCCACCGCCGACAGCGGCACCATCTGCCCGGTCAGCGGCGAGCGAAGGTGGAAGTAGGACAGCGCGTCGACCTGGCCAAGCAGGCCCGGCGCGATCTCCAGGATCACCCGGTACTGGTTGGTTTCGGTCTGGAACTCATTGATCTGGCGCTGGCCGAACGCATCGTAGAGCACCTGGTCGATGTCGTTGGCGGTCAGGCCGAAGCGTGCCGCAGCAGTACGGTCGATCTGCAGCCGGGTGACGCTGGCGCCGACCTGCTGGTCGTTGGACACATCACGCAGCTGCGGCATCCCGCGCAGGCGCTCGGTCAGCTGCTCGGCCCAGCGTGACAGCTCCCGGCTGTCCTGGCCTCGCAGTGCGTACTGGTACTGCGTGCGCGCCGGCCCGGCGCCCAGATTGATGTCCTGCGCGGCACGCATGTACACGGTGATGCCCGGCACGCTGACCATCTTCGCGCGCAGGCGGTCGATGAAGCCGTGCACATCCACATCACGGTCGCCGCGGTCCTTGAGGATGAACCAGAAGCGTCCGTTGGACAGGGTCTGGCTGCCGCCGGTGGCGCCCACTGCATGGTTGTAGGCCTGCAGTGCCGGATCCTCCGCGGCGATCTTCGCCAACTGCTGGTGCTTGGCCGCCATCTCCTCGAAACCGATGTCCTGCGCCGCTTCGGTGGTGGCGAACACGAAGGCGGTGTCCTGCAGCGGAAAGAAGCCCTTCGGGATCACCACATACGAGGCCACCGCTACCGCCACGGTGGCGCCGAAGCCGAGCAGCACCAGCCGCTGGTGACCCAACGCCCACTGCAGGCTGCGGTCGTAGCCCGCCAGCAGGCGCCCGGCCAGCGTGTCCTGGCCGTCGCGGTGGGCCGGCATGCGCTTCATCAGGTGCGCGGCCATCATCGGCGCCAGCGTCAACGAGGCCACGATCGAAATCAGGATCGCGACCGTGATCGTCAATGCGAACTCGGCGAACAGCCGGCCGACCACGCCGCCCATGAACAGCAGCGGGATGAACGCCGCGATCAGCGACAGGCTGATCGAGACCACGGTGAAGCCGATCTCCTCGGCGCCCTTCAATGCCGCTTCCATCGGCCCCAGCCCGGCCTCGCGATGGCGGTGGATGTTCTCCACCACCACGATCGCATCGTCCACCACGAAGCCGACCGCCACCACCAGTGCGACCAGGGTGAGATTGTTGAGGCTGAAGCCGGCCACATACATCGCCGCGAAGGTGGCGACCAGCGCCACCACCAGCACCGCACCGACGATGAGCGTGGCCGAGAGCTGGCGCAGGAACAGCCCCATCACCAGCACCACCAGCACGATGGTCAGCACCAGCGTGACTTCCACTTCGTGCAATGAGGCACGGATGGTGCGCGTGCGGTCGTTGAGCACTTCCACATCGACGCTGGCCGGCAGGTTCGCGCTCAACCCCGGCAGTGCCGCCAGCACCGCATCGGTGGTGCGCACGATGTTCGCACCCGGCTGCCGGCTGATGATCAGGCCCACGCCGGGCTGCCCGTTCGGCCACGCCTGCACGTAGGCGTTCTCGGCACCGTCGACCACCTGCGCGACATCGCCCAGCGTGACCGGTGCGCCCTCGCGATAGGCCACCACCAGCTGGCGGTAGTCCTGGGCGTCGAACAGCTGGTCATTGGCCTCGAACGTGGACGTGCGCTGTTCGCCCATCAGTGCGCCCTTGGCCTGGTTGAGGCTGGCGTTCTGGGCGACACCGCGCAGGTCGGACAAGGTCATCCCCATCGCGGCCAGGCGCTCGGGCTGGGCCTGGATGCGGATGGCGGGGCGCTGCTGGCCGACAATGCCGACTTCGGACACGCCACTGATCTGGCTGATCGAACGCGCCAACCGGCTTTCGGCGAGGTCGCTCAGCTCGGTCATCGACATCTGTGCCGAGACCACGCTGAGCACCAGGATCGGGCTGTCGGCCGGGTTGACCTTGCGCCAGGTCGGCAGGTTCGGCAGATCGCTGGGCAGGCGCCCTGCCGCCGCATTGATGGCTGCCTGCACTTCCTGCGCGGCGGTATCGATGTTCTTTTCCAGGTCGAACTGCAGCGTGATCGAGGTGCTGCCCAGCGCGCTGGTGGAGGTCATTTCGATGATGCCGGGCACACCGGTGAGCTGCGTTTCCAATGGCGTGGCGACGGCCGATGCCATGGTTTCGGCACTGGCGCCTGGCAGGCTGGCGCTGACCCGGATGGTCGGAAACTCCGCTTCCGGCAAGGGCGCCACCGGCAGCCGTGGCAACGCGGCCACGCCGAGCAGGATCACCGCCAGGGTCAGCAGCGTGGTGGCCACCGGGTGCCTGACGAACCAGCTGGACAGCGACACGCGGGCACTCATGGTGCCGCCCCTGCCTTGGCAGCCGGCGTAGCGGCTTCGGCGACGACCACGCCCGGGCGCAGGCGCGACTGGCCGTCACGCACGATCACATCGCCCACGCGCAGTTCACCCTGCACGGCCACCTGCCCGTTCTCGGCCTCGCCGACAGTGACCGGCAGCACTTCCACGCTGCCGTCGGCGATCACGCGGTACACGAAGCTGCCTTCGACACCACGCTGGATCGCGGCTGCGTCCACCACCAGCGCGCCCGTCGTCTGGCCGGTGCGCACCCGCACGCTCACAAGCTGTCCAGGCCACAGCCTGTCGTCAGCATTGCTGAAGCGTGCGCGCAACCGCACCGTGCCGGAGGTCTCGTCCACCTGGTTGTCGATCACCTGCAGGCGGCCAACGGCCAGCAACTGCCCGCCATCGCGGTCGAGGGCCTGCACCGCCACCTCGCCGGCCGCCAGCGCCTGGCGCAGCTGCGGCAGCGCATCCTGGGGCAGCGCGAACACCACCGAGATCGGGTCGGTCTGCTGCACGGTCACCAGGCCCTGGGTATCAGTGGCGCGCACCAGGTTGCCGGGGTCCACCTGGCGCAGGCCGATGCGCCCGTCCATCGGCGCCAGGATGCGGGTGTACGACAGCTGCACCTGTGCAGCGTCCACCGCCGCCTGGTTGCCACGCCCCGTCGCCTGCAACTGCTGCACCGTGGCGGACTGCTGCTCCAGCATCTGCCGCGAGACCAGCTGGTCGGTCGACAGGTGTTGCAGCCGCGCCAGGTCCGAGCGTGCGGCATCGAGCGTGGCCCGATCGCGCACCACTGCGGCCTGGGCCCCGCCCAGGTCGGCACGGATCGCACGATCGTCGATGCGCGCCAGCAACTGGCCCTTGCGCACTTTCTGGCCCTCTTCGAACAGCACCTCGGTCAGTACGCCATCGACCTGCGGCCGCAACACCGTGCTCTGCAGTGACTGCACCGTGCCCACGCCGCTGCGCCAATGCGCCACGTCGCGCTGCTCGACGCGCCCGGTCACCACCGGTACCGGCGGCGGCACGCTGGCCGGCTGCGCATCGCCGCGCGACACGCCATGGAACAGCATCACCAGCGACAGCGCCACCAGCAGCAATGCACCCAGCGCAAGGTGGCGACGACGCATTCGTGTGGGCAGGAAGGGGATTCGCATATGTGGGGTCCATACCGGTGCCGGCGCGGGGGCTGCGCGGGCCTGCTGCCATCCTTGCCGCTGGGCTCCGGCGCCCTGCTGTCGCCTGCCTGACAATTTCGTCAGCTGGCGCAGCGGCAGGCGGCCCGTGAACGGCGCCCCACCCGCCCGCCGGATCACCTGCATTCTTCGCACCTCCCTTACAGACCGGTGCCGATGATCCGGCCATGGGCGCCACGGTGGCGAACCCAACCCCTTACAGGAGCACGCCATGACCGGTTTCCGCTACCTTCCCGCCGCCCTCGCCGTTGTCGCCGGCCTGCTGCTGGGCGCCTGCTCCAAGCCGCAGGAGGCCAGCAAGGCCACCGCCGCCGAGGACGTGACCGAAGTGAAGCTGATTCCGTCCTATGAGTCGCTGGACAAGGACAAGGACGGCATCGTCACCCTGGCCGAAGTGGATGCCGTGGCACCCGACTGGGCCGAGCGCCTGCACGCCTGCGATACCGACCGCGACCAGAAGCTGACCCGCGGCGAGTACGACGTGTGCAAGCAGACCAGCACCGCGCATTGATCGCTTGATGCGCCCTTGATCGGCGCGACGCGTGCCCGGCTATACCAAGGTATAGCCGGGCTAACCCACGAGCCTCTAGGACTGCCCCATTCAGGGGCGGACAATAGCGCCACTGGCCAGGGCAACCCTGGCCGGCCCCTCCCCTCATGGAGACGCAGATGGACCCCGACCCTGCCGGGCGCACCGCGCCCCGGATGCCCGCTTGTTGCCTGTTCCTGGCGCCTGCCCGCCGGTCCCTGCCTGCCTGAGTGACGGGGGATCGCCAGGTGCCGCCTGCCTGGAGATCGCCCCCATGTCCTACAAGATCCTCTACATCACCCTGCGCCGCCTGATCGGTGAGCGCGATGTTGCCGCCCTGCGAAGCCAACTGCTGCAGCACGGCCCGGTCATGTTCGCCCGCTCGCTGTCGCTCGGCTCGCCACGCGTGGTGGCCGACGCGCTGTCGCTGCTGCCGATCAGCGAGCGCATCAACGTGCTGCGCCACCTGCCCTACCCGCTGCGCGATGCGATGAAGCCGCTGTGCATCGGTGGCAGCCAGCGCCTGCACATGCAGCCGTGGTCGCCCGCGGTGCTGGCGATGCGCCACGCCTGACCTGTTCCATCCGCTCCGTTCGTGTTCCGGCCCC